>Ga0207791_1000058_pt1 | contig 41179 bp, 41 predicted proteins | sample HigsolmetaGSP16D_FD_184844 | JGI IMG/M metagenome (GOLD analysis project Ga0207791, IMG submission 184844) | High solid enriched microbial communities from the Joint BioEnergy Institute, USA - SP1-6-D (SPAdes) | ecosystem: Engineered > Bioreactor > SSF (Solid state fermentation) > Aerobic >...
ATGCCTCCCAACTGCGCCATGGCCACCGCCAGGCGGTGTTCGGTCACGGTGTCCATTGCAGCCGAAAGAATCGGCAGTTTCAGGCGCAGCTCGCGGGTCAGCCTGGTTTCAAGGCTGACATCCTTAGGCAGCACGATCGAATGGGCGGGGACGAGCGAAACGTCGTCGTAGGTGAGAGCTTCAGCCTGGATGCGTAGCATCGGCGGACCCGAGTTTGGGGAAGCGCGGCATTTTACCCTGAAAGCTTCACGAAGACACCACGCAGCCGCATTGCGGGGGACGCCCACGCCTCAGTCGGCCGCATCGGCCGCTTCCAGCGTGTTCTGCATCAGTGTGGCCACTGTCATCGGCCCTACCCCACCCGGCACCGGGGTGATCCAGGACGCACGCTGCACTGCCGCGTCGAAGCCGACATCGCCCACCAACCTACCGTCGTCGAGCCGGTTGATGCCCACATCGATCACCACCGCGCCCGGCTTGACCCATTCGCCCGGAATCAAGCCGGGCCGGCCCACTGCCACTACCAGAATGTCGGCATTGCGCACACTGGCTTCCAGCACATCGGGCGGTGTGAATTTGTGGCAGCTGGTGACTGTGCAACCAGCAATCAGCAGCTCCAGCCCCATCGGTCGACCAACATGATTGCTTACTCCAACGATGGTGGCACTGCGGCCACGCACTGGTTGGTCGGTATGAGCGAGCAAGGTCACGATGCCGCGCGGCGTACAAGGGCGTAACCCGAATTCGCGCAACGCAAGATGCCCGACATTCTGCGGATGGAAACCGTCAACGTCCTTGCGCGGATCAATACGCTGAATCAGCCGGTTGGCGTCGGGAATACCCGGCAGCGGCAGCTGGATCAAAATGCCGTGGATCTTGGGGTCGGCGTTGAGCTGATCGATCAGCGCTGCCAGCTCGGCTTCGCTGGTGACTTGCGGCAGGTCATAGTCGAAGGCTTGGATGCCGACCTTCTCCGCCGCGCGCCGCTTGTTGCGCACGTACACCGACGATGCAGGATCGCCACCGACCAAGACCACCGCCAGCCCGGGGCGGGCTTTACCAGCAGCCACGCGTGCATCCACCCGCAGCTTCAATCCGTCTAGCAATTCCTCGGCAATGCGGCGACCATCAAGAAGGCGAGCCGAAGCGGAGGTAGCTGGCGCGGAAGCAGTCATAGAGCGTCAGGTGTAGAGTCTAAGGCCGTCTATTGTCTCCGATTCCGCCATGACCGACACCATCTCACGCACCGATTCGAGCACTACTTCCATCGAGGCAGCAGTATTTCGCCGTCTATTGCGGCATCTCAATCAGGACCGCACCGATGTACAGAACATCGACCTGATGATCCTCGCTGGCTTCTGCCGTAACTGTCTGGGCGACTGGTACCGCGAAGCAGCCGAAGCGCAAGGCCAGGAAATGAGCAAGGAGCAGGCGCGCGAAGCGGTCTACGGCATGCCATTTTCCCAGTGGAAACAACTGCATCAGAAAGATGCTACACCCGAGCAACTGCAAGCCTTCGCCGCAGCCCAGCGCACGCATGGCTGAGGCAGGCAGCGCTTAGCGCAGCCAGCGACACCTTGCGCGCAGTCGTCAGGCGAGCCTGGTAGCGTAGATTCGCTGGCGCCAACAAGGCAGTCCAGCCGACTGCATAGTGGTGCGTGTGTTTGCGTTGCTATGCCGAGCTCTGTCAGCACAAGCCTTGCATACAGCGAGTCTCTAAACACAGAACGACGCCAGCCAGCGTCGTTCGTAGAAACAGCGATCAGGCTGCAATCAAACGCGCGCGTCGGCCTGAGCCAATGCATTGCGCAGAATTTCTTTCGCTGGGCCACCGTGCTTTTGGTGATGGAGCGCGAAGTGCACGGTGGCTTCGATCAGGCCGATGTGCGCACCGCAATCGAAACGCCGGCCTTCGAAACGGAATGCATCGACCTGCTCTTTCTTCAACAGCTCGGCAATTGCATCGGTCAGCTGAATCTCGCCACCCGCCCCTGCACCAGTGGCTTCGAGTAATTCGAAGATCTTGGGGCTGAGCACATAACGACCGACCACCGCCAGATTACTTGGCGCCACTTCCGGCTTAGGCTTTTCGACAATCGCATTGATGCGGCCCTTGCGGCCATGGAATGCATCCGTAGACACGATGCCGTAACTAGCTGTCTTGTCATGCGGCACATCTTCAACTGCAATGACGCTGCCACCGGAGGCTTCCGCAACATTGGCCATCTGGGTCAACGCGGCATCGCCGCGATTCCACATCAGATCGTCTGGCAACAACACGGCGAACGGCTCGTCACCGACCACGGTCTTGGCACACAACACCGCATGCCCCAGGCCCAGCGCTTCGGACTGCGTTACAAAAATGGCACGAACGCCCGCGGGCAATGTATGGCGCACCAGTTCAAGCTGTTCCAGCTTGCCTGCACGCTCAAGTTTTTGCTCAAGCTCGTAGGCCGTATCAAAATAATCGGCAATGGAATGCTTGTAGCGGTTGGTCACGAAGACCAGCGTATCGCAACCAGCCTGGATGGCCTCGTCAACGGCGTATTGAATCAATGGCTTGTCGATGATTGGCAGCATTTCCTTCGGTACTGTCTTGGTTGCCGGAAGAAAGCGGGTCCCAAGACCTGCAACGGGGAATACTGCCTTTCTAATACGCTGGCTCATTAACGTCTTCTGACCTCACGTGCGGGGAATGGAACGACCGTATCAGATCGCGCGTCGACTTTTCGTCGAGCAGCGGCGAAATCCGGCATCAGACTGCCCAGTACAGTCTCCATCGCTTTAATGTCATAGCGGTTAACGGCCTCGCGCAAACGGATCACCAATTGCAGCACCTGTTCATGCGAAAAATCGCGCACACCGGCTTCCAGAATTTTGGGATGCGCGGTGGGGCGATAGTCTTCGTCGGAATAGAACAGCGTCTCGTGCAGCTTCTCGCCTGGACGCAAGCCGGTGTAAAGAATTGCTACGTCCTTGCCCGGCTGCTTGCCCGCCAGACGGATCATCTGTTCGGCCAGTAGGCGAATCGGTACCGGCTCGCCCATATCCAGCGTGTAGATCGCACCATGCGATGCGGATGCTGCTGCCTGGATCACCAGCTGACAGGCTTCGGGGATAGTCATGAAATAACGCGTCACATCCGGGTGGGTCACCGTTACCGGGCCGCCCTGACGGATCTGTTCACGGAACAATGGCACCACGCTACCCGCAGAATCCAGCACGTTGCCGAAACGCACGGTGATGAAGCGCGTCGGCGCATCGCGCGCATCGAGGCTCTGACAGATCATTTCTGCATAACGCTTGCTTGCGCCCAGCACGTTGACCGGCTCAACCGCCTTGTCAGTGGAAATGAAGACAAACGTTTCGATGCGTGCACGCTGACAGGCGCGCGCCACATTTTCAGTGGCCAGCACGTTGTTGCGTACTGCCTCCCGCAGTTGCTCTTCCAACAACGGCACTTGCTTGTAAGCGGCCGCATGAAACACTGCATCGGGGGTTGCAGTGTTCAACGCATGGGCAACCACCGCTGGGTCGCCGCAATCGCCAAGTACGCGTACCACTTCGATATCCGGAAACAGCCGACGCAGATCCGAATCGATAGTGAGCAGAGCCAGCTCGTCGATTTCCAGAAGGACGATCCGACGTGCACCATGGCGCGCGCACTGACGGCAGACTTCCGAACCGATCGAGCCGCCGGCGCCAGTCACCATGACAGTCTTGTTGGTCAGCCAATTGCGGATCAAACGCCAGTCGGGCGTGACTGGCTTGCGGTTGAGCAAGTCCTCGATCGCAACCTCCTTCAACTCGCCCGGCAACGAGCGCCCTTCCAGCACGTTGATCAGCTTGGGCACCATGCGGAACGGCAGGCCGGTGCTTTCGCAGATCGCTACCACCCGCTGCATGCCGGAAGCATCCAGCGATGGAATCGCAATGACCAGTAGCTTGGCGGCGGTTTCCTTGGCAATCGCTGCGGCCTGATCCAGATTACCTAGCACCTTAAGGCCCTGGATCTTGGCGCCATGCAGTTTGTTGGCATCGTCCAGAAACCCCACCGGCACAAACGCACCAGTACGTCGCAGATCGCGCACCAACCCTTCAGCGGCGCGCCCGGCGCCAAGGATCAGTACGCGTTGCCCGGCATCGCCGGAATGCGCGATCTGATAATCCTTCCAGGCGCGATACAGCAGACGTGGTGTGCCTAGCAGAGCCGACAATGCGAACGGGTAGACCACCAGTACCGACAGCGGCACGCCTTCCAGACGGTCATACGACAGCGCCAGCACGATCGCCACCAGGCCGAGAAACGTCGACTTAAAGATGTTCCATAGGTCCGGCACCGAAGCAAAGCGCCACAACCCGCGGTACAGCCCAATGTTCCAGAACACCGCCCCCTGCGCCACCAGAACCACTGCGGTGCGCCAGTCCCACAGCGGCAGATCTGGCGCCTCATGCAGCATCGAGTAACGGCCAGCGTGCAGTAGCTTCCAGCACACCCACACCATCAGCAGATCGTGTACCACGACCGCCATTTGCGGCAGGGTCTTGCTCAAACGGTTACGCCAGGAAATCATAAAAGTCCATGACTCAAGAATTACGCAGTCCATCGCGTAGAAAATGCCAGATCCCAGTGGCGCCCATGCCCCATATCAGAGCATCGAACACTTGCAGCCGAAAAGAATCATGACGGGTTAGCCAATATAAGCAGACAGCAGCAAGGCTGAAAGCGAAATAAACAGCAGTGACCGCGACATGCGTCTCAAGCCTGCGTGCCAAACGTTGATACACGTGCTGAGCATGCGGCTCCCACCACCGTTGCCCAGCGAGCAAGCGAGCAAGCAGCGTGAAGCCGGCGTCTACAAGAAAAGCCGTCAGTGGTAACCAACTAATCCACCAAGTTACCTGACCGCTTGCCACGTTCAGTGCCAGCAACGCGGAGAGAATATAGCCGAGCGCTCCACTACCGCCATCGCCCATGAAAATGCGCGCGCGCGGGAAATTGAACGGAACAAACCCCAGGCACGATGCCGCAACCGCCAGCCCTGCCCACGACCAGCCATCCGGCGCTACGAGTGCAAATGCCAGTGCGGCCAGCGCAGCCTGACTGCTGGCCAGCCCGTTGATGCCGTCCATGAAATTCCAGACATTGATTAACACCACGGACGCAGCTGCAGTCAGTACTCCATCGCACACGCTGCCTGTGTGATGACAGACCATCGCGCCCAACAACGCCGAGGCGGCCAAGTGGATCGCAAACCGCAACCTCGCCGAGAGCGGCTGATGGTCGTCCCACCAGCCCACGCCGGCCACTGCAATCAACCCGGCTGCGAACCAGCAGATCGTCAAGCGCGCCGCTGGCCACAGTAAACTTGCCGCGACGCAACCCAGCGAGATCGCCGCCACAATCGCCATGCCGCCGCCGCGCGGCGTCGCCACCGCATGGCTACGCCGCTCACCAGGATGATCGAGCAAGCGGCGTTGCAGAGCATAACGCCGCAGCAACCAGGTCCCCAGTGCTGCGACCAGCAGATGCAGCACGCACCACAGCCACACCATCAGACCACCGCGTAGTTCAGCAACGGTTTGACCGTACCCCATTCTTTGCAGCTCGGGCATTGCCAATGGTGCGTCTTGGCACCGAAGCCGCAGCGCGAGCATCGATAGCTCGGATTGCGCACCAACAATTGATCGGTAATGTGCTTGAGGTCTTGCAGCGTTCCGACTGGATCGCTTCCTTCGGCCAGGGTGAGGTCGATCAATGCCGACTCACCACGCACAGACGGACGATCCTTGAGTTGGCGGCCCAGATAAGCCAACGCAGGCGTCACGCCATCCTGGGATTCTATCAACTGAGTCAGCGCCAGCACCGGAGCAATGCCGCGATAGTGCTCGGCCATCTCCGAAAGGAAGTTGCGCGCACCTGCGATATCGCCGACCCGCCGATACGCAGCCATCAATGCGGGGATGATTTCCGGCAGGTATTCCGGATCATGCCGGGCCGCACGTTCGAATGCGCGCACTGCCGCTTCGTCGAGACCGCGCTCGGCTTCGATGCGCCCTTCCAGAATGCCGGCACGCACCGACGTTCCATCGGCCTGATAGGCACGCGCAATCGCCTGCAGTGCATCGTCGGTCTTGCCCAGTCCACGATAGCGGTCGGCCAGTTCACATTCGAACTGCGAGATCAGCTTGCCCATCGGCTCACCGGTCACTTGTTCATAACGGGTGGCGTTGTTGATCGCTTTTTCCCAATCGCGCTCGGCTTGATAGATGCCAATCAAGTGGCGCAGCGCTTGCGGTGCACGCTGGTCCAGTTGCGCCAACTCGGTGAACACCGTCTCGGCGCGGTCCAGCAGGCCCGATTTCATATAGTCCTCGCCGAGTGCCAGCAGGGCCTGGACGCGTTGCTGATCGGTCAAGTCACCACGCTGCACCAGGCCCTGGTGCAGGCGGATCGCGCGCTCGACTTCACCGCGACGACGGAACAGATGACCTAACGCGACCTGGGTTTCGAACGTTTCTTTGTCCAGTTCGGCGATATGCAGGAACAGCTCAATCGCCTTGTCCGGCTGCTCGTTGAGCAGATAATTCAATCCACGAAAATAAGTACTGGAGAGACGACTGACCTGAGTGTCGCCGTGGCGTTGACCGCCGCGACGACCCACGATCCAGCCGCCCAGCGCAGCCAGCGGCACGAACAGGAAGAACCAGATCCACTCGGTCAGAAAGTCCATATGTAGTTACAGTCCATCGATGGAGCGCGGCTCAACTGCGGCAGGCGCGACAGGCGTGGAATCGGCACGACTGACCGCAACAGCCTTGTTGGCCTGGCGCAGCTTTGAATAAAGGGGAATGACCACGCTGACCAGCACTATGCCGGCACCGATCAACACACCGACCAGTAGCGCGACGATGATCGCAACACCCGAGCTGCTATGCACACTGGAGAACAGGAAGTCGAGGGTGATGTCCTGGGAATTGACAGCACCGATGATCAGACCAACCAGCAAGAAGGCCAACATCACCAGTAAGCGAAGCACCTTCATGGCAAAACTCCATCGGGAAGCAAGCTAGCTTAACCGAGACCACATAAACACAGCGCGACAAGTGACCTCAGTCCGTCGTATCGGTCATATCGACGGGCACCACTGAACTGACGCGCTCACGCAACTCCTTGCCCGGCTTGAAGTGAGGAACGTGCTTGCCCGGCAATGCCACCGACTCGCCGGTCTTGGGATTACGCCCCAGACGTGGCGAACGGTAATGAAGCGAAAAACTGCCGAACCCGCGGATTTCGATCCGATCACCATTGGAGAGCGCCTGCCCCATCATTTCCAGCAGCGACTTGACTGCCAGATCTACGTCGTCCGACTTCAGATGCGCTTGACGTCGCGCCAGGATTTCGATCAATTCGGACTTGGTCATGGAAAGACTTGCTTTTTTCGACTGATACATCGGGATCGGCCCGGGCAAGCCCGGGCCGATCCGTTAAGCTCTTGCGAGCGCTGCGCGCTTACTCGGACTTGTTGTTGTTCAGCTGTGCACGCAACAGCGCGCCCAGCTGAGTCATGCCGCCCGACGCGGAAGCGGATTGGTACTCATCCAGCGTTTCACGCATTTCGGCATCGTCCTTGGCCTTGATCGAGAGCTGCAGGGTGCGGCCCTTGCGGTCCATACCCACGAACTTGGCTTCGATTTTGTCGCCGACCTTCAGGTGCTGAGTCGCGTCATCGATGCGCTCGTTAGCGATGTCGCGTGCAGCGACGTAGCCTTCGATGCCATCGGCCAGGTCGATCGTGGCGCCCTTGGCATCCACTTCACGCACCACGCCTTCGACCTTCGACCCCTTCGGATTGGACGCCATGTACTGACCGAACGGGTCCTGCTCCAGCTGCTTGACTCCCAAGCTGATTCGCTCGCGTTCCGGGTCCACTGCGAGCACAACAGCTTCCAGCGTGTCACCCTTCTTGTAGTTGCGCACGACATCTTCGCCGGTAGTGTTCCAGCTGATGTCGGACAGGTGCACCAGGCCGTCGATGCCGCCGTCCAGGCCGATGAAGATGCCAAAGTCAGTGATCGACTTGATCTGACCGCACACCTTGTCACCCTTCTTGTGAGTAGCAGCAAAAGTTTCCCACGGATTGGCAGCAACCTGCTTCATGCCCAGCGAGATGCGGCGACGCTCCTCGTCGACATCCAGCACCATCACTTCGACCTCGTCACCAACCTGCACAACCTTGGACGGGTTGACGTTCTTGTTGGTCCAATCCATCTCGGAGACGTGCACCAAACCTTCGACACCCGGCTCGATTTCGACGAACGCACCGTAATCGGTAACGTTAGAGACCTTGCCGAACACACGGCTGTTGGCCGGGTAACGACGAGCGATGTTTTCCCACGGATCCTCGCCCAGCTGCTTCAGGCCGAGGCTGACGCGATTACGCTCGCGATCGAACTTCAGCACGCGCACGTCCAGCTCGTCGCCGACACTGACGACTTCGGACGGATGGCGCACGCGCTTCCAGGCCATGTCGGTGATGTGCAGCAAGCCGTCGATACCGCCCAGATCCACGAACGCGCCATAGTCGGTGAGGTTTTTGACGACACCCGGCAGGACCACGCCTTCCTGCAACTTATCCATCAACTGCTCGCGCTCTTCCGAGTGCTCGCTCTCGACCACTGCACGACGCGACACCACCACGTTATTGCGCTTGCGGTCCAGCTTAATTAGCTTGAACTCAAGCTCCTTACCTTCCAGGTAGGCCGGGTCGCGCACCGGGCGCACATCCACCAGCGAACCTGGCAGGAACGCGCGGACATCCTTGATATCCACAGTGAAACCACCCTTGACCTTGCCGCTGATGCGACCGATGATGGTTTCGTTCTTTTCCAACGCCTCTTCCAGTTCGTCCCACACCATCGCGCGCTTGGCCTTCTCGCGCGACAGGACGGTTTCGCCGAAGCCGTTCTCGATGGAATCGAGGGCAACCTTGACTTGGTCGCCGACACCGACATCGATCTCACCGGCGTCATTACGGAACTGCTCGATCGGCACAATGCCTTCAGACTTCAGACCTGCGTTGATCACCACCACGTCGCCACGGACTTCCACGACGGTACCGGTGACGATCGAGCCCGGCTTCAGCTTCGCCAGATTGGCTTGACTGGCTTCGAACAGTTCTGCAAAAGATTCTGTCATTTGAATTTACTCAGTTGAACACACGGGCGCTGATCGTCGAAGTGCGACAGAGACGAACCGCCCAGCCTGTTGGTCGACTCCGGACAGCGAGTCGGTTTGGAAGTAATAGAACCACCACGCGGGATGCGCGACGGAGCTTTGGAACGCCTTACGGTCGGCGGGAACAGCCCGCTTGCGGAACACTTAACGACGGCGTGCAGTCTGCGAGCAACCCGACCACACGCTGGGCGACATCCTCGATTCCTATTCCAGTAGTATCGATCAGCACGGCATCTTCAGCCGGCCGTAATGGCGCCACCACCCGCTGCGCATCACGCGCATCTCGAGCCATGACCTCGCGCAGCAGATCGCTAAATATAACCGAAACACCCTTTTCCATCAACTGTTTATGGCGACGGCCCGCACGCTCCTCGGCACTGGCGGTCAGAAAGACCTTGACGTCGGCATCCGGGAAGATCACCGTTCCCATGTCCCGCCCGTCGGCAACCAGCCCAGGCACTCGCCTGAATGCGCGTTGGCGTTCTTTCAGAGCACTGCGTACCTCAGGAATGGCGGCAATTGCCGATGCGAGCGCACCGGTAGTTTCCAGGCGCAGTTCGCCGGTGGCATCCACCCCGTTGACAAACACCCGCAGGCCCGCACCATCGGCATCGTCAAACTCCACCTTGGTGTCGAAGGTACATCGCACTAGTGCCGCAGCGTCGGACACATCCAGATCGGCCCAGCTCGCCGCAACGCCGACAGCGCGATACAGTGCGCCCGAATCGAGGTAGTGCCAGCCCAGCCGGGCTGCAACGATCCGGCTCACGGTGCCTTTGCCGGCACCGGAGGGGCCATCGATGGTGAGGACGGGCGGCAAATCGCTCATTCAGGTTTCCGGAAGGTGATCAAGCGATAGTGTAGCGCTGCTCGCAATGATTACGCCGCAACCACTTGAAAGCACGACGAAAAACCCGTTACAATTGGAAAATCGATTGCGGGTGCACCACTTGATCGTGGCACTCTATCTGATCCATTGAATCCATATTTGTTTACGCCGAGGTGTGCCATGAAAGTCCTGTCCTCCCTGAAGTCTGCGAAGACCCGTCACCGCGACTGCAAGGTGGTCCGCCGTCGTGGCAAGGTCTTTGTGATCTGCAAGTCGAACCCGCGTTTCAAGGCACGTCAGCGCTAAGCCGACGCCACGCCTGCAAGACCCGAGAAGGCCGCCTCCGGGCGGTTTTTTCTTGGCCGCTGCTTCAACCGAGCGTTACATGCAGCCTGCCGCGCTAGCCCCAGCCAGAGACCGTGACCAACTCCAAGTGAAAGCGCAACTTGGCCACACATGGTGACCACCGCGGCAACCCGTCGCCGCAGCGGCGGCTGTGCTGTTTTTTTGCTGTAATCACCATCTGAAATCTTGTCCACTGGAAATAGATGACATGTGCAACCGTTTGTTTGTCCTGCCGCTGATCACGCTGATGGGGATCAGTGCTGTTGCTTCGGCCGATACGCTGCTGGTCGACCGTGTCCAACACACGGCTGCCGCTGCGCTGCCCTTGCGCGGTAAGAGCATGAGTCAGGTGGAAGGCCGTTACGGCGCACCGCAGGAAAGGCTCGACCCGCGCGGCGGCCAGAAGCGCCAGTGGCCAACCATCCATCGCTGGGTGTATCCGGCGTTCACTGTTTACTTTGAAAAGAGCAAGGTGATCGACGTGGTCGCCAACAAAGCTGATGCCAACGAAATCGGACCGAAGCCGCCAATCCGGTAACGCATCTGCGGAATATCACTGAACGTACGGGCGATGGCCCGCACACAAAATGAGTAGTTGCCCGGCATGACCGACCGTCTTCGTTTTCCCGCCGAGTGGGAGCCCCAATCTGCCGTGTTGCTCGCGTGGCCGCATGCTGGTACCGATTGGGCCGAGCACTTGGCTGATGTGGAAGAGACCTATATTGCGCTGATCACGGCGATTTCCCGCTTTGAAACGGTGGTCATCTGCGTCGCCGACGACGACCTGCAAATCTATGCCGAGGCGCGGCTACGGTCGGCGCGAGTGGAAATGAAACGCGTTCGCTTTGTGATCACCGCGTACAACGACACCTGGCTGCGCGATTCCGGTCCGATTACGCTGCGCCATGGCACCGGCTTCTGGTTGATGGATTTTCGTTTCACAGGCTGGGGTGGCAAGTTCCAAGCCAGCCTGGACGATCAGTTGGTGCGCTCGCTGGACGCCGCACAGGTGTTGGTGCCGGCGCAGGTAAAGAGCATCGATTTCGCACTAGAAGGCGGTGCGATAGAAACCGATGGTGCCGGCACACTGCTGACCACCTGGAAGTGCCTGCATGAGCGCCACCCCCAGCGCACGCGCGAATCGCTCAGCAGCGATCTGGCGACATGGCTGGCGCAGGAGCGCGTGCTGTGGCTGGATCACGGTTATCTGGAAGGCGACGATACCGACGCGCATATCGATACGCTAGCGCGCTTTGCCAGCCCGGATACCATTGTCTACCAGGGCTGCGATGTGCCCAGCGATTCGCACTACACCGAGCTGCAAGCCATGGGCGCCGAACTGGCTGCGCTGCGCAAGGCCGACGGGCAGCCGTATCGCCTGTTTGTGCTGCCGTGGGCAGCTCCCATTCTCGATGGAGGTCGCCGGTTGGCGGCCTCGTATGCCAATTTTCTGATCGTCAACGGTGCAGTGCTGATGCCAGCCTACGGCGATCCGGCAGATGCGACGGCGCAGGCGGTACTTGCGCAAGCATTTCCTCAGCACGAGATCGTGCCGGTACCGTGCCGTGCGCTGATCTGGCAGAACGGAAGCCTGCATTGTCTGACCATGCAATTGCCGGCTGGCCTGCTGGCCGCCTAAGAACAGCTTGAACATTCGCCCGCGTCGCGGTCGCACACGCCGCCCGTGGTTTCCTGCCCCGGCCAGCAGGCCGGTATTACGCCATGGCGCGCTATCTTAGCGCCGCCACTCAGTGGGATACTGCCATGACCCGAAATCTCCTTTCTGTCGCGCTGATCCAGGAGCGCAACCACGGCCACGCCGAGACTAATCTGGCTGTCATCGCATCGCGTGTGGCCGAGGCAGCCGCGCAAGGCGCCAAGCTAGTGCTGCTGCAGGAACTGCACAATGGCGCGTATTTCTGCCAGCACGAGTCGGTAGACGAATTCGATCAAGCCGAGCCGATTCCCGGCCCCAGCACCGAACGTTTGAGCGCGCTAGCCAAGCAGCACGGTGTGGTGCTTGTCGCCTCGCTGTTCGAGCGTCGCGCCGCTGGCCTGTATCACAACACGGCGGTGGTGTTCGAAAAGGACGGTCGCCTGCTTGGCAAGTATCGTAAAATGCACATCCCCGACGATCCAGGCTTCTACGAGAAGTTCTATTTCACCCCGGGCGATCTAGGCTTTACGCCGATCGATACCTCGGTAGGACGCCTGGGTGTGCTGGTGTGCTGGGATCAGTGGTACCCCGAAGCGGCGCGCCTGATGGCGCTGGCAGGCGCGGAACTGTTGCTCTACCCCACCGCGATCGGTTGGGATCCAGACGACCAGCAGCCCGAGCAGGAACGCCAGCGCGATGCGTGGATCCTCAGCCATCGCGGCCATGCGGTGGCCAATGGCGTGCCGGTTCTAGCATGCAACCGTGTTGGGCATGAGCTTTCCCCACTGGGCGCATCGGGAATCGAGTTCTGGGGTAACAGCCATGTGCTGGGGCCTCAGGGCGAATTCATTGCCGAAGCCAGCCAGGACCCGACCGTACTGATTTGCGATATCGACCTGCAACGCAGCGAAGACGTGCGCCGTATCTGGCCCTTCCTGCGCGACCGCCGCATCGATGCGTACGGCGATCTGCTCAAGCGCTACATCGACTGATCGCATGCCCATCGAGCTACATGCAGTTCGCCTCGCGGACATCGCGGCGGTCACTGCAATCAAGATGTCGCGCGGTCGAAAGACACACCGGAATCGACCGCAAACACCGTCGCTGATTGGACGATGTGCAGATGCAACGCACATTCGGCTCCGGCGACACCGCCCCTCTTTCTGATGAAAACCTCCATGACTGAACAGATCACCCACGTTCTGGACGATGCGCTGTCCTGCCAGCCGCACCGCATTGTCGAACGCGATGGTGTGCGCTACACCTTGCTCGGCACCGCGCACGTGTCGCCCGCCAGCGTGGCCGCGGTGCAACACGCGATTGGCAGCGGGCGTTACGACGCTGTGGCGGTGGAGCTGGATGCGCAGCGCCTGCAAGCGCTGAGTGACCCGGACGCTCTCGCCCGCCTGGATCTGGTTCAGGTCATCCGCAAGGGACGTGTGGCCCTGTTCGCCGCAAATCTGGCCCTGGCGGCCTATCAGCGCCGCCTGGCCAAGCAACTCGGCATCGAGCCCGGCGCAGAATTGAAGGAAGCGGTGAATCTGGCGCGTGCGCAGGGCTTGCCGGTGCATCTGATTGATCGCGAGGTCGGCCTGACCTTCAAGCGTGCATCCGGGCGGCTGGGATTCTTCGGCAAGATGAAACTCGCCGGCGGATTGCTTGGCGGTCTGTTCGCTGCCGACGAGGTGGGAGAAGATGAAATCGAAAAACTCAAGCAAGGCGACATGCTCGAAGCAAGCTTCGGCAATTTCGCCAGTGAGAGCCCGGACCTTTACGAGACGGTGATTGCCGAGCGCGATCAATATATGGCCACACGTTTGCGCGAAGAAGCTAATACGGATCAACGCGAGATATTGGCAGTGGTCGGCGCCGGACATCTGGCCGGTCTTGCCAGGCATCTGCAACAGGACACCGCTGCGCCAGGCCCGCTGCGCGAATCGCTGGAATTCGTGCAGCAGCGCCAGCGCATCCCATGGATCACGCTGGGCGTCTTGGCAGTCATCATCACCGGCATCGGCATCGGCTTCTGGCGTGGCGGCTTGAGCATGGGCGCGGACCTGTTGCTGCAGTGGGCGATGTACACCGGCGGCCTGGCCGCGCTAGGCTGCTTGCTGGCGGGCAGCCACCCATTGAGCATTCTCACCGCCGGCGTCGTGGCGCCGTTCAAGCCATTCCGGCTGAGTGTACCAACCGGTGCATTTGCCGCGCTGGTCGAAGTGCATATGCGCAAGCCGGCCTATGGCGATTTCCTCTCGTTGCGCGACGATGCGCAGACGCTACGCGGCTGGTACCGCAATCGCGTCTCGCGCGTGGTATTGACATTTCTGCTGACCAATGTTGGAAGCATGGCCGGCGTTTGGCTGGCCGGGGTGCAGATCTTTAATCGTCTGCATGGGTAAGTGCTTGGCGATCAGCGCAGTGTGACGCGCTGATCTCTTGTAGAAGCACGTACGCGAGAAGAAGCGTTATTGGTCCATACGCACACCTTGAATGGGGTGCCTCAAATACAACAAGAGCGCCTGCACTTTCCCCCGAGGTGATTTACTGAATCGCCTCAGTTATTTTGCTTAATTAATGACGTTGCCTAGGCACATCGATCTGCACATTGGCCGGCAGCTGCTGGATGCGTAATTCGTCATTCTGCCACTGCGCAGATTCGCCATTAATCGTGGTCTTGCCCGGTGATCCCTGATATGGCCACGGTAGCACTACGCCGCCCGGTGGCAGGATCAGTCCGGGCTGCAGCTCCAGCAGCAACTGCTTGTCGGTGCGTTGCAAGGTATAATTGAGGCGCCCGTAAGGTGTACGTAGTTCGGCAATACCAATCCCCTTGCCTTCGAACCAGCGCGTCGGCAGACCAGCAGCAATGACAAGGCTGGTATCGGATTCGCGACCGTAGGCAAACATATCCAACACCGCGCGCACAAAGTCCGAAGCGACCCAGGCATGCGGGAGGTCTCCGAGGAAAAACGGCGTGCGCGGCGTACGCGAGACTACTTCGGCCCACTGGTTCCACGGTTGCGGTGCGCGGTCCTTGAAGAAGAAAGCCGAGGCATCCCAGGCGCGATCGCGCCAGCCCAGATGCACGAATGCGGCCACATTGCGCCACTCGTAGGGCGTGTAGTCGCTCCATTCGCGCTTGCCGTCGCGGCGGTCGGAAAATTCTTTCCAGTAGCGCTCAAAGGTGTTGGTCAGCAGGTCGTGCGGCAGAAGGCTTTGCTCACCTCCCGGCGTCAACGCAATCGTGGTTGAAGTCGCATCGAAGTCGCCCAACTCCGCGGAGCCAGGCAAAAAATCCAGGTTGTGCTGCCGCACGGCTACACCTAACGACGCGATCAGATCGCCCGTGAATTCATCGCGCGCGCTGCTGAAACGTGCCACATCCAGTGGTTTGTCCAGTGCACCGGCCAACATCACAGCGTCCTTGTAGCCGCGCAGCGCCCAGAAGTTGTCCCAGTACGAATGCACAGGCTTAGCCCAATACCCTTCGTGGCTGATCGACACCGGCATCATTCCGTAGAAGGCTGGATGACGCATGAGATTTTCTTCGGTACGTTCGCTGGCGCGTAGCGTTTCCATGTAGTCATAAGCGCCGGTGACATGTGGCCACATCTTTTCGAGGAACGCTTTGTCGCCGGTATAGCGGTAGTATTCGGCAATGTTGTAAATCAGCTCGCCATGGCTGTCGTTTTCCGGCACCGGGTCGCTGCCGCGGTCGTCGACGCAGCACGGCACCATACCGTCGGCGAACTGATACGGCGCAAACCAATCCACATAGTCGCGCACCACGTCCTCGCGGCCGAGCCGCAGCAGGCCTTCGGAAATCATTGCGCCGTCGCGGATCCAGCTGCGCGAATACGCACGCGTGCCTGGCTGCAGGCGCGGGCCGATGCGCGAAATCAACATGTGCGCAAGCGCTGTACGCAAGGTGTCAACCATCTGCTTGCCTTCGGCAGGCACACTGATGCGCACACGATCGAGCTTGCTGCGCCATTGTTGCGCCACCTGCTGCTGTGCCTTGTCGGCATCGAAGTCGGCAGGCAGGTGCGCGGCGCCGGTTTGCGGAATGACCAGCGCCACTTCACGACGTTGGCCGGGCTCCAGCTTCCAGCGATACAACAACACCCCCGAGGCAAGGCCGGTTTCATCCTTGACCTGGGTGAGCGTGGGCGGCGTGGCTGCAGTGAGATGACTGACATCCATGCCGCTGTCGAAGGCGGTGGCAAAGCTGGCATCAGGGCGCTGTGCGGCGAACACGCGCGGCTTGCCATTGACGCTGACATTGCCGCCATCCACGGCGAGTTGCTCGATCGGGCTGACCCCACCCAGGGTGTTGAGGAATTGCGACGGCGGGTTGACCTGGAACGGTCGCACCGCTAACGCCAGGGTGAAATCACGCGCTTGCTTGCCGGTGTTGTGCAGTTGATAGCGCGCGACCAATTGCGCTTGATCAGGCGTGCCTTGCACAAATGCAGTGACACGCAGGTTCATCAGGTCGTGGTGCCAATCCACACTGGGAATCGGCAGATAGTCGTCCTGCAAACTTTGCTCACTGCTGACATCGGACCAGTGCAACACTTTGCCGCCGGTGACCACGAACGGTTCGATGCTGAAACCGCCCTTGCCCACTTCCACCGCACCGTCCTCGCCGATCAAGCCCTGTTCGCTGCCACCGTCCAGACCCAGGATGGTCCAGTAAGGCTGCTCGCCGGAGAAGCCCCGCGGGTAACTGCCGCGCGGCAGCTTCGCCGCCAACGACTTGATAAAGTCGTTGGGCGTCGCGGCGAAGGCCAGCGGCTGCAATTGCACTTCCTTGATGCCGTAGCGCCAGTTGGGACCATCCTTGAGATCCAAACGCAGGTAGCGTGCTTCGGTATCGGGAAGCGCCAGCCAATCGATGCCACCTGCACCAGCAGTGACAGTGCGCAGATCGCGCCAGCTGCGACCGTCGCTGGAAGAGCGAACCACATAGTGCGAAGCCTGCAGACCCGGCACCCACTGCACCACGGCGCCACCAAATTCGCGCACCTTGCCCAGATCCAGCGTGACGGTTTGCTGCTTGACCGCGCCGCTAAGCCAGAACGTCTCAGGCTTACCGTCGGCCAAGCGCTGTTCCAGCGCCGGCGCGGTATCGGTGATGGCCTTGGCCTGGAGCGGCGACGTGTCTTCCGGCGGCAGCGGCGTGAGCGTCAGCCGGTCGAAGCACACCGTTCCCTTGCCGCCGACTTTGTTGTAGATGGTCAATTCCACATCCGCGCTGTTGCGCAGTTGCTTGTCCTGGCCCGGTCCCCAGGCTTTTTCAATCGTGCGCTTGCGGTAACTGAAGCTGGTCCAGTTTCTAGGGAAGGCAAAGCCGGGCCGATTGACCCACCACACGTTATCTCCGCTGGCATCAATCAGCTTGAGTTGCAGATCGTTGGACGGCGATTCGCCGCGCACCACAATACCCAGTCGATAGTTGTCCGGGTAGGTGATGGGCAGAGTGCGACGCATGCCCACAGAACCGGACACGCCGTTGAAGTTGTAATCCAGACACAGCGCATGCCCGCCAGAGGGAGTGATCACTGGACGCAGCGATCCGCTGACCTGATTGGACACCACCAATCGCCAAGCGCCGATGTCGCTGAAGCCGTCGAGCACACGCTCCTGCGCCTGCGCCGCGTCCGTACCAGTGGCAACGGCGGCCATCGCAAGCACGACCCGGATCACCGGCCTCACCCCTTCACGCTCCCCAGCAGCAGACCCTGGATGTAGTAACGCTGTAGCGCCAGGAACAAGAGCAGCACCGGAACCACCGTCACCACAGCGCCTGCCATCATCAATTCCACGTCCATGATGTGCTCGCGCGACAACGACGCCAGTGCCACCGGCAAGGTGTATTGCTCCTGGTCGGTCAGCACAATCAGCGGCCACATGAAGTCGTTCCACGACGCCGTGAAGGTAAAGATCGTCAAGGTGACCAGCACCGGCTTGAGCATCGGCAATACGATCTGGAAAAAGATGCGCATTTCACCGGCACCGTCGATACGTGCGGCCTCGATCAATTCATCGGGAATGCTGCGCGCGTACTGACGCACCAGGAAGATGCCGAACACCGTGGCCAGCGCCGGGACGACCACCCCGCCGATGCTGTTGACCAAATGCAACTGCTTCATCAGCAGAAACAGCGGAAGCATCGCCACCTGCGCCGGGACCACCAACGCCGCCATCAGGATCTTGAAGGTGCGCTCACGACCGACAAATTGCAGTTTGGCAAACGCATAACCGGCCATGGTGTTGATCAGCAGAGAGCCAAGCGTGATCAGCCCGGACACCAACAGGCTGTTGGCGAAGTTGCGCGCCATTGCGGTACGTGCGAACAACGCGAGGTAGTTGGCGGTGGTGAATACCGAAGGCAGCATGGGCGGCGGAAACCGGCTGGCCTCGCCGGTTGGCATGAACGACACCGACACCATCCACAGCAACGGTGCCAAGCTGACCAACGCAAGCACTACCAGACCAGCGTTGATCAGCACGGCATTCCAGCGCGATTGGCCCACATCACAACTCATATCAGGTCCCTCTTGCGGCCAAAGCGCAGCATCGTGGTAGTCACAGCCAAAATGATCACGAACAACAAGAACGCCACCGCAGACGCGCGACCGAGGTTCCACCACTTGAAGCCTTCTTCGAACATGAAATACAGCACGCTCACGGTGCTTTGTAGCGGGTCGCCGCGCGTCATCACGTAGGGCTCAGCAAACAACTGGAAATAGCCGGCAATGGTGGTGACACCGACCACCATCAGCACTGGGCCGAGCATCGGGAAGGTGATATGCAGGAATTGCTTCCAGCGCGAAGCACCGTCGATGCGGGCGGCCTCATACAAGTCTTGCGGAATTGCCTGCAGCCCGGCCAGGAAAATCACCATGTTGTAACCGAAGTTCTTCCATACCGCGAACAGCATGATGGTCGGCATTGCCCAGCGCGGGTCGCCCAGCCAATCGATCGGGGCAATCCCCAAGTAGCTCAAGCCGAAATTCACCAGTCCGTACTTGATGTGGAACAGGTAGCGCCAGATCACTGCGACCGCCACCAATGTTGTCACCACCGGGGCGAACAAGGCAGTACGGAACAGCGCCTTGAAGCGCGCAGCCTTCGCATTGAGCAGCAAGGCCGCGCCCAGCGACACGCCGATGGACATCGGCACGCCCAACAACACGAAATACATTGTGTTCCACAGCGATTTCCAGAACAGCGGCGTCTGTAGCAGGTCGATATAATTACGCACGCCGACCAAGCGCAGGTGGGTGCTGTCGGCGAGCGCGTACAGGTCGAAGTCGGTGACGCTGAGCACCAGCGCGGCAACCACCGGCACGCCGAAGAACATGCCCAGCACCATGATGGAAGGCGCGGCGAACACCCAACCGGCGAGGCAATGACGCTTCATCTTAGTGCAGTTTCCTCGGCTGCCGTAGCAGCATGTGCTGCGGTATTCGCAGCTGCCGACGTTGCTGCCGGCTTCGTTGTCTCATCGGCTGGGCCAACATGTCCGCCCTCCTGATCGAAGATCCAGCGACGCTTGGCCAGAATGCCGTCCACGCGCTTATCCAGTTCCTGCACGGCGGCTTCGTGCGATTGACCGCCACGCACCACGCGCTCGGTCACCAGACGCATTTCCTGCCCGATGCGCTCCCACTCAAGTACCTTGGGGGTGGCCTTGACCCGCTCCAGCTGGTCACCGAAGGCATGTGCCAGTTCGTCATTGGCCAGGGATGGTAACCTCCAGGTACTGCGACGGGGCGGCAAGTCACCGATGATAGCGTGGAAACGCGCCTGCACCCGCGGCTGCGAGAGATATTCGATCAGCTTCCAGCTGGCCTGCTTGTGTTGGGAGGATTTGAAGATCACCAGGCTGGAGCCGCCCGCAATACCGGCACCCAAACCATGAGGCCCCGGCAAAGGCGCGGTGCCCCACTTGCCTTGCATTCCCGGCGGCTGGCGCAGCTTGAACTCGCGCACGTTCCACGGACCGGAGAGATAGAACGCGTAATAGCCGTTGAAAAATTCGTACCAGACGTTGGATATCTGGGTTTCTGAGATCTTTGGCGCCCAGCCCTGCTGAAACATATTGTCGTAGAAGCCCAGTGCCTTGCGGAAACCGGCGCTACGGAAGTTGCCGTAGTTGTCGTGGTCGCGCAGCAGGCGGTCGTCCTGCTGCAGAGCGAACGACAGCTGCTGCTCGAATTCGTTGAGTGGCATCAGAATGGCGTAGCGATCCGGGCCGACCTTGCGTTTGATCGCGGCCAAGACCTGTTCCAACTCGGCCCAGGTCGTGGGCATTTGGCTGTAGCCGGCCTCGCGCAGGAGATCCTTGCGATAGAACAGCAGGCGCGTGTCCACATACCACGGCACGCCATACAGCGTGCCATCAAGCAGATTAGTGTCCCACACACCGGGGAAATAATCGGCCTGCTCGACGATCCTGGAGCGCGCCACGTACGGCTGCATCGGTTCCAAGACGTCCAGCAGCGCAAATTCCGGCACCCAAGTGTTACCAAGCTGGCACACGTCCGGCAGACCATCGGCCGCGAAGGCGGTGAGCAGTTTTTCGTGCGCCGCCGTCATCGGGATGTTTTGCACATCCACATGGATGGTGGGGTTCTGCTTTTCGAAGTCGGCGACTAGCTCGGAGACCACTTCAGCCTCCTTGCCGACCGCCCAGAAGCGCACGGTGGTGTTGTCCGGATCAGAGCGCCGGCATCCGGCAGCACCTGCGCACAGGGCAACAACCAGTATCAACAGTTTCAAAAGGCGCACGGATTACTCGGATTTTTCGTGTTGCGAGGGGTCTTGCTGGGCCTGGACGGCGGCAGCACGCGATTCGGCTATGCCCAGCGCACGTGCAGCAGCCTTCTGCTCGTCCTTCTGCGGCGCCGGCTGCGGCTCGCCTTCCGGGGTAAGCCAGCCGCCGGTGAAGCCAGCGCGTTCCAGACCGACACGGATGTAGGGATTCTTCTTCATGACGTTCCACACGAATTCGTTCTGGTAATTGGCGATCATCGCCAGGATCGGACCCTGATCGATGGCGATGTAATCGCTGGCCACCCAGCCACGATCAGGCACCATGCGCCCAGTTTTGATCGGGATGTCGTAGTTGAAACTGGGGTTGAACGAATCCAGAAAGCCGTAGCTGGAATACAGAAAATCACCATAGCGCTTGTGCATCTCTTGAGTGGCAGGAATCACAACTTCCGGTGCGAATACGATCGAGGAGATTGCCGCAGTCGGGGCAATAGTGCCGTCATCGAAGTTTTCGCGTAGACCTGCGCCGCGTGAGGAGTAATGGCGGAACTGGCGTTGTTCGCCATGGTATTGCTGGCTGGTGTTCTGCGGACCATCGCTGGCGGTAAGGCCCCAGACGTTCTCGCCGTAGTCCTTCCATTTCATTGGATTTTCGATGGCGTAGTCGCGCTGCGCCAACGTGGCGCGGCGACTGTTGAGGAAGTAATCGATGCCGCGTTCGCGCATGTACTGATCCTGGATATCGCGGAAGTCGATCCAGACATGGCTGTATTGGTGGCCAAAGAGCGGGCCGAACGAGAGGTATTCCTGGCCCTGGTACACGCCCCAGTCATTGTTGTAGGTGCGAGTCCAGATAGTCCATGCGTCCGGATCGAGGCTGTGGGTGGGCGAGCCAAGCGCGAGGATGTACAGCATCATCGCCTCGTTATAGCCCATCCAGTCGTGGTTGATGAAGCCGCTCTCAGGGAACCAACCCATCGAGATCAGCGGCGCACGCTGTTGCAGCCAGCGCCAGTCCACACGCTTGTAGAGCACATCGGCAATTTGGCGAATTTGCTTTTCGCGCGGGTCGTCTCCGTCGTAATACGACTGGGTAAACAGCACGCCCATCATCAGCATTGCGGTGTCCACGCTCGACAGTTCAACCCAACTGTCGTAGCGATTGCCCTTCTGCATGTCCAGAAAATGGTAATAAAAGCCTTTGTAGCCGGCTCGCCCGGTCTTCTGCGGCCCCATTGGCGCGTCGCGGAAAAATTTCAGCGTGGTCAAGGTGCGATCAATCGCCTGATTGCGACTGACCCATCCGTTTTCAATTCCGATCGGATATGCGGTCAGTGCGAATCCAACCGACGCAATGCTGGCGAACGGGCGCGAGGGAAACCGATCCGGCGACAGCCCATTGATTTCGTTGGTGGTATCCCAGAAAAACTGGAAGGTACGGCGTTCGATGTCAAAAAAAAGCGGCGGCAGCGGCGGCTTGACCGGCTTGGGCGGTAGTTGTGCTTCAACCAGGATGACGTTAACCGGCGCTTTCTTCTCGGCCACCTTGGGCTGCTCGGCTTGCTTGCAAGACGCCAATGCCAGCACGCCCAACAAGAGTGGAATCGTCAACCATCGCGACGTGTTGCCCTTGTCCATCCACCCCTCAGCTGTGTAATCGATTACATCTCGCACGCAAACCTACCCTATCCGGACGCCGAGGACGACCGCCCTGGCAGTGCAGCCGGAGCGATCGAACACCTCACCAGTTCAGGCCGAAGGCTCGCATCGGCGAGGCCAGCACACCAGTCGGTGTAGCGTAAGCGGTGTTCACATCCCGCGCTGTTCCGGTATCGCCGTTAAACGTGGCGTAATTCACCCAGTTGAACACGTTGAGGATATCCGCACGCACGTTGAATTCGACACCACCACCGGTGTCCCATTCTTTATTCGCGGCGATGCTCAATTCCTTGTAGCCCAGCGTACCATCCGGCTTGAACTGGATGATCTGGCACTGGTGTTGCCGGCAAGGCAATTCTGGCCGTAGCGCGCGGTCTGGCTGGCCAGCGACACCTTGCCCGACAGCTTGATCTGGTAAGGCAACTCGTAGATCCCGGTGACCACCAGCCGGTTCTTTGGAATGCCGCCGGCCTCGCGCCAGCCGTAGTCCTGGATGCGAAAGAGTTGTTAATCTGCTCCATTGCCAGATAGTCGAAGATGTTGCGGTCGTACGCGCGACCTGCACCGCCATGGACCACGTGCGCCTGATCGCCGAACAGGTCGTAAGAGGCGCCCAGACGAAGCTGCCATGCATTCTTGAATGCCTTGCGGTTGTTGCCTGTGCTGATGAAGTCGTTCATGTTGTAGCTGGCGTTGCGCAGGTTGGGCCAGTTCTGCAGCGCACTGGCAAGATCCGAGGGGGAGACGAAATCCAGGAACGAGGGAGTTTTTTCGTAGTCGTAGCGCATGCCCACGTTCACGATCCAGTGTTCAATGTCGGTCTTGTTACCGCGCACCGGCGCGTAGCTCAGGATGTGGCCATTGCCGTTCTTGATCGGCGCCTGGTTCCAGTAGGTAACGTTTTCGGAAGTCCGCGTCTCGACCAGGACCGGTGGCGCCTTCACCTGCGCTGCGTCCAGTGTGGTGGCGTTACCACCGGCTGTCGTGGCCGGTTCGCCGCCGACGCCCAGATTCAAGGTCGCCGTCTGGCCGACCTGCACAGTGACGTTCTGCGAGCGGGTCTGGCCATTGGAGGTGACATCAATCCGATATGAACCCGGCGGTAGACCGCCCACCGAATAGCCGCCCTTACTGACCTGGACGGTCCGGATCAGGCCAGTGGCCAGATTGGTGGCGGTGACCTGCGCCTGGGCGGCAGGTGCGGGATCGACGGTGACCTGGCCACGGATGGTCGCAGCGGTGCTCTGTGCGAAGGCCGGTGCGGCGCCGAGCAGCAGGCAACTGGCAAGCGCGCAGTTGAGCAGCTTGCGCGCCGGACTGGCGGAATGGCGATGGTGGTAGCGCATGGTCGTCCCTCCAAGGATCAGTACAGCGTGTTGTTGTGTGCAGTGCCGTCGTGCAGGAACAGCCACTGTATGGGCAGCGGAAGCAGACAGAACGTCTGCGAAAGGCGTGGCAGACTGAAAACGTAGGGTCGGCCAGAGGTCAGCGAACAGCGTCGCCGGCACCACATGACCCGCGGATGATCAGTTCAGGCCTGAACAGCTGGTGGATACCATCGTCGCAGTCAGGCGTTTGTACCAATCGCATCAGCCGGGTCATCGCCTGCTCACCTAGCTGCGCGATGCTCACCCGCATGGTGGTCAGTGCTGGGTTAGCAAAACGGGCTAGCGGGATGTCATCGAACCCGGCCAGCGCCACGTCCCCGGGTACCGAAACATTCGCCTAGGCGAACGCGTACAGGCAACCCAACGCGGTCATGGTCGTTGGCGGCGAACCCCGCATCCGGCAGCGCGCCGGCGGCCAGCATCGCCAACCCGGCGCGGTGACCGGACGCTTCGTCAAAATCGCCAGGATATTCCTCGCCCTGCGCCTGTGCGCCGCACGCAGCGAGCGCGTCGCGGAAGCCGCGCAGGCGTTCGCGCGCATCGACATTCAGCGCCGGACCATCGATGAAGGCGATGCGGCGGTGCCCGGCACGTAACAGATGCTCGACCATGGTCATGGCACCCGCGTGGTCGACGATGCTGAGGACCGGTGATCGGCATTGGGCAGACGCGCATTGATCAGCACCGTCGGTAGCAACTGCGGCAGATTGTCGGTGAGAAATCCCGGTTGCTCGGCATAGGGCGATAGCACCAACACGCCGTCGACGCGTCCGCGCATCGAGCGCAATGCCCTGCCCTGGACTTCCGGGTCGCCGTGATAGCTGGACACCGGCAAGTGCTTGGCCGGCCGCACGCGCCGCGCCCTCAATAGCGCGCATCAATTCAGAAAAAAACTCGCCGTACAGATCCGGCAGCACCACGCCCAGGGTTTGCGAGCGCCGGCTGCTCAGGCTGCGCGCGGCTGCGTGCGGACTGTAACGCAGCCGTTCGACCACCTGCAGCACCTGATGGCGCACCGGCCCAGCAACGTTGTGGTGCCCATTGAGCGCACGCGAGACCATTGCGACGGAGACGTGCGTTTCCCGAGCACCATCTTTGATGGTGACCGCACCCTTGGCCATTCGCGCCGCCCTCCGCGACCGAGTTCCTGACACCGGCGAGGACTGTAAGCGTTTTCATACGAAGGCGTAACCCCTCATCTTCACATGCATAAAAAATCTTACCGATCAATTGGCTACAGGTGATGGAAGCGTGAGTCATAATAGTGCAACGCAGTAAATCGTCTACTAGGTCCACACAACAAGCACGACGTGGATCACGCTTGAGGCAGTGCGATGCGGTCGGTGCGTTCTCAGCTCAGCACATTGCGCAACCAATTGCCTGCCCGCCTCGGCTAGCCAGCCTCGCCTGGCGAAAGAGCCTGAATCGACAACGCATGGATATCGGTCTGCATCATCTCGCCCACCGCGGCGTAGACCGCGCGGTGCCGGGCCAAGGGAGGCTTGCCGACAAAAGCCGCGCTGACCACGCGCACATTGAAATGCCCACGCCCGTCACGTGCGCCAGCGTGGCCCGCGTGCCGGGCGCTATCGTCCACAACCTCTAGTTCGCTCGGCGCTAGCGCCGCCTGTAGTGCCGCGCGGATTTTTTCCACCCGGCTCATGGCAGCACCTTGCGGAACGGGCGGACGTCGGTGCGCAGATACACTCCCGCTGCCACATACGGATCAGCATCGGCCCAGGCGCGCGCCTCGTCGAGTGCGTCGAATTCGGCGATGACCACGCTGCCGCTGAAACCGGCAGGACCTGGATCGTCGGCGTCAATGGCCGGGCATGGGCCCGCCACCAGCAACCGACCAGCGGTCGCAAGCGCCTGCAAACGCGCCAGATGCGCCGGTCGCGCCTGCTGCCGTGCGGCCAATGCGTCAGCGCTGTCATATCCTTCGATTACGTACCACACACACCACCTCATCTAGAGATTCGAAGATCACCGCGCCGATTCTAGCCGCGCCAGCGCTGGACACCGCCCCCGCGCACGCATTACCCTTGCGGCCACTGCACACGCAATCGGACGCAGCGGCCCGTCGGCCCAGGCGAAACGCCCTTCTCGACGATCGATTCGCTGTCCACCGCCGGTTCGCGTAGACCACCTCCTCAGTTGTTCCGTCACCGCATGCCACGCGGTGGCTGCTTGCATGTCGATTGGCGTTTATAAATTTGTGGGATCGTGTCTGCACAGGCACGACATTGATCGCAACAACTCAAGGCAAAGCCCCGCAGGCGCGGCTCAGACCGCGACCGGCAACCGCAGCACCCGATATCGACCCGATGAATTCCGAACTCGCGCACGTCGCGACTACGCCAGCCACGAACGCGCCGCCACAGCAGCAAGAAATGCCGCTGGCGGTCGTGCATGGACAACCGGTACTACAGATCCCGCAGGATCTATACATTCCGCCTGATGCGCTGGAAGTCATTCTGGATGCTTTCGAAGGTCCGTTGGATCTGCTGCTGTACCTGATCCGCCGCCAGAACCTGGATATTTTGGATATTCCCGTCGCCGAGATCACCCGGCAATACGTGGACTACATCAACGTGATGCAGGAGTTGCGCTTCGAATTGGCAGCCGAGTACCTGGTGATGGCCGCGATTCTGGCCGAGATCAAATCGCGCATGCTGTTGCCGCGCCCGCCCAGCCAGGACGGCGATGAGGAAGACCCGCGCGCCGAACTGGTGCGCCGACTGCAGGAATACGAGCGCTTCAAGCAGGCTGCCGAGGATCTGGACACTCTGCCCCGCATGGACCGCGACAGCGCGCCGGTGCAGGTACATCTGCCGGAACGCGCCTCGGTCAAGTTGCCGCCGCCGGTGGAGCTAAGAGAAATGCTGATGGCGCTGTATGAGGTGCTCAAACGCGCCGAGCTGTTCACCGGCCATGCAATCAAACGCGAGGCGTTGAGTGTGCGTCAGCGCATGGGCGATGTGCTAAGCCGTCTGGACGATGGCAAGTTCTACCGTTTCGAATCGCTGTTCTCTGCCCAGGAAGGCAAGCTCGGCGTGCTGGTCACCTTCCTGGCGCTGCTCGAATTAGCGAAAGAGCAGTTGCTGGACATCGTGCAGGAAGCGCCGCTGGCGCCGATCTACGTGAAGTCGCTGGCATTGGGCAATACCAATGCGCCGCTGCAATTCTCCAGCGAATTCGACGACAGCGATGCCGCCAACGAACCTCTCTGAAGCCGATCACCGAATGGATCAAGCGCTGATCACCCGCATTATCGAAGCCGCCCTTCTGGCCAGTAGCCAGCCGCTGACGCTGGCGCAGCTGCACGGCCTGTTTCCGGAAGAAGAGCCCGCGCCGCCCGGCAGCGTGGAGACTGCACTGGAACTGCTGCGCGCCGCCTGTGTCGAGCGTGGCGTGGAACTGGTGGAGGTGGCTTCCGGCTTCCGCTTCCAGGTCAAGGCCGATGTACATGGCTGGGTTGCCCGGCTGTGGACTGAGCGCCGCACCAAGTACACCCGCGCCACGTTGGAAACCCTGGCGTTGATCGCCTACCGTCAACCCATTACCCGCGGCGAGATCGAGCAGGTGCGCGGCGTGGCGGTGAGCAGCAATATCATTCAGGCGCTGGAAGAACGCGAATGGATTCGCGTGGTGGGCCACCGCGACGTGCCCGGCAAACCGGCCCTGTTCGGCACCACCAAGGGCTTTTTGGATTATTTCGGGCTCAAGCGATTGGACGAGCTGCCGCCATTGTCTGAGTTGAAGGACATTGCCGAGCTGGAACCGCAGCTGCCGCTGGACGGCGACCGACAACGCGATGGCGCAGTACCGGCATCGGCAGCGATGAACGCAGCGCAAGATCAGACGCAAGCCAATGCGGCCGACGCTGAAGGCAGCGATGCGGATACAGCGGCTGACGACGATGCGGATGCTGGCGATAGGAACGCCGACGCAGCGCCTGATGCTGGCGCAACGTCCGCTGAGAGCGACAACAGCATCAGCGGTTCGCAAGAAGGTTCGCAAGCAGACAGGGCAGACGCTGTGGCGCACCTGCACAGCAGCGCCGACGCAGCGGACGACCAGCACTCCAGCACAGAGCGTGACTGTGAAACCGACATCAACTCCGATGCCAATCAGCACGTGCAAGAACCCGTCAGCGATGCCTGGTCGGAACAGCCCCCCCCTGATGTCGATGATGCAATCGACCCGGAAACGACCCAAGCAGTCAGCGCGCAGATGCCGCAGTCCCCTCCGCATGGCCCGCTGCACGACCAGAACACGCAACACCCACACGACGCCTGTGAGGGCGACCCCGACACCGCGCCGGGAACACGCGCGGATGCAGTGAACGAAGACGAAGACAACGCCGTCGCGACGACGACCGTGGCTGTTGACGAAGCCGATTCCGACCCAGAGGCCGACCCGCACCGCGTCGACCGGAGCCAGACACATGAGTGACACCCCCCGCAAGCTGTCGTTGAACACGCTTTCCCTCAAGCGCGACAGCGCACCCGAAGCGTCCAAGCTGGAAGAGCGCCTGCACAAAGTGTTGGCCCAGGCCGGCCTGGGTTCACGCCGCGCGCTGGAGCAACGCATTGCCGATGGCCTGATCAAGGTCAATGGCGCCGTCGCACAGACGGGCATGTCGGTGCGCAGCGGCGACAAGATCGAGCTGGACGGCCGCAGCTTCGTGGCCAGCGCGTTGACCGAACCCTCGCGCGTGCTCATCTACAACAAGCCAGAAGGCGAAGTGACCACGCGCGAAGATCCCGAAGGCCGCCCGACCGTGTTCGAGTCGCTGCCTGCGTTGAAGGGCTCGCGCTGGATCGCGATTGGCCGCCTGGACATCAACACCACCGGTCTGTTGCTGCTGACCACCGACGGTGAGTTGGCCAACGCGATGATGCACCCCTCCTACGAGGTCGAACGCGAATACGTGGTGCGCGTGCGCGCTCCGGAAGGCGAAGAAAAGGTTTCTGACGCCATCATCGAGCGCCTGTCGCGCGGTGTGCTGCTGGAAGACGGCGGCGCCAAGTTCGACGAGATCGAACGCATCGGCGGTACAGACTCGCACGACTGGTTCCGCGTGGTGGTCAAGGAAGGCCGCAACCGCGAAGTACGCCGTCTGTGGGAATCGCAGGGTTGCCAGGTCAGCCGCCTCAAACGCAGTCGCTACGGCAAGATTTCGCTGCCGCGCGAACTGCTGCGCGGGCAGTCGGTGGAAATGGCGCAGGAGAGGGTGGACGCCCTGCGCGCCGAACTCAAACTGGAAGAAGGCGCGCCATCGGCACTGACGCTGCAGCCGGTGATCGGCCAGCGCCGTGCCGCCAAGTCCACCGTGCACGTTTCGCGCGATGGCCGCAGCAATGCTTACGTCAACGGCCAGACGTCCGGCGCCGACGAAGGCCGCGAGTTGCGTCGCTTCGACAACCTGCGCGAAGAACGCGGTCGCGGTGGTCGCGGCAAGCCTGGCGGGTTCAAGGGTGGCCTGACGGTCAGTGGCGAAGCAGCTGCTCGGCAGTCGCAACAGCGCCCATTCAAACAACGCGGCCCCGTCAAGGGCGACCGCGGCGTCGTGCCGGAGGGCAACCCAGCTGCGTTCCGCAGCTGGTATGTGCCCGATGGCGTGAGCACAGGCCCGAGCGGTCACCGCAATGCCGGTCCGGGTACAGGTCAGGCACGTCCGTATGCGAAGAAAGGTCCAGGTGGCGCGCGTCCGGGTGCTGGCGGTGCTGGCGGCGCACGCCCAGGCGGTCCAGGACGTGGTGGTGCTGGTGGTCGCGGGCGAGGTGAGTCGCAGGGTCAAGGCCAGGGGCAGCGCAAGCACCCGTATGGTCACCCAGGCAACGCACCAAGCTTCCCCTCCGATCACGCCAACCCAGGTTTCAGCCCGTACGGTGTGGCCAGTCCTGCCAGTCGTCCAAGCGGTGCGCGCCCAGGTTCGGGAGGTCATCGTGACCCGGCGCCTGCCCATCGCAGTCCCGGTGGCGGCGCACGCGGCCCAGGTGGTCGTCCGCCGGGCGGTGGCAATCGTCGCCCCCCCGGTGGCGGTCATCGTGGTCGCTGAATTGCGATACGCGCAAAGAAAAACGGCCCCGTGAAGGGCCGTTTTTTTGTTGGTGCTCAGTGCAGAAGAGTGATCTTTTGGAGTGCGATAATGCCGGCGATAGTGACTTGCGACAAACCGATGATCTGCGCAAGCCCCAACTACGTTGACAGCAAACCGCTCATTGCCAGCATGCAGCGCTCGATCACCGAGGGCTGCTGACCGATCACACGCCTACCTACGACGCTCGATCACGAAATTGCCGACCGCAAGGCCCAGATCAACGCCTTCACCCGTGCCTGCCAGAGCCAGCGATATATCGCCCTTGGTGACTACCTGGGCAGTGCTGGATTTGACAACGCCGGCATGCGCTTCTGCCGCGGCGTAGGTACCGAACAGATCGTTGAGGCTGTAGGCGCCGGAGAAGGTACCGCGACCACCGACGATCTTTGACTTGCCCACCGTCAGGCCACCGCCCTTGCTGGAAATCCTGACCGGAATGACCGCACCGTTGTCGCACCTGATGGTGCCGGTGCCGCTGGCAGTCTTGTAGAACACCGACCAGCCGGACAGGTTGAACGAAAGCTTGCAATCGATGTTGCCGGCGGCCTGCGCCTGTGGAGCCAGGGTGGCTGCGCCAAACAACGCGAACAACGAAAGCGACTTGATCATCGGAGCGGTTCCAGTGGTGGACGTGGCGCGAGACTAGCAGCGCCGATGTGGCAACCGCGACAAGCTGCCAGCACAGCGCATGCGTTTGTTCAGCAACGTATTACCTGCTGTCCACATGGCAGAGGCGCTGCCAACTGCAGCCCAGACGTGGGATGATGACAGCATGTCACGCACCGTTTACAGCCTGCTTTCGTGCACTCTGCTGCTGCCTTCGCTCGCCCACTGCGGCCAGCCGCCCTCCACCCAGGGTTACACCGTCGTCAGGAGCTATCCGCACGACACCGCTGCCTTTACCGAAGGCCTGTTCTATCTGGACAAGCATCTGTATGAAAGCACCGGCGAGCTAGGCCAGTCGAGTGTGCGCAAGGTCGATCTGAACACCGGCAAGGTCCTGCAGCAGGCCAACACGCCGTCGCCTTTCTATGGCGAAGGCATCGTGGCCTGGAAAGATCACCTGATCCAGCTGACCTGGCGCAATCAGCGCGGCTTCGTCTACGACCTGGCCACGCTGGCACCGCGCACACAGTTCACTTACTCAGGTGAGGGCTGGGCGCTGACCCACGACGACCACCAGCTCTACATGAGCGACGGCACCGCCAATATCCGGCTGCTGGACCCCCAAAGCCTGACACAGATCGGCAGCATCAAGGTCACTGACCGCGGCAAGCCACTGGACAACCTCAATGAACTGGAATGGGTCAAGGGCGAGCTGCTGGCGAACGTCTGGCTGACCACACGTATCGCACGTATCAACCCAGCCAGCGGCAAGGTGATCGCCTGGATCGACCTCAAGGCACTCGTGCCAGCCGCCAACACCTTGACCGACCCCAGCAACGATGTCCTCAACGGCATCGCCTACGACGCCGAGCATGATCGCTTGTTCGTCACCGGCAAGCGCTGGCCGAAGATCTACGAGATCAAACTGGCGCAGTAACCGGACGCGGCGATGGAAGATTGGCGACAACAGGCTGGCAGGCATCTGCGCGGCTGCAGCTTGCCGCCTGCTCTAATCCCCGATTGCAAAGGCATCGGCATCCAGCATTGCGGGGAAACGCGCGCGATGTTCGGCCAGCGCGCTGGCACTGATGGTGGTGGTGACCACCTGCTCGCGTTCGCGGATTTCCACCTGCGGTTGGCCAAGGAAATCGATCACCGCACTGTCGCCGGCGTAATGCAGTTGGTTGCCGTCCATACCAATCCGGTTGACCGCCACCACGAAACACAGGTTTTCGATCGCGCGGGCGCGCAGCAGCGTCTTCCACGCATAAGCACGGGCGGACGGCCAATTGGCCACGAACAACTGCAGATCGAAATCCAGCTGCCCGGGGCGTTCCACATCAAAGCGGTTACGGCAGAACACCGGAAACCGCAGGTCGTAGCAAATCTGCGGATTGATCCGCCAGCCCTTCCACTCCACGGTCAACCGTTCGCGACCGGCCGCATAACGCAGATGCTCGTTGCCGAAACGGAACAGATGGCGCTTGTCGTAATACTGCAGCGCCCCATCGGGCGTGGCCCATAGCAGCCGATTGAACACACCGTCATCGGTGCGCAATTGCACGCTGCCCGTCACCGCCGCGCCTAGCCGTGCCGCTTGCGCGCGCATCCACTCTACGGTGGGCCCATCCATCTCTTCGGCCTTGTCGATGGCATCGTTGGAAAACCCGCTGGTAAAGGTCTCCGGCAGGGTCACCAAATCAGTGCGCCCGGCCAACGGCTCCAGCAGCGCTCCGTAGTAGTCGCGATTAGCGGCAGGGTCGTGCCAGCGGGTATCACCTTGGATCAGAGAGATGCGCAACTCGTTCATGGAAAACTCGGACGAAGGAAGTACGGAGAAGATTCGGACAATCGCATGGCAAGGTACGGGCAGCTTTGTGTATCGGGGGTTGGTGGAATGTCGTCACCAAACGACACACTGCTGTCACTGCCCAATCCCAGCCGTTCACAGCGTCTGCAAGCGCTCGATTGCCGAACCCAACGTCGCATCGTTCTTGGCAAAGCACAACCGCACCAGACGCTGACCGGTCGGCGCATTTTCGTAGAACGGCGACAACGGGATCGCGGCCACGCCCTTCTCCACCGTCAGCCATTTCACGAACTCGGTGTCGGGCAGATCGCTGATGGCCGCGTAGTCCACCAACTGGAAGTAACCGCCGGATACGGGTAAGGGCGTCAACCGGGTCGTCAGTAATTGTTCGCGGAAGCGGTCGCGTTTAGCTTGGTAGAACGCGCCGAGTTGCTCGTCGTGCTGAGGTTCGTCGCGGATCATCGCGGCGAAGGCATGCTGGGCCGGACCGAAACTGGTGAAGGTGTTGTACTGGTGTACCTTGCGCAGTTCGGTCGTGAGCGCCGGCGGTGCAATGGCATAGCCGATCTTCCAGCCGGTGCAGTGGTAGGTCTTGCCGAAACTGGATATCACAAACGCGCGCTCGCGCAAGTCTGGCCAGCGCAGCACCGATTCGTGCCGGCGACCGTCGAACACGATGTGTTCGTAGACCTCATCGGACAACAGAAAAATCTCGGTGTCGCGCAGCAGTTCAGTCAGCGTCTGCATGTCCTCGGCCGAGAGCATCGCGCCGGAAGGGTTGTGCGGGGAGTTGATCATCAACAGGCGCGTTTGGGGCGTGATCGCAGCGCGCAAGGCCTGCCAGTCGACCGCAAAGGTCTGCCGGTCCAGCGCCACATGCACCGCACGCGCGCCGGCCAGATTGATCGCCGGCTCGTAGCAGTCGTACGCCGGATCCAGCACGATGACCTCGTCGCCCGCCCGTACCACTGCGTGAATTGCGCTGAAGATGGCCTCAGTGGCGCCACTGGTGACGGTGATCTCGCTGTCTGCATCGACCTGCGAACCGTAACAGCGCTGCGCCTTGCCAGCGATGGCCTCGCGCAACGCCACTACCCCGGCCATCGGCGGGTACTGATTGTGACCGGCCACCATGGCGTTGGTCAGTGCGTCGACCAGCCGCTGCGGCGCTGCGAAATCGGGAAAACCCTGGCCCAGATTGACCGCGCCATGCTTGGCCGCCAGCTGCGACATGACGGTGAAGATGGTGGTGCCCACGCTGGGCAGCTTGGTCGTGAGGGGCATGATGCCTGTCCGGACAAGAAACGGGGGGACCACGAGTGTACGCAAAGCCGTCAGGCGGTTGCGCCCGGATGCTGCAAAACTGTATTCCCTCCCCTATCGAGGCACCTGCAACGCTGCCGCACACGTCTGCGGCATGTCACCATCGTCGCTACAATGCCGACCCGGTCTGGCGCGTGCCTGCCCCGGATCTTCCCTCTGTCTCCATGCCTTCCTGCAACGGGAGCCTGCTGCACCGATGATCGAACCGCTGCCCTCACCGCCGCCGCTGTTGGCAGCGCACGCCCTGGCCTTCAGCCGCAACGAGGAGCCGGTGTTCGGTCCGCTGGACTTCCACGTCAACGCCGGCGAAGCATTGCTGGTGCAAGGCGACAACGGCGCCGGCAAGACCACGTTGCTGCGCGTCCTGGCCGGCCTGTTGCATGTGGAGCGCGGGCAGATCCAGATCGATGGAAAGACCACCAAGCGTGGCGACCGCAGCCGCTTCATGGTCTATCTGGGCCATCTGCCTGGGCTGAAGGCTGACCTGAGCACACTGGAGAATCTGCACTTCCTCTGCGGCCTGCATGGCCGCCGCGCCAAGCAGATGCCCGGCAGCGCGCTGGCGATCGTGGGCTTGGCCGGTTACGAAGATGCACTGGTACGTCAGTTGTCGGCTGGCCAACGCAAGCGATTGGCGCTGGCGCGGCTCTGGTTGTCGCCGGCGCCGCTCTGGTTGCTTGATGAGCCCTACGCCAATCTGGATCTGGACGGCATCACCCTGGTCAATCGGATGATCTGCGCGCATCTGCGCGGCGGCGGCGCGGCGCTGGTTACATCCCACGGTGCGTATGCAGCGCCGCCGGTGCGCACCCGCATGCTCACCTTGGAGGCCGCGGCATGAGTGCCCAATTGCCGCAACCATCGTTATGGCAGGCGGCTCGCGCGTTGCTGGGTCGCGACCTGCAATTGCTGTGGCGTCGCCGCAGCGATGCCTTGCAGCCAGCCCTCTTGGCGCTGCTGATCGTGGTGTTGTTTGCGCTGGGACTGGGTGGACGTCCGGATCTGCTTGCACAGGCCGCACCGGCGGTTCTATGGCTGTCGGTGTTGCTGGCCGGATTGCTGTCGCTGGACGCGTTGTTCCGCAGCGATGTCGAAGACGGCTCGATGGAGCAATGGCTGCTGGCGCCACTACCGCTGGCTTGGTTGATCGCGGTGCGCGTGCTGCTGCATTGGTCGACCAGTGCGTTGCCACTGATCGCAGTGACGCCGCTGCTAGGCGAATTGCTGCACCTGCCGTATGAGCAGCTGCCGGTACTGCTGGCATCGTTGGCACTGGGCACGCCGCTGCTGAGTCTGCTCGGCGCCGTGGTTGCAGCACTGACGGTAACAATGAAACGCTCTGGTATTCTCGTGGCCTTGTTGGCGTTACCGCTGTACGTGCCTGTGCTGGTCTTCGGTGCCGGCAGCGTGGCGGCCAGCGCACAAGGCCAGGATGCGGTGGGTGCGTTGTTGTTGTTGAGCGCCGGATTGGTAATCGGCGTGGTGCTGGCACCGCTGGCTGCCGCAGCCGCGATCCGCATTTCGTTGAGTTGAGCGCTGCAATCGATGCATTGTCGATAGCACGCCATGCACAACGCGTTGTTGCTGTTTCGAGAGCCAATGCCATTTCAAACGCTACTGCCATCGCATGAACGCCGTCGTCCGCTGGTTTCACCAACTCGCATCGCCCCGAATCTTTGATCGTTTCACTGCACGCTGGGCGCCGTGGTGCTACGCGCTGGCCGCGTTGCTGCTGGGCGTGGGCATCTGGCAGGCCCTGTTTGCGGTGCCGGCGGACTACCAGCAGGGCGACAGCTTCCGCATTCTGTACGTCCATGTGCCAAGCGCGTGGATGAGCCTATTCGGGTTCGGGCTGATGGCGCTGTATGCGGCAATTGCTCTGATCTGGCGCATCAAGGTCTGCGAGATCCTGGCGATGGCATGCGCGCCGATCGGTGCCGCATTCACCGTGATTACCCTGCTAACCGGCAGCATCTGGGGCAAACCGATGTGGGGCGCCTGGTGGGATTGGGACCCGCGCCTGACAAGCGAATTGATTCTGCTGTTCTTATATCTGGGCGTGATCGGCCTGTATCACGCTATCGACGATCGTCGTCAGGCCGCACGCGCGGCGTCATTGCTGACCATCGTTGGCGTGGCGCTGCTGCCAGTGATCCGCTATTCGGTGGTGTGGTGGAATTCGCTGCATCAGGGCCAGAGTATCCGCCTGCTTGGCGGCCCATCGACGATTGATGCTAGCATGCTATTGCCGCTGTGGCTGATGTTGATAGGCACCAAATTTTGGTTTGCCGGGTCGCTGTTGACGCGCGCGCGCGCCGACAACTTGCGCCGCGAGGCCGGCAAGGACTGGATCGTGCGCGATGCGCTGCAGGGTGCGGCATGACCTACCTGCCCTACGTCATCGCCGCTTACGCGGTATTCGTGTTGGTGCTGCTATGGGACCTGATCGCCGGTCGCTGGCAGGTGCGTGGCGCACTGAAGACGGCCAAGGCACGCCGGCCGCGTGAGCGCAAGGGCGCGGTGCCCAGCGATACAGAGCTGATCCGATGAACCTGCAACGTTGCCGCCGCCTGTGCTTGGTATTGGCATTGATGCTGGCCGCCGGGCTGGTAACCATGCTGGTGGCCATGGCCCTGCAACGCAATGTGGCTTACCTATACACGCCCTCGGAAGTACTGCGTGGCGATGCCGGCGAGCATTCCCGTTTCCGGCTTGGCGGCATGGTCGAAAAAGGCTCGTTCAAACGCGCGTCCGGTGCATTGGCCGCGCACTTTCGCGTCACCGACGGCGATGCCCAGCTGCCGGTAAGTTACGACCGCATCCTGCCGGATCTGTTTCGCGAAGGTCAGGCAGTGGTGGCGACCGGTCGCATGCGGCACGGTGTCTTTGTCGCCGAAGACGTGCTGGCCAAGCACGACGAAACCTATATGCCGAAAGAAGTGGCCGACAAGATGGGCAGCGCGCATCGCAAGCACGATGTGCCTGCGGCAGCGGACCGGATCGGAGGGCTGCGTTGATGGTATGCGCCAGGACATCCACATTCCTGGGGAATGTTGGCTTACGTGACGGGCGCTTGGCGGACAACGTCACTGCGCCTGGGCAGGACCGTGCAAACGCTGTCGTGTCCAAGCCTCTGCTGTGCGCCCGCCATGGTGGCCACCCTGGCTGCTCATCAACGCGCCGACCCGATGCTTCCTGAACTCGGGACATTCCTGCTGGTGCTGGCCCTGCTGGTTGCAGTGGTGCAAGCCGTCCTACCACTGGCCGGCGCTCAGCGTGGGCGCAGCAGCTGGATGGCCGTGGCGCGCCCAGCGGCCATGGTGCAGCTGGCGCTGATCGCATCGGCATTCGCGGTGTTGACGCACGCTTTTCTGGTGCAGGATTTTTCGGTGCGTTACGTCGCCGAGAATTCCAACAGCCTGCTGCCGGTGATGTATCGCTATTCGGCGGTATGGGGCGCGCACGAAGGCTCGCTGCTGCTGTGGACGCTGGTGCTGGCGTTGTGGACCGGTGCGGTGTCGACCTGGTCGCGGCAGCTGCCGGCGCACGTCATTGCGCGCGTGCTCGGCGTCATGGCGCTGGTGAGCATTGGGTTTCTAGGGTTTTTGCTGTTCACCTCCAACCCGTTTGTGCGGCTTTTGCTAGTGCCGCGGGAAGGTGGCGATCTCAATCCACTGCTGCAGGACCCCGCGCTGATCATCCATCCGCCGATACTGTATTGCGGGTACGTCGGCTTTGCAGTGCCGTTCGCGTTCGCCATCGCCGCGCTGCTGGAAGGCCGCATGGATGCACGCTGGCTGCGCTGGACGAGGCCGTGGACCAACCTCGCCTGGTCGATGCTCACCGTCGGCATCGCGCTCGGCAGTTGGTGGGCGTATTACGAACTGGGCTGGGGCGGCTGGTGGTTTTGGGACCCGGTGGAAAACGCCAGCTTCATGCCCTGGCTGGTGGGCACCGCATTGCTGCATTCACAGGCGGTGACCGAAAAGCGCGGCAGCTTCGCCAGTTGGACCTTGCTGTTGGCGATCGCCGCCTTTGCGCTCTCGCTGCTGGGTACTTTTCTAGTACGCTCGGGTGTGCTGACAAGCGTGCATTCGTTTGCTGCCGACCCGTCGCGCGGGCTGTTCATCCTCGTGTTCTTGCTGCTGGTCATCGGTGGTTCGCTGGTGCTGTATGCGCTACGCGCGCCGTGGCTGTCGCTGGCGGATGATCCGCGCCGCGCATTCGCCGGCAGCTCGCGCGAAACCGTGTTGCTGGTGAACAACCTGCTGCTCACATGCGCCTGCGCGATGGTGTTGCTGGGCACGTTGTATCCACTGCTGGCCGATGCGTTGGGGCTTGGCAAGTTGTCAGTCGGCGCGCCCTACTTCGGCACCTTGTTCGTGGTGTTGATGGCACCGCTGGTGGCACTGGTGCCACTAGGCCCGCTCACCCGCTGGCAGCGCGAACAGGCCTCGCGGCCATTGGCGATGCTCGCGCCATGGGCAGGTCTGGCATTGGTAGCAGGTGTGCTGGCTTGGTTCCTCGCGCCACAGGGGCAGTTGAAAGCGGCCTTGGGTGTTACCGGCGCAACGTGGGTATTGTTGGGCACGATGCGCTTCCTATGGACGCGTCGCGCGGCCAAGGGCCGCAAATTTACCCCTGAAATGCTGGGCATGGTGCTGGCGCATCTAGGCGTTGCGGTGTTCTTGTCCGGTGCCATGCTGGTGGAGGGATTGAGCTTACAGCGCGAAGTAGCGTTGGCGCCTGGGCAACAAGTGCAGATCGGCCGTTATGCGCTGCGTTTCGACGGGTTGGACGAACTGCATGGCCCGAATTACGTGTGCGAGCGTGCCAGATTGCAGGTCTTCAAAGACGATGCGCCGATCGGCGTACTACATGCAGAAAAGCGCCGCTACGCCAGCGGCGGCCAGACCCTGACCGAGGCGGCGATCCGCCCAGGGCTGTTTGGCGACTTGTATGTCGCTCTTGGCGAACCACTGGGCAATCAGGCCTGGGCGGTGCGCGTGCACCTCAAACCGTTCGTCCGCTGGATCTGGCTCGGAGCGCTGCTGATGGCGCTCGGTGGTCTGGTGACCGCAGCCGACCGGCGTTTTCGTCGTTCTCTGGAGATCCAAGATGGTTGAGCCACGTTCCCTCCGCCTGCCCAGTGCGGTCCTCGTGGGTGCCAGCGTGCTGCTGCTTGCCCTGGCAGCACTGCTGGTCTATGCGGTGGTGCGCTCCGGTGAGGACGATCGCAATGCCCTGCCCTCTGCACTGATCGGCAAACCCGCGCCGGAATTCGCACTGCCGCTGCTGCACGACCCGGCCATCGTGGTGCATGCGCGCGAACTGCGCGGCGCGCCCTACATCATCAACGTCTGGGGCAGCTGGTGCCCAGCCTGCCGCGAAGAACATCCGGTGCTGAGCCGCTTCGCACTGAGCAAGCGCGTGCGCGTGATCGGCTACAACTGGAAAGACGAGCGCGCCGATGCGCTGCGCTGGCTTGAGCAACTCGGCAACCCGTATCTGCTGGTAGTCGCCGATAAAGACGGCCGTACCGCCATCGATTTCGGCATTGCCGCCGCGCCGGAAACCTTTCTGGTCGATGGGCGTGGTGTGGTGCGCTGGAAGTACAGCGGCATGCTGACTCAGTCCATCATCGACAAACAGCTGATTCCAGCGCTGAGCAGGCTTGAACGTTCGCCCACCTCCGCACCGCAGCTGCACGCCAAACAATGACGCACGTCTGGCTGCTCCTGCTAGTGTTGTTGCCATGGTCGGCCTTCGCCCAGCCGGTGGGCAACCCGGCACCACTGCACTATGCATCGGTCGAAGAAGAGGCGCGTTTCCATGCGCTCACCGCGGAGCTGCGTTGCGTGCAGTGCCAAAATCAGTCGCTGGCAGATTCGAACGCGCAGATTGCGCAGGACCTGCGCCGCGAGGTGTTGGCGCTGATGCACGAAGGTCGTAGCGATGCGCAGATCCGCCAGTTTCTGGGCGCGCGCTATGGCGAGTTTGTGCTATATCGACCGCGTGTGGAAGCGCGCACCTGGCTGCTGTGGTTTGGCCCGCTACTGGTGTTCCTGCTAGGCGTTGGCGCTGTGGTGCAGGTGGTGCGCAAACACAGCACCTCTACGCCTGCCTTGCCCACTGATGAGCAGGAATGGTGATGGCCAGCTTTGTAATCACGGTAATCGTGGTTGCGTTGCTAGCGTTTGGCGTGATGCTGCGCCCGTTGTGGCGCGAGACGCGCGGCATCGCAGCATGTATGACGGTAGTGCTGCTGGTCACGAGTGCGGCATTGTACTGGGTGGTCGGAACGCCAATGGCGATCGAGCAAGCGACACATCGCCCTACCACGCCACACTCTCTGGAGGAAGCCATCGTGCAGCTGCGCGCAGCGCTGGCACGTCATCCAGAACAGACTGAAGGCTGGGTGTTACTGGGGCGCTCACTGTACAACCAACAGAAATTTGCCGAAGCGCGCGATGCCTTCGCGCGCGCAGTTGCATTGCGCCCGGACGAACCAGACGTATTGGTCGCCGCAGCGCAATCGCGCATGCTCGCAAACGACAGTGGCCGGCCCGACCCAGAAGCCATGCATCTGCTCGAACACGCGCTGGTGGCGCAACCAGACCATCAACGCGCACGCTGGTTGCTGGGTGTGATGCAGCGCCAGGCAGGTGAGCCAGCGACGGCCAGCGCAACCTGGGAACCTCTGCTAAGCGTGGTCGATGCCAAGACCCGCCCCGGCCTGCTCGAACAGATCAATGCCGCGCGACAGGAAGCCAAGCTCCAGCCGATCCAGGCACCAGTCACACCAGCTACCGATGCAGCCAGCGGCAAACACATCCCGGTGCGCGTGAGTCTGGACCCCGAATTCGCCAAACGCGCCGAATTGCATGGCGGCTCCAGCGTTTTTGTGATTGCCCGCGCCACCGACACACCGATGCCCGTGGCAGTGGAAAAACATACGCTCAGAGAGTTGCCACTGACCATCACGCTGGACGACAGCGATAGTCCGATGCCGACCCGCACCTTATCCTCGCTTGACACGGTGCAAGTGCTGGCACGGCTGTCGCGCAGCGGCAATGCCATGCGCCAGCCCGATGATGTCGAGAGCGCGCCTGTGATTGTGCACTTGCCGAGCAACACCGAGGTGCAATTGATCATCGGGCGCTAACCGCTGAACTGCGTTGATGCGAAACTGGCTGCCACGATCCGAATGCAGGATCACTTCATGATTTCCTTGCCGCTGCCACACCGCCATTTGTACAGCCCGCAGCACCATCTGGCGGTCCTGCCGATCGTGCGTTGACCCAGCCCACAATTGAGTCTGTAAATTGAACTTGACCCACCCCCGATAGCAGGGCCATCAGCCGATAGAGATTTCGACCTCTTTCGGCACCTGGGTATTCGCTTGGGACCCGTGTTCTCGGGCGAATTCCG
>Ga0207791_1000060_pt1 | contig 38817 bp, 31 predicted proteins | sample HigsolmetaGSP16D_FD_184844 | JGI IMG/M metagenome (GOLD analysis project Ga0207791, IMG submission 184844) | High solid enriched microbial communities from the Joint BioEnergy Institute, USA - SP1-6-D (SPAdes) | ecosystem: Engineered > Bioreactor > SSF (Solid state fermentation) > Aerobic >...
CACTGCAGGCCTTGGTCACTGTGGCAGCAGATTTAAGAGAGCCGCCATTGCAGCTAGTCACAGGCCAACTACTCAAGATTGCAAAACGTGGGGGCTTTTACGCGGTGCAGGCAGTGCATGCATGGCGCCATGTGCTGACTGCCCCGCCCCTGAATCTGACCCCGGCACAAGTGGTGGCCATTGCTAGCCATGATGGTGGCAGGCAGGCGCTGGAAACGGTGCAGCGGCTGCTACCCGGGCTGTGCAAGGATGACGGTTTGACCCCGGAACAAGTGGTGGCCATCGCCGACAATAAGGGCGGCAAACAGGCACTGGAGACGGTGCAGCGCCTGATGCCCATTCTGTGCAAGGATCATGGACTGACCCCGGCACAGGTGGTGGCCATTGCACGCCATGATGGTGGCAGGCAAGCGCTGGAGACGGTGCAGCGCCTGATGCCGCAACTGTGCCAGGACCATGGCCTGACTCCAGCACAGGTAGTGGCCATCGCCTGCCATGATGGCGGCAAGCAGGCACTGGAGACGGTACAGAGCCTGTTGCCCGTGCTGTTCAAGGACCATGGTCTGACCCCGGAGCAGGTGGTGGCCATCGCCAGCAATATCGGCGGCAGGCAAGCCCTGGAGACGGTGCAGCGCCTGCTGCCGCAGCTATGCAATGACCATGGCCTGACGCCAGACCAAGTGGTGCTGATCGCCAGTAATGGCGGCGGCAAGCAGGCACTGCAAACGGTGCAGCGCCTGCTGCCCGTCCTCTGTAAGGATTATGGCCTGACCCCGGAACAGGTGGTGGCCATCGCCAGCAACGATGGCGGCAAGCAAGCCCTGGAGACGGTGCAGCGCCTGCTGCCGGAGCTATGCAACGAGCATGGCCTGACCCCGGACCAAGTGGTCCTCATTGCCAGCAATGGCGGCGGTAAGCAGGCACTGCAAACGGTGCAGCGTTTGATGCCTGCCCTACGCAGGGACTATCGCCTGACCTCGGAACAGGTGGTCGCCATCGCCAGCAATGATGGCGGCAAGCAAGCGCTGGAGGCTGTACAGCGCTTGCTGCCTGAGTTGTGTCAGCAGCACGGCCTGACTCCGGCTCAGGTGATGCTCATTGCCAGCAACGATGGCGGCAGGCAGGCCCTGGAGACGGTACAGCACCTGCTACCCATCCTCTGCAAGGACTATGGCCTGACCCCGGCGCATGTGGTGGCCATCGCCAGCAATAACGGTGGCAAGCAGGCCCTGGAGACAGTACAGCAACTGCTCCCTATCCTCTGCAAGGACTGTGGTCTGAAGCCCGACCAGGTGGTGACCATCGCGAGCATTAAGGGAGGCAGGCAGGCGCTCAAGGCGGTACAGCGCCTGCTACCGGTGTTGTGCAAGGACTATGGCCTGACACTAAATCAGGTGCTGGCCATCGCCAGCCACATTGGCGGCAAGCAGGCGTTGGAAACCGTGCAGCGGCTGTTGCCCGTGCTGTGCAAGGACCATGGCCTGACTCCGGAGCAGGTGGTGGCTATCGCCAGCCACGACGGCGGCAGGCAGGCACTGGAGACGGTGCAGCGCCTGTTGCCCGTACTGTGCAAGGACCATGGCCTGACCCCAGAGCAGGTAGTGGCTATCGCCAGCCACGATGGCAGCAGGCAAGCACTGGAGACGGTACAGCGCCTGTTGCCCGTGCTGTGCAAGGACCATGGCCTGACCCCGGAGCAGGTGGTGGCTATCGCCAGCCACGATGGCGGTCGGCAGGCGCTGGAAAGTATTTTCGCGCAGTTATCTCACCCTGATCCAGCGTTGGCCGCGTTGCCCAACGACCGCCTGGTTGCCTTGGCCTGCCTCGGCGGACGTCCCGCGCTGGATGCGGTCTCCAGGGGATTGCCTCACGCGCACATCTTGATCAGAAGAGCCAATCGGCGGGTTCGGCAGCGCACATCCCATCGCAATGCCGGACGTTCCCCCCATTGTGTTGCCGACGCCGCACAAGTTGTTCAGGTTCTGGGTTTTTTCCAGTGTCACCCCCACCCAGCGCAGGCGTTCGATGAAGCGATGCGGCAATTCGGGATGAGCAGGCACGGGTTGTTACAACTCTTTCGCCGTGTGGGCGTCACCGAACGCGAAGCCCGCAGTGGGATGCTCCCCCCAGCCTCCCAACGCTGGCAGCGCATCCTACGCGCATCTGGAGGTCAACACGCGTATGCGTCTGCTGCAACGCCGCCTCAGGAGTCCTGGCATGACTTCGCCGAGTCACTGGAACGCGAACTGGACACACCTAGCCCATTGCCCGAGGCAGGCCAGGCGCTGACAAGCAGCCGTCTCGAACGTTCCCGATCGGACGATTCTGTCAACTGCTCCCCCCATCCATTTGCCGAGCCACCGGTTCCCGAACAACCCGATGCGCTGCATAGACACCTCCCCAGTGGCTGGGGAGTCAAACGCTCACGTACCAACTCCAGCAACGGCCTCGCGGATCCCGGCAAGCCCACGGGCCAGGACCTGGCAGCTTCCAGCACGTTGTTCTTGGGACAGGATGCAACGACCTTCGCAGGCACTGAAGACGATTTCCCGGCATTCAACGACGAGGAAATCGCATGGTTGATGACGCTATTGGGTTAATTTGGGGGTTGCCATGGTGTTCTTCGCTTTCTGTGAAACAGATAAATGTAGTTCGGCATAAAGCAGCTGCGATTTTTTGTTCTGACTATGCATCTTCAACCTCCTTGTCCCTCACCGGTTTGCGTTTTCCCGAGCCTTTGCGACTGGCATAAAAATCGGCCAACCACTGCTCCGGCGTCAGTTGATCCACGGTGACACCAAGCTCACCGGCCTTGCCCGCAAGGATTTGATGCATGATGTCAATATTGTCGGTTGAGGATGAAATTACCGACAGCGCATCGTCCATGCCACGCAAATTGAGCTGACAGACCGCAGACGCATGCCCCTGCTTGATCATGAAAGACCGCGAACGCTCGTCAAGCGACGCCACGACTTGGTACTCGGCGTCGCTGAGCTTGAGACCTTGCATGTAATCGTCCCGGCTGGCATTTGGATTGGGTAGCAAGATCATGGTAGCCGTCTGCTCGATCAAAGCGGCAGCAATGTCGCTGGCCAGCGCATCTTCCGGGCTCTGTGTAGCGAAGATGCCCAGTCCGTTCTGCTTACGGATAGTCTTCTGCTTGTTCTTGGCGAATTCCTTTAGCCCCCCCTTACCGTCGAGGATCTTCCAGAACTCATCCATCACATAGATGAGCGGACGACCGTCGATGAGTGCTTCCAGACGATGCAAAAGGTAATTAATCACCGGAACGCGCACCTCGGCGTTGTCGATCAAATCAGTGTAGTCGAAGCCGATGATCGACGCGCGCGTGAGGTCAATCGTGTCGACTGGATTATCAAACACCCAGCCAAGCGAATTTCCAGCGGTCCAACGACGCAGACGCGCATACAGACCATCATCGCCCATATTGGGCAAACTTTTACGGAAGTTGCTCATACTACGCAGGTGCATTGGAGTATCTAGCATGCCTTCCACTGCACGGTAGATATCCTCTTCCTCACGAGCGCTATATTCGGCTTTACCGCCCAGCACTTTGATCAAATCAGCGAGAAATTGGGCACTGGCTTCATTACGCTCACACTGGAAGGGATTGAAGCCGGTCGGCGAACCATTTTCAAGCGTCAGATAGTTCCCGCCGCAAGCCCGCACAAAGATCTCTGCGCCCCGATCCTTGTCGAAGAAAAAGATGGTCGGAATCGGGTCGAATTTCTGCACCTGGCTCAACAAGAAATTGATAAGGGCCGTCTTACCAGTACCCGACTTACCGATTACCATCGTATTGCCGATGGCCTTCTCTCCCAATGAGTTCTCGCACGGGTGCGTTGCATGGAAATTGAAGTAGTACGGTTGGCCATTGGTTGTCTGCAAGGTGGTGACGCAGTCACCCCATGGATTATTATATTGCTTGCCCTGAGCGAAATTGTGCAGCGGCGATAAGCCAAGAAAATTAAGGGAGCTCAGGTTGGCAATACGCGTACGAAAACGCCAGTTACCCGGGAGCTGCGAATAGAATGACGAGGCGATCGCAAGGTCTTCTTTGGCAGACACAAAGCCGGCATTCGACAGCTCTGCGCGCGTAGTAGCGATCTGCTTGGCTAGCTTTTCCTGGCTGTCGGCGTAGACTGCCAACGTAAAATGATACTCACCCAGCACGAAGTTTCCTGAAGCAACATCATCCATCGCGACATCCAGATCGCGGATCTGGGTCGAAGACTTGTCACCGGAGGAAATCATCATCCCCTTGGTACGTTCCAGCACCTTAAGCGCATCGTGGCGGCCGACCGGGCTGAAGGATTGCGTTATGACGTATTCGAAGTCCAGGTACTTCAAGCCATTGAGAATTCCAGGATAGGTGCCGTCCGCATATTCCTTGATGTTCAGGATGGCACCAAAGTGATTGATTCCGTCTGGCGTGCGTACGACGAAATCGCCTGTCTTGTTCGCAAACATGTGCTTACTGACAGGCAAATATGCTGGCACTGGAGCTGCTAAGACCGGCACCGGTTCATCGATGCGATTCAATAAATAACCAAGGAATTCCAGCGTCTCGGAGAAAACCACGCCATTCTTTGCTTCGTACATACCAAGACGATAAGGCGCATAGTCTTTGAGAACGGCTTCGACATTCGTGGCCAATTCGACGACTTTCGCGATTGCCTGTTCTTCCTCGGCACGAATCTTGTCCGGATCAGCGGATTTTTCAACCAAGCGACGCCCTGTGACCACTGGCCTATAAATCATGCTGAAATATAGCTCGTTCTGCATGATTTTTTGCGATGAAAGAGCGGTGTAATATTCGTCAGATAGATTTTGATTAAACGCTTGCTTGAAACGCCCTCCCGTACCGACTCTCCGCTTACGCCGGACATCGTGAACCCAAAATGCAACGTTGGAAAAATCAGGAGCACGTAGGGTTTGCAAAAGGCGGTTAAAGGTTTTGTGGCGTTGTTCGAGGTCGAAGTCGTCTCGCCCAACGAACGGCAAACCGCCCAAATGCCAGATCAACAGGTAGTCGCCGGCGGTCGTTTTGACGACGGACGGCGCAACATGCGTCGAGATGGAAACAAACTCGCTGATCGGACTGTCTGGACTGAACATGTGTCTTACCGAATTTATGAGGGGAAGCATCACACCAAGCGGTCATCGCAAGCATCACCCCCACGCGGAATTCATGCGTGGGGGTAGTTAAAAAGCTACACTTTCATCAGAGTTTGCCGGGGAAATTTTTGCGATATTCATTTGCACTGAAGACCCACATGCCCGAATAACGCTGAAGGTTTCGCGCGCGCACTCGGAACAGCCAGCGCAATCCCAGCAACCTGAAAATCATCTCGTCACGTTTGGCCATCTGCTGCATCGCAAAGATGATGACCGGGATGCTGAACAAATACCAAAGATTAATGTACATTCCGAGCAGCAAGCCACCTCCTGCGCCAACGAAGAAAGGAATATAAGGCACCCCCAAAAACATTGCTGGGCGAGTACATCCGCGGAAGAGTACATCTTTATACATAATATTGAACCAGCTGCATCAGCGAACCAGTGATAGTCGAGCAGTCGCCTGATGTCGAATTCTTATTTTGGAGAATCATGTTGGCGATCTGCCCGGCAGCTCCAATGAGAACACCACCAATCAGAATAGGTGAAACTTCAGAAATTCGCTTATGTGCGAAAGCGATTTGGTAGCCAGCCGTGATGACTGCAATGGTGACGACCGCGATAGAACCCATGTTCAATAACTTGGTCACATTGTTCAAAAAGCCACACATACGAGCGTCTGTGTCTGCAAGAGGGTTGCCACCTGCAGATGCACCGCCGGCCACCATTAGCAACGAAATGAAGATCAGCGCCTTTACTGCCTGCGTGCTTATCATTTTTACATCAGCGATTGTTTTTTTGTCGATTTCAAAATTCATGTCTAACTCCTTGGTAACAGAGGGGGGTCCAGCAGCCATATCCTTGGCAATTTCTATCCTAGAAAACAAATGCACTATCCACTTGCGGAACTGTTTGCGCTGCTCGCTGCATAGAAACGGGTGCAGATTGCTTGGTAGGCATCGAAGTCTGCGGTACAGAAGCTGGCACCGCTACACCGCGCCCCTGCCCTGTTGCCTTCACCACATAGAGCTCACTTTCGGCATCGGAAGCTTCAGGAACCGCAAGCTTGATCTGGCTAGGTAAGGAATACGCTCTTGCAGGCTGGGATAGCATAGGCTCCACCTGTGCGGCCACTGTGTGGCTCGCTCCGGTAAAATCCTGAATGCGACGAGACACCAGGGCGTCTGCCAAATTAGCGGTAGCCTGTCGCAGCGGATTGTCGAACTTCAATTGCGCCGGTCGGGTTGGCACGACCGCGATGGGCTCGGCATCGGTAGACGCGACCGACTGACGCATAGATGCGTAAATTTTCTGCACATAACTATGTTTGAAGCCGGCTTCGAAGTTTCCAGAGTAGTAGCAGCTAAACGACTTCCCCCAGTCGGCGCCAGAACGCGAGTGGCATTCGGCCAGGATCTTTGAGGCCGCAACCAAGTTAGGGCATTTATCGAATGCCATCTCGTAACTGGCCAAGCCGTATTTCTGAAGGTTGTACCGATTGACCTGACCCAAACCTAGCGAGAAATTGTATCCCTTCTGCTCCAGCATTTTCGCCGTGGCAACCGCCTCAGCCAGACCGCGTGGCTCACGAACCAGACGTCCACCAACGACGCCAATGGCGTAGGGATTATGCGACGACTCGACACGGACAACGTGCTGCATCACCTCGCCGGGCACGGCAAGTCCAGTGCATCCCATCAGTTCCATGCCAGGTAACATGTCATTTCTCCTGTTAAACCAGATCAAACCCAACTACGACGTCAATGCCCTAGACGCCACGCAACGTGCGCAGAGGATCGAAGTCAATGCCCGTGATGAAGCGCCGCCCAGTATGCGCTTTGATGTGAACCACAACGTCGATAGTCATTCTAAGCAAGCGTTTGATCACCTCAAACTCCAGACCGGAACCTTCATTGGAGGCCTTCACCATCAATGCAAGCTGGTCCCAGGTCTGCTCAACACTTCCGGCATGACAACTGGTAATGGAGCCTGGATGACCAGATGCACAGTTGCGGATAAAGTAGAACGACTCATCACCGCGCAACTCTGCCAGGATGATACGGTCGGGCTTCATACGCAGACAGGCTTCCATGCAGCTCTTGGCAGTCACGCTGCTGGCGCTTTGCCCACCCTTGGAATAGAGCAAGTGCACGGAATTCGGTTGACTGATGAAGAGCTCCCGGGCGTCCTCAATCGTCACCAAGCGCTCTTCGTTCGGAATATGATTGACGAGCGCTTTCATGAACGTGGTCTTGCCGCTACCTGTTGCCCCGGCAACCACGATGTTCTTCTTGTAAAGAACGCACTTCTTGAAGAATTCTGCATAATCACGCTTGCGGCGCACGTCAAGCAGCTCTTTGTCATGATCGCTGACATCTGCCGATTGCTCTAGCACGTCGTCAAAAAAGCCATCATGTGTGTACTGTTCCAGCGACTTGGTGTGCTTTGAAGGAAGACGGATTGTGATGGACACCTTGCCTGCATCGCAGGCCGGCGGCATTACGAATTGCGCGCGTTGACCGGTCGGAAACGTCAGCGATACAACAGGATCAGCATCGGTAATGCGTTGCCCGGTATTACTTTCATTAACGACCGCCGTACAGAACTGTCGAGCACGATCGTAGGTAAGGGATGGCACCTCCATACGCTGCCATCCACGGATAGTTTCCAGATACACCTCACCAGGGCGGTTGATACAAATCTCGGTCACTTCAGACGAATGCAGATAGTCCAGAATTCCCAGCACGGAATACTGGTAGTCCAGAAAGTCATTTGAAATGCGCGCCGTCGGAGAATCACTGATCGTCATGGCAACCGTTTTATTCACTTCGGCAGGACCGCCGAGAAATCGACGTCCTTGGCAACATAGACGTTCAACACCGTTCCTTGGTTGATTGTCAGGGTGGCAGGACGACGCCCCGATTTTTCAACTGCCTGCTCCGCAAGCTGCTGCATACTCCGAGCGGTATTACTTTCGAATGGCTGCTGAGTCACGATGCCAGAGCCCACGCCAATTGTGGTGGTTTGGGGGCCATATTCCGCAGCCGCATACTTGAATGCGTCGCTCAGCAGACTTATGAACAATGCTGAAGCAATCTTGTTCCCCCAATGTGCATCGTAGTTCCCAGGATGACCTGAGCTACCGAGTGTATCGATACCAGGCCCCATCAGCGTGACGTCCAAACCAGTAGGCGTAGTGACGCGGTCCCAAACAACTTTGAGACGATGGGAGGTTGGCTCACCCGCGCTATACTGCCCCAGCATCTTGGAACCCTTCGGTAGAAGCAGGCTGTGTCCATTGATGGAGTAGACCGGCTCGGTGACGATGCACGATGTGTAGCCACCAAAATCTGAAATGATGCGGGTCTCTAAAATACAGCGAATATAGGTGCCACGCACCAGCAGACCGTCCGGGTTACTGATCGGCTTGGCCAGCGTGATCGCAGCATCTTCCTGAGCAGTTGCAGGCTGGGCACCAAGTTGACCAGATACGCTTCCGCTGGTTGCAGCAGACTCAGCAAGAATGCGACGCTCCAACAGCGTTGGGGCGCGCTGTTTTTCCGGGGCGGGGCTAACCTCATCGCCATTATCGGCAGGCATTGACGGCATAGGCGGCAGACTAGGCTGCTGAACCACTGGAATCGGTGCTTCTTCAGTTGGCGCTGACATGTTCTGTGGCAACGCAGGCGCAACTACCGTCTCGGTACGCGGCTTTGGAGGTGGAGTATCCCCCCCCCTATACGTCACCAGCCAGAAAATGGAAAGAATCAAAAGGGCTACAATGGCCGCGAGAAACACCAACGCCTTACGGTTAAGTCGCTTGATTTCGCTGGATATTAATACCGGCTCATTTGCATCTAGATCCGGCTCAGCAACGGTCTGCTGGCGCGCGAAATAAGGATTTTCGCTCTCGCTGTATGTGCCGTTGCGCTTTTCATCGCCGCCATGGTTCTGGACGTTTTCATCAGGCCTGTTTGAATTATTAGAATTCATTTTTGCTTGTTCCTTCGCAGACCGACCACGTTATCGCCATGACGAACCACCAAGAAAGGGTAGGTTCCGTGTACGATCAGGGTGTTGCCTTCTACCGTCGTATTCACCAGAAAATCTTCGGTGTGTTCTTTCTCGCGAGCGAAGACCGCAGGAAAATTTCCAGTGGGGAACCGAGTCAAATCCATATTTATATAAGTAAACTTGCCATCGTCGTATACACGACTTGGGATCAACCAGGATTTCTTAGTCCGTGTGGCATAATCGTAATCGTAATAGTAATGGCGGTTTTTCAGGATTTTTGCGTTCAGTAAAGGTCCGTTTTTTGAGGGGTCCGTATCCTCGACACTATTGAAACTTGTATCCTTTGGGTAGGTGAAGACCACTTTATATTGAACACCCGCCTGTTTTGCCTGTTCCAGGCGCTTCCAATCTGTTGCCACTACCTTGAGTTCAAGAATATAAGAATGCGTCGCGGTACGAATCATCATATTCGTGTCGACGTCAACATTTTTGGGCTTGAGATAAAAAACATTCTCTCGCCGCGTGAGCTCCCATCCGCCCGTGAAACCAGTGCTATAGTCCAGAATCTTCTCGTTCGCACTCAGCTCCACTTGAGTGGTAATGCCAAGGCCTGTGCGTACCTGATAGATGCGATCAGGTAAATACTCATATTCTTGAACAACTTGCGCGACTGCGGGCAAAGCACACAGCACAAATGGGAGCGCTGACACCAACGCAACCCTATATCGGTTAAGAAGTTTCATCGACCGCTTGCTCCATTGACATTCTTTCGCGTCCCTTTGGACTGCATCGCAGGCTGCGCTTGAAGATGACCGTTCTGCTGCATTTGATCAGGAAAGGTGGGCTGGACCTGTTGCCGAGATACGTCACTTTCTTGACGCATGCTCTGTTGTAGTGGAACATCTACTTGAGAAGCAATTGCGGCACCTGTTGCATTTGGATTAGCAGTCCCGCTCATCGGCTGCTGCATAGCCTGCTGCTGTACAGCAACTTGTGGCTGGGAGTTGACAATCACACCACCAGCTGCGGTAGCAACCGGCAGCGCAGAGTAGTCATTATCTACGCGGTAATCGGTGACCCGGAAACCTAGTGGATTTTCCACTCTCAAGGCATCGCTCATCTCGAGGTTATCCTGGTAAACAAACCCCATTGTGGCAATCTTATTATCCAATAATGTAGAAACCGTGGAGTTTTTGTCGTAAATGGTTCGCTGGAAACGCACGGTCGCTCCGGTATAAGCCTTTCCATTTCCACCAATCAACGTAGTACTTAATATATTGACGCGAATTGCTCGGAGTTGGCCGTATATATTAAGCGGCCTCGATGGGTTATCTGCAGAGTGCAGCGCACGGTATTCGCCCAAAATATTAGGCGCCGCCATTGCTGAGACCGTATTCCAGTCGCGCTGACCAATGATGGAAAGGTCAAACGATTCGCGTGCGATAATGAAACGCGCAATATTACTGCGCGCTAGTGCCTCGCTGGTGCTGATGGTACGACCACCGAAGTTTGGCTCAAGCTTGGCAATAGTGCTTGTACCCGAATACGCGTCTGCCATGACGAGATACGGCACCTTTTCTTTTAGCGGCAGCATGTAGTAGTAGCCACACGCCGTCATGACAGTCACCAGTATCGACAGGGCCGCCACAATCCAAGCACGCTTTTCGCTGCGGCGCGCAAGGTCAGCAATACTGACCTCATAATTCACCGCTCTTTGAACGACTGCACCCACTTTAGCGGAACCATCCTTTTCACTGAGCTTCTTACGCAACATGTCTAGATCCGTCACCGTGCGGCCTTGCGAGGCCTGAAACCAATGCCGCAACGTGTTGCGGGTCCTTGAAAGACAAGAATGCCCAAACTCCTTGCTTGAGAAGCATGGAGCAGAAGGCAGCCATTAACGCTCTACGCCAGAAGATACTGGCACTGGCTGGACCAACAACTTGCTGGCAGCAACCGACACCGAAACTCCTTGGGCTGCGTACACGGCACTCAACTCGGTAGCTGCCTGCTGGACGCTAGTCGTGCTGATTGCGGACACTGGCCCGATCAAGGTATAGTCCGACGGCAAGTTATAGGACAATTGCATATTGGAATCCTTAGCCCAGCGCTCCAGCATGGTCTTCAGCGTGCCGTCCATTGGCGTGGCCTGATACGTATATGAGGTATAGAGCGGGATCTCGGTTGGCGCTTCATCGAAGTGGTTAACACTCTTCCACCGACCACCAAAGTCAGGAGCAGGTTTGGTTGCGCAGGCGCTTACCAATGCTGCAGCCACTAGCACCAACGACAACTTGGACACATACATCGGATTCACTCTGAACTTCTCCAACTCATGAAATTGCGTGACTAAACCAGACAGCATTAAGCCCCCGAGCGCCGTTAGGTGCCGGAGGATTTTTCGGATGCCCCACTCATAGCCGCGCGTACCGCTGAGTCGCCCCAGTCGCGAATGCTTACTTCTGAAAGATAAAGAATTCACTGAAATACCGTCCATAGCATGAGTTTATTTTGGCTTCTTCCTGCGCCGCCCCGTTCACAAAACCAATAGTTTTGTTGTTAGTCTTCTATTTATACACTTGACGAGCAGATCCGTCAAGAAGTGTAGCGGCATGTTCGCGCAACATTTCCAAGACGAATCACACTCCATGCAAGCTCGAGACTGAACGTGTGTCGTTCACCGGTAATGCCGTTGACGGTACCGGCGGCCATGAACCAGGTCCGGGCAATGGACTTCATGCACGATCAGATCAGCGATGGCCGCAGTTTCCGTGTGTTCAACGTGATCGACGACTTCAAACGTCAAGGACTGGCGATCGAGGCCGACCTGTCCATGCTGGGGGGCCCGGGTGATCCGTACACTGGAGCAGATCATCGAGTGGCAGGGGAAACCGCAAGCCATACGCGATAATAATGGACCCGAATACATCACCATCCGGTATGGCTGCCTGGCGCAGACGCTGTTCGACACCATCGAACAGGTGCACGAATCGGCCACCCGCTGGCTCTGAACGTACAAACACGAACGCGCCGAACATTACGCTTGGTGGCATCACGCCAATACAGAACGTGGCATTGGTTGCATAGCTCCACTTTTGGCGAACGCTAAAAATGTGGGGATTACCCTTCGTTCTGGAAACAGCACTTTGCATCATAGACTGATCTGATCATGCATGCTGACGTGAATCGCGCCACTTCGTCACGGCGGCTTGCTTACGCGTATTTCACTGATGGCCTGTCGAGTATCGCCTGTTGCAGGCCAACACTTTGGTGGCCTGCAAGTCCGCACTGTCGGCGCCGAACTGCCTTGCGTCGCTTGCCAAGTTTCTCAGCGCCCAGGCTCGTCATTCCACAGCAACTTGTGCAACTGCATCTGAAAGCGGACCGGCAGGCGGTCAGCGACGATCCAGTCGGCCAACTGTCGCGGGGGCACTTCGCTGTTGCTGGGCGAAAACCACACCGTGCAGCGACTATCCAGCGCGTGCGCGGCAACAGTCGCGCGCGACCAGTCGTAATCGGCACGGCTGCAGATCACGAACTTGATCTGGTCGCGCGCGGTGAGCAACGGCAAATTTTCCCATCGATTACGCGCTTCTTCCCCGGATGCGGGGGTCTTGATGTCGACCACGCGCGAGACGCGCGGATCGACTGCAGACACATCCAACGCACCGGAGGTCTCCAGCGACACGTCATAACCGGCATCGCAAAGTGTCTGCAGCAACAGCAAACAGCGCTTCTGCGCCAATGGCTCACCACCGGTTACGCAGACGCGCCGCACACCATAACTGGCGACCTCGGCAACGATTGCATCGATGTCGTGCCACCTGCCGCCATGGAAGGCGTAAGTGGTGTCGCAATACAGGCAGCGCAACGGGCAACCAGTCAGGCGGACGAAAACTGTTGGCCAGCCAGCGGCTTCAGCCTCGCCTTGCAGGGACAAAAAGATTTCGGTGATCTTCAATCGCGGCAATAGCGACTGAACGATCTCGCTGGGGACGGCGGCGTCGTTCATGGGCAAAGTATGCGCCGTACCCACAGGCACCGACGCGGGGGGGTCAGCGCAGCTGCTGGCCGAGTCGGAGGGACTGCAGGCGTTCCTGGGCGACGCGCGCCGCGTCGGAGCCGGGGTACTGTGAGGCGACCTGCTGCAAGGTCTGCTGAGCTTCGTTGTTCTTGCCCTCGCCATACTGCGACAAGCCAAGTTTCAACAAGCCGCCCATCGACTTGTCATGCGTGGGATAACGGCTGACGAGATCGCGGAACTGCACCTCGGCAAGCTGGAAATTGCGGGTAGCATAATAACTCTCACCCAGCCAATACAGGGCATTGGGGGTGTAAACGCCGTTGGGATAGAGCGCCAGAAAGCTCTGGAACAGTTGCGAAGCGTCGTCATACTTGCCGCTTTTCAACGCATTGAACGCCACGTTGTAGGCAGTACGTTCGTCGTTGCTGAGGGCCTGGGTGCCTGGGTCGCCGTGGACAATGGGCGCTTTCTCGGAAGTTGCCGCCGCTGCCGGTCGCGCGGCAGGAGCCGGGGTAGCACCGCCGGTCGCTGGGGGCAATGACGGAGTTGTTGCGCCCCCTGCACCTTCCAACCGATTCAGACGTCCATCCAGGTCCAGATACTGGTCCTTTGACTGCTGCTTGAGTTGTTCGTTGTCATGCTGCAACTGTTCGACGGTCGCCCGCAACGCCTGCAGATCCGAACGCGCCTGCTGCAGCTGATTGAGGAGATCATTATTGGCCTGACGATTGGCCTGCTGCTGCTCGAGTACGGCCACACGATCAGCGAGACTGGCTCGCTGCGCATATGCCGGCGCGGCGACCACAAGGGCCGCCGCGACGAACAAAGATGTCACTCGAAAGCGCATCGCTTCTTACTGAGCCGTGTATACGATTTCGACGCGGCGATTCTGCGACCAGCAGCTTTCTTTCGATTCGGTGCAGACCGGACGCTCTTCGCCATAGCTGACGACCGTCAGCTGGCTGGGCGAGCCGCCGGCAGCCTGCAACGAGGACGATACGGCATTGCCGCGACGCTCGCCCAGACCCATGTTGTACTCACGCGAGCCGCGCTCGTCAGCATTGCCCTGCAGGGTAATGCGAGAGGAAGGACGGTCACGCAAGTACTTGGCGTGGCAAGCCATGATGGCCTGGAATTCCGGCTTCAAGGAATCCTGATCCAGATCGAAGTAAACAACGCGTTGGCGCAGGCAGGCATCGGTCTCCAGGTCGCCGGGGCCGTACAGACCAGAGGTGGACGGGGCGGTGGGGACCGTGGAAGCAGCGGTTGTGTCGGTTGCAGGAGGCGGAGTTTCCTTCACCTTCTTCGAGCAACCAGCCAAAACGGCAACGGACAACAGGGAGACAAGCAAGACGCGGGTGGACTTGTTCATGAGGTACCTATGGAGGCTCTGGGCCGATGAGTGGTTTAACGCAGCGAAATATTAACATTAATGCGCGGTTCGGTAAGGCCCCCATGCGGGTTCTCTTACATCGCCATCGGCCAGCACAAGACGCTGGCGAACTCGAGCGTCGGAAGATACAGCGTACAGCACGCCACGACCGCCTTCGCGCGCGGCGTACAACACCATGCTGGCGTTAGGCGCGAAGCTTGGCGATTCGTCCAGCGAACCTGGCGACAGCGTGCTCCAGCTGGGCGAACCCAGGCTGCGGTCCATCATCGCGATGCGGTAGGTGTTACCAGTGCCTTGTGCAACGGCTATTTTCTTGCCGTCGAACGACACGCTGGCGGTCGCGTTGTAGCTGCCTTGGAAGGTCACGCGGTTGGCGCTGCCGCCACTTGCTGAGACCTGGTAAATCTGCGGACGACCGCCGCGATCAGAGGTGAAGTAGATGCTGCTGCCATCCGGCGCCCAGGTCGGCTCGGTATCAATGCCGAAGTGGTTGGTGAGCTGGGTCAACTGCTTGCTCCCCAGGTCCATCACGTAAATTTCCGGGTTGCCGCTGCGCGACAGCGCCAACGCCAGGCGACGACCATCCGGCGAGAACGAGGGTGCGCCATTGATGCCACGGAAGCTGGAGAGCAGATCGCGTGCGCCGGTGGCGATGTCCTGCAGGTAAATCGACGAATTGCCGCGCTCAAAGCTCACATACGCCAACTTCTTGCCGTCCGGGCTCCAGTTCGGCGACAGCAGCGGCTCGGCCGAGCGGACGATGGTCTGCGGATTGTAGCCATCCGAATCGGCCACCATCAGCGCATAACGCATGGCACCACCCTTGCCGCTGGCAGTCACGTATGCAATGCGGGTCCAGAATGCGCCGCGCACGCCGGTGATCTTTTCGTAGATCGCATCGGCCATCTGGTGCGATACATCGCGCATCGCGTTGGCACGCGCGGTCATGGCCAAGCCCAGCATGCGCTCGCCCTTGGCGACGTCGAACAACTCGTATTCGACCCGATATGCACCGTCGCCGGCATCCATGACGCGACCGACGACGATGTAGTTTTGCTTGAGGGTGCGCCACGTCTGGAACTGCACCTCGTTGCCACGGGTCGGCTTTTCGACGATCTGCGCGGCGGGCAGCGTGCGGAACTGACCGGAACGATCCAGATCGGCACCAACTACCGCAGACACATCTGTCTGCGGCGCGGTGCCCGAGCCCTGATACGGCATGGGAATGACGGCGATCGGCGTGGCCGAAGCGCTACCGCCAACGATATCGATGGTAAGCCCTTGCTGTTGCGCGAGTGCGCTCAGCGGCAACAACAGGGCGGTCAAGGCAGCTAGCCAATACAACGGTTTCTTCATGGACGGCTCGGATCAGGCAGGAAAAGTGTGCGAGCAATAGCAATCTAGCGTGTAAACATACTCGCAATCGTGAATGAGGTGGCGTGAAAATGGAGCGAGCGATGGTGTTGTGTCGTTGACAGCACAAGTGGCGAACGTGGTCACGCAGCGTCTCATACTGCCGTTTGACGGCGCGAAGCAGGCATTGGAACCGTCACTCCCTCTACATGGCAGCCACAGCCCGGCGATCGTTACTGATCCTGCGCGGTGAATACAAAGGTCAGGTTGCGCTGGAACACCGATTCGAACCCGCGGTACGGCAATGGTTGGGCACTCAACACGGCGGCCTCGATCGAGCGCTGACCAGCCTCATCGTACGGGCAACCCGGCGCGACCTTGGCCTCCATGACGCTGCCACCTGGCAACTGACGGATGTTGATCGTGCATTTCTGGCCTGGTGGCACCGACGGCGGACGCACCCACTGCGCCAACACCTTCTGCTGGATCGCCGCAGCGTACTTGGCCGACAAGTCGGCGCTCGCACCACTCTGCCCTGCGGACGGCGGTGCGCTGGCCTCGGCGGCGGTCGCAGCCTGCTGCGCACGTGCGGCGGCTAACTGATTCAATTTTTGCTCGGCTAGCGCAGCTTCCTTAGTTGCCTGTTCGCGCTTGCGGCGAATGTCGGCGATCTTCTTCTCGCGCTCGGCGTCGGCAGCCGCCTGCTGCGCGGCTGCCTGCTTTTTCTTGGCGTCTGCTTCTTCCTGCTGCTTGGCAAGGCGCAATTTCTGCTCGGCTTCTTCCTGGCGTTTGCGCTCTGTCAGATCAATCTGTTCCTGACGGCGCTTGGCTTCCTGTTCCTGCTTGGCTTTTTCGGCAGAAATGGCCAAGGCATCAACGCGCTCTTGATCCACGTTGTCGGGCTGAGCGACGCGCTCCTGTGCCTGCGCCTGCTGTGGCGTGGGCGCATCCTGCGGGCGCGGCTCGGGAATCGGCTGAGGTGGCGGCACGCTGTCTTCCGGTGCAGGTTCGGGCAACGGCGCGGGTGGAGGCGGCGTCTGGACCGGCGTGGCCTTCAATGCCTGGCGTGCCACCCGCGCATCAGCGGCGGACACGTCCAGCGAAGCTTCCATGGTGGGGTCGCCGGCTGCTGGCTCCACCGAGCGTTCGGGCGACCACAGCCAGCCGAGAATGAACACCAACGCGACCAGAACGTGGACAGCCAATGCCAGGGCAACCGGTCGAAACCAGCTGTCTTGGCGCGCCGACTGCGTGGGGAGTGCGTCAGCGTGCATCGCTGCCTGCGGCGCCGCCGGAGTCGGAGATCAGCCCTACCTTCTCGACCTTCGCCTGCTTGAGCGCATCGATGGCATCCATGATCTTCTGGTAAGGCGCAGCGCGATCGCCCGCCACCACCACGCGCGCCTGCTTGTCTTGCGCCACGATGGCAGCCAGCTGCGCCTGCAGCGCCGCCACGTCCATCGGCTGCGGCTTGCCCTTGGGCAATTGCAGGGCCAGCTTGCCATCGGCGGCGACCACCACCACCACCGGGTCCTGCTTGCTTTCCAGCGCCTTGGCGCGCGAGCTGGGCAAGTTGACGTCGGTATTCAGGGTCAGCAACGGAGCGGTGACCATGAAGATGATCAAGAGCACCAGCATGACGTCGATATACGGCACGACGTTGATATCGGATTTGAGCTTGCGTTTCTTGCGGCGGGAAATACCGGAGATCATCGCGGAACGTTCCTAGTTGGTCCTGGACACCGGGCGACAGCGTGTTCGCACGGTGCGCAGGTCACGGTCACCTGTACGTGGCGCTGCGCACCGACGCGACTGGCTCTTCCGACCACTTCCCGCATAACGCCATGCAAGTGCGTGCAGTGAGCGCGCATCACTCATCCGCGCCAGCCTGGCGCTGGAGGATAGAACTGAATTCGTCGGCGAAGGTTTCGTAGCGTACCGACAGCCGTTCCACGCGCGTGGTGAAGCGGTTGTACGCCCACACCGCCGGAATCGCGACGAACAAACCGATGGCCGTTGCGAACAACGCTTCGGAGATACCCGGCGCCACGGCCGCAATACCCGCCTGCTCACCGCTGCTGACCATGTCGTGCATGGTCACCATGATGCCGAACACGGTGCCGACCAGGCCCACATACGGAGCGGTGGAACCAATATTGGCCAACAGTTCGAGATTGCGCTCAAGCTGATCGACTTCGCGGGTGAAGGCGGTCCGCATGGCACGCTGTGCGCCTTCCAGCTGCACGCGTGCATCCAGACGACGTCGGTCGCGCAGACGCGAGAACTCGCGGAAGCCGCTTTCAAACATCGACTCCAAACCGCCGACGGTACGGTTGCGATCGGTTGCCGCGGCATATAGTTTGGCCAGATCCGCACCGGACCAGAAGCGGTTTTCGAACTCGTCCGCCTCGCGGTTGGCCTGCTTGAATGCACGCGCCTTTCGGAAAATGATCACCCAGCTGATGAACGAACCGATCAGCAACAGCAACACGATGATCTTGACCGGGATACTGGCGCGCAAGATCAGATCCACGTAGTTGATGCTGCTGTTGTGCGCCACGCTGGCGGTCTGCGCCGCGGCAGCAGCGACGTCCTGCGGTAGTGCTTCCACTACCGTGTCCTGAAGGGCCAGGAGCAATGCAATCGACATCCGTTCGTTCCTCAGTAATCGGATTCTGTGGTTTCTAAAGCTTTCAACACGTCATACAGTGCATCGTCAATGCCGCGCGGCCGGAAGTCACTGGCACCCAGTGCGGCAATGCGCACTTCAGCGGTCAGCAGCACTTCGCCTTGGCGACGGACCGATTGCGCGAACAGCAAGCTGGCCCGCCTGCATCTGAGCAGTACCGCCGACACGCAAAGCGCATCGTCGAGTCGGGCCGGCTTGAGGAAATCCAATTGCATCGAGCGGACCGCAAACACCAGATCGTACTCCTGACGCACACGCTCCTGCCCGTAGCCAAGTGCGCGCATCCACTCCGTGCGCGCACGCTCCATGAAGGCGACATAACGCGCGTGGTAGACCACCCCACCGGCGTCGGTATCTTCCCAGTAGACGCGTGTCGGCCAACTGAATACAGGCGTGGAATCGGGAGAAGCAAGGACGGGATGGGCGGTCATCGGTGGTTCCTCGGCGTCAAGCAAGCGGAACCGAGCGAGCGATTGGCAGCCATCAAAATAACTCTCCCGGTTCGCTAAGGCCCAGAACGTGGTCGCGTGGCGGCTTCAGTCCCAGATGCAGATAGGCTTTGGTGGTGACCATGCGGCCGCGCGCGGTGCGGATCAAAAAGCCCTGCTGGATCAGATAGGGCTCAATCACATCTTCCAGCGTGCCGCGCTCTTCCGACAATGATGCAGCCAGCGATTCGACGCCTACCGGTCCGCCATCGAAATGCTCGACGATCGTGCGCAACATGCGGCGGTCAAGCTCGTCAAATCCTTCCGGGTCAACCTTAAGCATTTGCATGGCCGCCTGTGCCACCGGCAAATCGATATGTCCGGCAGCTTTGACCTGCGCGTAGTCACGCACGCGGCGCAACAGACGATTGGCGATCCGCGGGGTGCCACGCGCGCGGCGTGCGATTTCCGCCGCGCCTTCGGGCGTGCAGTCGATGCCCAGAATCGCCGCCGAGCGGATCACGATACGCGCCAGTTCTTGCGGCCAATAGAACTCCAGCCGCTGCACGATGCCAAAGCGGTCGCGCAGTGGCGCGGTCAGCAATCCGGCACGCGTGGTGGCCCCAATGAGGGTAAACGGTGGCAAGTCGATCTTGATCGAACGCGCGGCAGGGCCATCGCCGATCATGATGTCGATCTGGAAATCTTCCATCGCCGGATAAAGCACTTCTTCCACTACCGGGGAGAGGCGGTGGATTTCATCGATGAACAACACATCGTGCGGCTGCAGGTTGGTCAGCAGTGCAGCCAGATCGCCTGCTTTTTCTATCACCGGGCCAGATGTCACGCGCAGACTCACGCCCAACTCGTTGGCGATGACGTGGCTGAGCGTGGTCTTGCCCAACCCGGGCGGCCCAAAGATCAGTACATGATCCATCGCCTCGCCACGCGCCTTGGCGGCCTGAATGTAGATCTCCATCTGCTCGCGCACCGGCTGCTGGCCGAGATAGTCGGCCAGGCGCTTGGGACGGATGCTTACATCGGTGGCATCGTCCTCGCGGGTGGAGCTGCTGGCGATGATGCGCTGCTCGGTCATCCAGACATCTTCTCATGCTGCGCGCAGATGGCCCAGCATCTCCACATCACGCTCGGCTTGCCGCAGTCGGCACTCGCCCATCCGAGCAGTCGAAATGGACGAGTCCAATTCGCGCTGCGACCGGCGTTGGCGATCGTCCAGGCACAGCAGGCAAACGACGTGATGGGACGACAGCGTCTGTACCTGATTCAGGCCAGTGTGCAGCGCCCCGCCCACGATGAAGCGGTTCGCTTTGCAGGATCGTCCAGGCGCGGCAAGCAACCTAAGATCACCACGTGAGAGCGGCCATGCCTAGATCTCGACTTGTGCACCCAGTTCGACCAAGCGATTACCCGGGATGCGGAAGAACCCGGTGGCCGGAGCAGCGTTACGATGCATCAGCGCGAATAACTTATCACGCCAGATAGGCATGCCTCGGTTTGCGCTGGCCACGATGGTCTCGCGACTGGCGAAATAAGTGGTGTCCATCGGATCGAAGTAGATCCCCCCCTGGTCGCAGGAGCGCATCAACGCCAACGGCACGTCCGGGGACTCCATGAAACCGAAGCGCACTTGCACACGGTAGAACTCGTCGCCGATCGCGTCGATCTGCAGACGTTTCCCGGAAGTCGCGTAGGGCATCTGCAGGGTCTCGACGGTCAGAAACACGTTGCGCTCGTGCAGCACTTTGTTGTGCTTGAGGTTATGCATCAGCGCGTGCGGCACGACCATCGGGTCGGCGGTCAGAAACACCGCCGTCCCGGGCACCCGCACCGGCGGCGCGAGCATCAGACCGGGCAGAAAGGTATCGAGCTTGATGCCGTCCTTGCGGATCTCATCGTGCAGCAGCTTGCGACCACGTCGCCAGGTGCGCATCAGCGTGAACAGGATCAGGCCCAACAATAGCGGAAACCAGGCACCGTCCAGGAACTTAATGATGTTGGCGTAGAAGAATGCGCAGTCCACGGACAGGAACACCAGCGCGAACAACCACAGCAGCGGCGTCGGCACGCGCGGATTGGCACGCGCGTAGATGATCATCAGAACGCTGGTAATCAGCATGGTGCCGGTCACCGACACGCCGTAGGCGGTTGCCAGCGAGGCCGAGTCGCCGAAACCGATCACCGCCACCGCCACCATCGCCAGCAGGCACCAGTTCACCGCCGGCACGTAGATCTGCCCGATGGTGGAGTGCGAGGTGTGGCGAATGTGCATTCGCGGGATGTAGCCCAGCTGCATGGCCTGGCTGGCAACCGAATATGCACCGGTGATCAGCGCCTGCGAGGCGATCACCGTGGCCGCTGTGGCCAGCAGGATCATCGGGTAGAGGGCCCACTGCGGCACCGCCTCGTAGAACGGATTGCTGACCGCGGACGGATCGCGCAACACCAGCGCGCCCTGCCCCAGGTAGGTCAGTGTCAGCATGGGCAGCACCACGAGCTGCCAGGAGCGGCGGATCGCCTTGGCGCCGAAATGGCCCATGTCTGCATATAATGCCTCGCCGCCGGTGACTGCCAGCACCACCGCGCCCAGCACGAAGACCGCATGCCAGTTATGTTGGGCGAAGAAGCGCACGGCCCACCACGGGTTCAGCGCATGCAGCACTTCCGGTGCCTGCGCCATGTTGTAGACGCCAATCACGCCTAACGCGAAGAACCAGGCCAGCGTAATCGGCCCGAACGCCTTGCCCACACGCTCGGTGCCAAAACGCTGGGCCAGGAACAGCATTCCCAGCACCATCAGAGTGATCGGTACCACAAACGGCTCCAACTTCGGCGCGGCTACCTCCAGGCCCTCCACCGCCGACAACACCGAGATCGCCGGGGTGATGACGCCGTCGCCGAAGAATAGCGAGGCACCGAAGATGCCCAGCACGCCAACCACATACACCGAGCGCGAACCGCCCGGTAGGGTGCGTTGCGCCAGCGCGGTCAGCGCCATGATGCCACCCTCCCCGTCGTTGTCAGCGCGCATGATGACGGTGACGTATTTGAGCGTGACCACCAGCATCAGCGCCCAGAACACCAGCGACAGGATACCCAGCACAGTGTCGTGGTCGGGGGTCAGCCCGTAGTGCGGCGAAAACGCCTCCTTGAGGGTGTAAAGCGGACTGGTACCGATATCGCCAAAAACAACGCCAATCGCGCCGATGATCAAGGCGATTTGGCTGTTGGCTGACGCATGGCCGGATCCGACCGCCGATTTAGAAGTGTGGGACATGAGGTAAGCAATTTTCGCCAAACAACGTGAAGAAAAATGAGGGACACAGCGCCTGCCGAAAGGGCCTGTGCTGACCGCACAGGCTACCAATGTACGAGCAGGCCGCGGGTAAGGATGCGAAGTGTGATAGCCGTAACTGCCGATTCCGAGTTCCGACCGCGCCCACATGGCGACGGCGCCGTGGGTTGAACGCTGCGCTCAACGCAGCGCGGCTTGCAGCGCCTTGCGAATAACCGTCGCCACTTCGTCGCCTTCTGCCCCGGCGTCGCGCGCCATGCGGGCGGCCTCGACTGGCTTATAGCCCAGCTGCTGCAAGGCCACGGCGGCTTCGGAGACGGCATCCGGCCCCAACTGGCCGGTAATGGGCGCGCCGCTACTGAAATCGGCCGCGCGGTCGCGCAACTCCACCACCATGCGCTCGGCAGTCTTCTTGCCGATACCGGGGATGCGGGTCAGCGCGATGATGTCGCCGCTGGTAATCAGGCGGGCAAACTCGTCCACGGTGACACCAGACAACACCGCCAGCGCAATCTTTGCGCCGATGCCAGTGACCTTCTGCACGTCGCGGAACAGCCGCCGCTCGCCTTCGCGCAGAAAGCCGTACAGCGACACACTGTCTTCTTTTTGCGCGTAATGGGTAAAGAGGATCACATCGCGGCCGACATCGGGCAGGTCGTAGAAGGTGCTCATCGGCGCCTCCAGCTCATATCCCACTCCACCCACGTCGATCACCAGCCACGGCGGCTGCTTGTAGGCCAGAATCCCGCGCAGACGACCGATCATTGGGCACCGCCGCGGCGGCAGCGGGATCCGGTCATCGGGCTCGGGAATTGGCGAGATTCCTCGCTGCCGTCGACGACGACCGCACACTGCCGACACGGCACCGCGCGCGCGGACGTGTCGGCGCCAATCCGCACTGCCGGTTGCTGAATCCCGGTTCTCATTTCTTGCGGCTCCAGGCCTGTTGGGTATTGACGCCCAACCGTTGCGCGGTGGCGCGGACGTGGGCGTGCGTGATGGCGACCGCCAGTGCGTCGGCGGCATCGGGCTGCAACTTGCCTTTCAAATTGAGCATGATGCCGACCATGTGCTGCACCTGCACCTTGTCTGCGCCACCTTGGCCAACCAGGGCCAGCTTGACTTCGGTGGCCGCATACTCATGTACCAGCAGATCACGCATGACCACGGTGCAAATCGCCGCGCCACGCGCATGGCCGAGCTTGAGCGCCGAAGCGGCACTTTTGCCCATGAACACCTTTTCAATCGCGACCTCGTCCGGCCGATAGATCTCGATCAGCTCGCCCAGGGCCTGCGACAACCGCTTGAGCCGCCGCGAGAAACCGCCTTCCCCCAGCAGCACCAGCGGCACGTGGTGCACATGCCGGCTGCGACCGCCTTCGTCGACATCGATGATGCCGATGCCGGTGCGCTGCGAACCGGGATCGATTCCCAGGATGCGCGTCATTGCGCGGCCGGGTTTGGAGATTCGGGATTTGCGGTTGGGAGTGCACGGACAGCGCCACGAATCCAACACTGTTGCGCATCTGCAATGCCCACTCCCACTACCTCCGTTTTCATTTATGCGCCAAGCGACGCTTGATCGACGTTCGAATACACGTCCTGCACGTCGTCAAGGTCTTCGAGCATGTCTAGCAGCTTGCGCACTTGCACCGCCGTGTCGCTGTCCACGGCAATATCGTTGTCGGCGCGGAAGGTGATTTCGGCGTGAGCTGGCTGCAGGCCGGCAGCGATCAGGGCGGCCTGGACCTGGGGGAAGGCGTCCGGGGCGGTCAGCACATCGATGGCGCCGTCCTCTGGATACACCACCACATCCTCGGCACCGGCCTCGATCGCCGCATCGGTGAGCGTGTCCTCATCGATGCCAGGGGCGAAGCTGAGCACGCCCAGGCGTTTGAACATGAAGGCCACCGAGCCGTCAGTGCCCATGTTGCCGCCGCACTTGCTGAAAGCATGGCGCACGTCGGCCACAGTGCGCACACGGTTGTCGGTCAGGCAATCCACGATCACCGCCACGCCGCCAGGGGCATAGCCCTCGTAGCGCACTTGTTCATATTCCACGCCCTCCAGCTCGCCGGTGGACTTCTTGATGGCGCGCTCGATCACGTCCTTGGACATGTTCGACGACAGGCCCTTGTCCATGGCGGTGCGCAGACGCGGGTTGTTGGACGGATCGCCGCCGCCGGCACGGGCGGCCACGCTGATCTCGCGGATGATCTTGGTGAACATCTTGCCGCGTTTGGCATCGGAGGCGTTTTTGCGACCTTCGATTGAGGGGCCTCTACCCATGGGTGTTTTCAGACTGGCTTGGATGACAGGGTGGTAATTTTACCTGATTGCTCGCCGTCGCCGGGGCCACGGCATGGGCCAGCAAGTATTTACAACCGGAAACGGCCAGTGCGCAGGCAGGGCCTGGGTGAGGGTCGCGGGCGAGCGCCACAGGCCGCGGTGGCTGTTTGTCCTTGTGCCATCACGGTGAGTCTCCTGCCAACACCGGCCTGCGCCGCAGGATGTATTCGCGGTCGACGATCTTACCGACCGGAAAATCGTACTCTCCCACCTTCTCGAAGCCGTAGCGGGCGTAGAACCGTTGCGCGCGGAAATTTCCCGACCACACGCCGATCCACAAAGTGCGTGGGCGCTCGCGCTCCAGCCACTGCAGCGCGGTTTCGAAAAGCCGGCTACCCCAGCCGCTGTTCTGGTAGCCCTTCAGCAGGTACAGCCGCTTCAGCTCTCCATCGCCTGGGCGCACATCGGCATGCGGCAGTCCACAGGGGCCGGCAGCGGCGTGACCGACCAGCAGATTGTCCATCTCCAGCATCCAGATCGCGTAATCCGGGTGCGCCAACACGGCGCGCGCGCGCTCCACCGCATAGGTTTCTTCCAAAAAACCTTGCAGGTCTTGTTCCGGATACAGATGCCCGAAGGTTTCGGTGAACGTCCGCGCGGCAAGAAGCGAGAGTGCTTCGGCATCGTCCAGCGTGGCGCGGCGAATGCGGGTCATGCGGGCATCTCATGCAGATCAAGGGGACAAGCTTCTCGCATGCTGCAGCACTGCCGCAAGCAGGGACTTGAGGAGCATCCTAGGCCATCTTATCGACACGCCTCCACTGCGCTGGCTGTGCACCATCCACGCCCATCGGACGAGTGCTCGCCACCACAATACGACCACGCGCTGCGCGCGTGGCCGTGCTCGATCGCGCATCACACCTGCCTGGGGCGGACCTGCACGTGCACTTCGGCGAGTTGGTCGGCGGTGATCGGCGACGGAGCGTCGGTCATCAGATCCTGCGCACCTGTGGTCTTGGGAAACGGGATGACGTCGCGGATAGAGTCGGTACCGGCCATCAGCGCAGCGATACGGTCGATACCGAATGCGATGCCGCCGTGCGGCGGTGCACCGTAGTTCAAGGCATCTAACAGGAATCCGAACTTGGCGCGCGCTTCTTCGGCACCGATGCCGAGCAGTTCGAAAACCGCACTCTGCATCTGCGGGCGATGGATACGGATCGAGCCACCGCCGATTTCGTTACCGTTGAGTACCATGTCGTAACTGCGCGAGACCGCGGTGCGGGCGTTGGCGCGCAGGTCGGCAATGTCGTCCACCGCCGGTGCGGTGAAGGGGTGATGCAGAGCCACATAACGCTGCGCTTGATCGTCCCATTCGAACATCGGGAAATCGGTCACCCATAGCGGCGCCCAGCCGTCGGCAATCAGATTGAATTCCCTGCCGGCCTTCAAGCGCAGTGCGCCCATGAAATCGCACACAATGGTGTAGGCGCCAGCACCGAAAAATACGAGATCGCCATTGCCTGCGCCGATGTGTTTGAGCAGCGCCGCCAGGGCGTCTTCGCTGAAGAACTTGGCAATTGGCGAACTCACCTCGCCAGTTTCCGACAGCTTGATGTAGGCCAGGCCCTTGGCCCCGTATTTGGCAGCATGCGCGGCGTAGTCGTCGATCTGCTTGCGCGACAGGCTGGCACCACCGGGAATGCGCAGCGCCGCGACGCGGCCACCGGCATCGTTGGCCGCAGCCGTGAACACCGCAAAGTCGCTGCCTTTGACCTGTTCGGCCACATCAACCAATTCCAGCGCAATGCGCAGGTCTGGCTTGTCCGAGCCATAGCGGCGCATCGCCTCGGCCCAGGTCATGCGCGGGAACTGCGCGGCCAGCTCCACATCTACGACGTCCTTGAAGATGGCACGGACCATGTCTTCGACGAAATCCTGCACATCGCGCTCGCGCACGAAGGCGAATTCCATATCGAGCTGGGTGAATTCCAGCTGGCGATCAGCACGCAGCGCTTCGTCGCGGAAGCAGCGCGCGATCTGGTAGTAACGGTCGAAGCCTGCCACCATCAGAATCTGTTTGAACAGCTGCGGGCTCTGCGGCAATGCATAGAATTCGCCAGGATGCATGCGCGCCGGCACCAGGAAGTCACGTGCACCTTCCGGGGTGGCCTTGGTCAGGATCGGGGTTTCGATGTCCTGGAAACCGCGCGCATCCAGATGTCGGCGCAACGCCTGCACCAGCTTGATGCGGGTGCGCTGCATGCGCTGCATTTCCGGGCGACGCAGATCCAGGTAGCGGAACTTCAGGCGCGTTTCCTCGCCCGGATTTTCGTGCGCGTGGAACGGAAGCGGTGCGGCCTTGTTGAGGATACTGATGGCGGTGGCGATCACTTCCACTTTGCCGCTGCGCAGCTTGTCATTGACCGCATGGCGTGCGCGCACCACACCGTGTACCTGCAGCACGTCCTCGTAGCCGAGGCTGGCGGCGACCTTGAACAATTCGGCGCTGGCGTCGTCGCCGGCGACCGGTTCCACCGTTACCTGCACGATGCCTTCATGGTCGCGCAGATCGATGAAGCACACACCGCCCAGGTTACGGGCCACATCGGTCCAGCCGGCGAGAGTGACGGTTTGGCCGATCAAAGTCTCATCGACCAGGCCGCAGAAGTGGGTACGCATCGAAAGCTCCGCTGAAAAGCCGACACAGGACAGCGCCGGAAAGCCCGATATTCTGGGGCCGCCGGTCGACAGGAGCAAATGCGCAAGCGCTCACAGGCACTGACAACCAGCAACCGGCTGAATAGGCGCCACGCCCTTACACGCCAAACGGGTACAGTCGCTATGACCGGCCAGTGCTGCCCCCTCGCCTAGCGGACACACATTGCGGGCAAGGCCACACCGGGGGCGAGGACAATCGCCACGCCACGGTATGGGTCAACGATGGCAAAGAGCGCACTTGGACGCGCCCTGATGCCCTCCTAGCGCAGGCTGGCCGGCAGCTGTTGCGGTGAGGCAGCCGCGGTGGTGACGACGAAGCGTGGCATCGCGCACAACAGCGATGCTCAGCGCGCGCCGCAACCGGTCATGCCGGGTCCGGGGCAGGCTTGGCAGCCGGCTTGCTCTCTGTCGCCGCCGCAGGTTTGGCATCGCTGCCGGCACTGCTGCTTTCGGTCAGGTTTTTCTTTTTTTCGCCGGCTGACTTGAAGTCGGTTTCGTACCAGCCGCTACCGGACAAGCGGAACGACGGTGCGGTGACCTGACGCTTGATCGTCGCCGCGGCGCAGGCCGGGCACGTCTGCGGATCGGGGTCGGCCACTTTCTGCAACCGGTCGAATGCGTGGCCGCAAGTGGAGCAATGGAAACCGTAGATGGGCATGGAAGGATCAGCTGAGGACGATGCAGGGGGCGCAGATTTTAGACGCATGCGCGGTAGCAGGTGCAGGGGGAACCAGGCAATAAGCAGCGACAGCAGTGATCGGACATCACCGTGCGCAACACGTACAGAGCAGCGAGGCTTACTGGCCGCCTCGATAATCGCGCTTGCGGAGGTAGCAGCGACTTCAACCAAGCCGCGCCGACCAGGGCTGTTACACTCAAACGCTTGATCGAAGCGCTTTTTTCGCCACCAGAGCCGCCCCCATGTTGCGACTGACTGCCTTATTGCTCGGCGTTGCCCTGCTGCTCACCGGCAGCGGGCTACTCGGCACGCTGCTAGCCGTGCGCGGCAGCCTGGCCGGTTTCGATGCGCGTGCGTTGGGCCTGATCATGTCTGGCTACTTTGCCGGTTTCTTTCTCGGCACGTTCTTCGCGCCACCACTGATCCGCAGCATCGGGCATATCCGCGCGTTCGCGTTTTACGCAGCACTGGCGGCCATTGCGGTGTTGCTGCATCCGATCTGGTTGAACGCCTGGGGCTGGGGAGTGCTGCGGCTGGTCACCGGCGCGGCATTGGTTGGTCTGTATACCGTGATCGAAAGCTGGCTCAACGCCGAACCGGATACGCAACGACGCAGCCGGGTGTTTTCGTGCTACATGGCAATCAACCTGTCGGCACTGGCGCTGGGCCAGATCTTGATCATCATCGGCGATGCGAGCGCACCGGCGATGTTTACGCTGACGGCGATTCTGTTCTGTGCAGCGGTGCTGCCGGTGATGACCACACGGCTGATCCCGCCTGAGGTGCCGCACGTGTCGCGGTTGCGGTTGGTCACGTTGTACACGTTGGCGCCGGTGGCGACGATTGGCGCCGGCCTTTCCGGCCTGGCGATGGGGGCGTTCTGGGGAGTGTTGCCGGTGTATGCAAACCGGATCGGGCTGGATTTTGAGGGCGTGGCGATGTTCATGCTCACCGCCATCGCCGGTGGTGCGGTGCTGCAGTGGCCGATCGGGCGCATCAGCGATGGACATGACCGCCGCATTGGCCTGGTCACGGTAAGTTTGCTGGCGGCCAGCATTTCCATCGCTGCCGCATTGCCGATGGTACAAACGCAAACCGCCGTGCTGTTCGTGCTGTTCTTTGTCTATGGGGGACTGGCATTTTCGCTGTATCCGTTCGCAGTGGCGCACATGCTCGATTATCTGCCGCGCGAGGACCTGCTTTCCGGCTGCAGTAGTTTGTTGCTTGTGCATGGTTTGGGTGCGGCGATCAGCCCGGCGCTGGCCGGCGGTGCGATGCAGAAGTTCGGCCCGGCTGCGTTGCCGATGTACTTTGCAGTGATGTTGCTGACACTGGCCGGATTCACGCTGTCGCGGTTGCTGCGCTTTACCCGCCGCCGCCCCCATCCCATTGCGTTCCGCCCGATGCTGCGCACCACACCGTCGGCACTGGAATTAATGCCGGAAACCCAGCAGGCCGCAGCGCCGCCGCACACCGAGCAACCCTGACACCCCTTCATCAGGTTTCCAGCACATGCGACCACTACGCGATCGGCAGCGCGCCCGCGCATCAGCCGAAAGCGTGCCAGAGGGACACCTACCTCACCGAGCGCCAGCCGCGGCCACCGGAAGGCTGCACAGTCGTGCGTTAGCCGCTCTTATGCACTGTCGATCAGCGCCATCCATGCTGCCTCTGCCTCAGCCAGCTGCTGCGCCATTGCTTGGCGGTCACGCCCGAGCACTGCCATCTTGTCGCTGTCGGCATAGTTTCCAGGGTTGGCCAGGTCGCGATCCAGCGCGGCAAGGGCAGCTTCCAGCTCGCCGACGCGCTTCTCGGCGCTGGCCAGCTTGAGCGGGTTGACAGCTTTTTTCGGCGGCAGCGGTTTGACCGGTGGTCGCGGCGTCGGTGCCACCTCGGCCATCTTCTGCTTTGTGCCCTGTGCCGCCGGACGGCTACGCAACCAGGCGGCGTATGCGTCCAGGTCGCCATCGAACGGCTCGACCACACCATCGGCCACGCGCCAAAAACTGTCGCAGACCAGGCCGATCAGATGGCGGTCGTGCGAGACCATCACGATGGCGCCTTCGAAATCGCTCAACGCTTCGGCCAGCGCTTCGCGCATTTCCAGATCCAAGTGGTTGGTCGGTTCGTCGAGCAGCAGCACGTTGGGCTGCTGCCAGGCGAGCAGTGCCAGCGCCAGACGCGCACGCTCGCCACCGGAGAAAGCATCCACGACTTCGAACGCGCGGTCGCCGGCGAAGTTCCATTTCCCCAGGAAATCGCGAAAGGCCTGATTGGAGCCATCCGGCGACAGGTCGCGGAAATGGTCCATCGGCGATTGGCCCTCGTGCAGCGACTCCACCGTGTGCTGGGCGAAGTAACCAATGCGCACATCAGGATGCGCGCTGCGCTCGCCAGACAGCGGCGCCAGCGCGCCAACCAGCGTCTTGACCAGCGTCGACTTACCAGCGCCATTGGGTCCCAATAACCCGATGCGGTCGCCAGCTTCCAAGCCAAACCCGACATCGTGCAACACCGTGATGGCATCGCTGGAACCGCGCTGTTGCGATTGCCCATTGCTAAGTCCCGACTCCGGCAGCGTAGCGGCATAGCCGCACACCGCATGATTCAACCGGATCAATGAAAACGGCAAGCGATTGGGCTGGGCGAACTGGATGCGGAATTCGCGCTCGGCGCGCACGGCTTCGGTGCCAGCCATCTTGGCCAGGCGCTTCATGCGGCTCTGCGCCTGTGTGGCCTTGCTGGCCTGCGCTTTGAAGCGATCGATGAAGCTCTGCAGATGCGCGCGCTCGGCCTGTTCTTTCTCGTGCGCGATCTGCTGCTGGCGCAGGTGCTCGATGCGCTGGCGTTCGAAATCGGTATAGCCGCCCACGTACAGCTTGGCAGTGCCGCCATGCAGGTGCAGGGTATGGGTGGCGACGTTGTCGAGAAATTCGCGATCGTGCGAAATCAGCAGCAGTGTGCCCGGGTACTTGAGCAACCACTGCTCCAGCCACAGCACCGCATCCATGTCCAAATGGTTGGTCGGTTCGTCGAGCAGCAGCAGGTCGCTGGGCATCATCAGCGCGCGCGCCAGATTCAGACGCACCCGCCAGCCGCCGGAGAACGATGACACCGCGCGATGGTGCGTATCGGCCGGGAAACCCAGGCCGTGCAGCAACTTGCCGGCGCGCGCCTGGGCATCATAGGCACCGATTTCGGCCATTTTCTGATGCGCATTGGCCACCGCCTCCCAATCTTCGCGCGCGGTGGCTGCGGCTTCTTCCTGCAGCAACGCAGCCACCTCGACATCGCCGCCGAGCACGAACGAGAGCGCCGGATCCGGCAAGGAAGGGGTTTCCTGCGAAACACTGGCGGTGCGCACCTTGCCTGGCAGATCGACATCGCCCTTGTCGGCCTCCAGCTCGCCCTTCACCGCAGCGAACAGGCTCGACTTACCGGTGCCGTTACGCCCCACCACACCGACGCGATAACCCGCGTGCATAGTCAGATCGACGTTGGAGAGCAGCAAACGCTCGCCGCGTCGCATGGAGAAGTTGCGCAGGGAAATCATTGATGGAAAGCCCGATAGAACGAAATAAGGAATGCGCAGACAGCCGCATTTCTGCTTCGCCATTTCTGCTTCGCCATTCTAGCGTTGACGAACGGTTAGCGCTTTCAAGTGGGCCACCGTACTATTCCCCCCTGCCGCGCACGCTCCCTGCCTCGCCTTGCTTGGTCCTGCACCAATCCTACGTCTTTCGGAGTTGTCATGAGTCCTCCGCTCTGCTCGCTTGCGACCGCCGTCGTCGCTGCACTGCTTGCCTCCCCCGCACTGGCCCAGACCGCCGCGCAAACAACCGCCCAAGCCAACACCCTGGACACGGTCATCGTCACCGGTACGCGCGTATCGGACCGCACCGTGGCCGAATCGCAGTCGCCGATCGACATCATCAGCGCCGAATCGCTGCAGGCCACCGGCACGCCAGAGTTGGCCACCGCATTGGCGCGCGCACTGCCCGCGCTGAACTTCCCGCGTCCGGCACTGAGCGACGGCACCAGCGCGATCCGCCCCGCGCAGCTGCGTGGCCTGTCGCCGGATCAAGTGCTGGTGCTGGTCAACGGCAAGCGCCGCCATACCTCCGCGCTGCTCAACCTCAACGGTACGATTGGCCGTGGCGCGGCGGCGGTGGATCTGAACACCATTCCGGTCGCCGCGATCGCACGGGTGGAAGTGCTGCGTGATGGCGCCTCGGCGCAGTACGGCTCCGATGCCATTGCCGGTGTGATCAACATCGTGCTCAAGGGCGCAGGCAAGGGAGGCAGCCTGCAAGCCGACGTCGGACAATATTCGGCTGGCGACGGCAACAACGATGCGCTGTCCGGCGACACCGGTGTTGGCTACGGCGGCGACCGCGGCTGGCTGCATGCGGCGGCACAGCTCAATCAGCAGGCCCCCACCAACCGTGCGCGCGGCTATGCCGGCGCGCCCAGCGCCTCGCAGCCGGCAGTGGGCCAGAAGGCGTTCAAGATCGGCGACCCGGACGTCGATGCGCTCGCAGTGTCGGCCAATACCGAATTCGCCTTCAGCGACAGCATCACCGGCTACGCATTTGCCACCGCCAGCAACCGCGACATCACCTCGTTCGCGTTCTTCCGCGCGCCGGGCAGCACCACGCAGAATATTGTGTCGATCTATCCGCAGGGCTTCCTGCCGCAGATCCAAAGCGACGCCAAGGACCGTTCGCTGGTGGCCGGGGTACGCGGCGCCACCACCAGCGGTTGGGAATGGGACGCCAGCTACAACTACGGCGACAGCCGCATCGATTTCCATACCCGCAATACGCTCAACGTCAGCCTGGGCCCAACCTCGCCAACGTCGTTCTACGATGGCGCCCTGGAAACTACGCAGAACATCGTCAACCTGGACCTCAAGCGCGGCTTCGACTGGGGCCTGGCTTACCCGGTGACAGTGGCCTTCGGCGCCGAATACCGCAATGAAAAGTGGAAGCAGTTGCCAGGCGAAGTAGGCTCGTATTTCCAGAGCGGCACGCTGGCTGCGGGCGCACAGGGCTTCGGCGGATTCGCTCCGAGCGTGTCGGGCCATTACGCACGTGACAGCTACGCGCTGTATGCGGATTTGGAAGCTGACGTCACCGACACGTTCTCCGCCGGCTTGGCCGGGCGCTACGAGGACTACAGCGATTTCGGCAACCAGGCGTCGGGCAAGGTGTCCGCACGCTACGCGTTCACCGACAAGATCGCGTTACGCGGCACCGTAGCGTCAGGCTTTCGCGCGCCCTCGCTGGCGCAGCAGTTCTTCCAGACCACCAGCACCACCTTCCTGCCCGGCAACCCCAACCCGTTCGAGATTCGGACGTTCCCCGCCACCAGCAGCGTGGCGCGCGCGCTCGGCGCCGAGCCGTTGAACGCGGAAACCTCTTTGTCGTATAGCGTAGGCTTGGTGTGGCAACCCACCGATGCGCTCTACCTCACCGCGGATGCATACCAAATCGATGTGGACAACCGCATCGTGCTGTCGTCCAACCTCACCGGCACCGGCGTGCGCAATCTGCTGGAAGCGCAGGGCCTGTTCGGCATCAACGGCGGACGTTACTTCACCAATGCGGTGGAGACGCGCACGCGCGGCATCGACCTCGTGGGCAGCTACCACTGGCAGTTGACCGCCAGCAGCGTGGACCTGACCGCCGCCTACAATGATTCGGAAACGCAGGTGCGCAGCGTGGCCGCCAACCCGCCAGCGTTGTCGGCCAACGGGCTGAGCCTGGAACGCATCGACCGCACCGAGCGTGGCCGCATCGAAGAGGGCTTCCCGCGCGACAAGTTCCTGATCAACGGCAGCTGGAATCTGGAGCACTGGACGTTGGCCCTGGGTGCCACGCGCTACGGCAAATTCAGCATCCGCCCAACCGCAGCAATCAATGACCAGACTTTCGGCGCCAAATGGGTGGTGGATGCATCGGCCAGCTATAAGGTGGACCGCTGGACGCTGACGCTGGGCGCGGACAATGCACTGAATGCATACCCGGATGAAAACACCTTCGCCAATTCCACCAGCGGGCAATTCCCGTACAGCAATCTGTCGCCGTTCGGCTTCAACGGTGCGTATGTGTACGGACGCATCAACTACCGTTGGTAGGCACTGCGCCTGGGCAGCGGCTGCGGAGGGTTGCGACGACCAGATGGCTGCCGCAGGTGCCATCTCGCAACCGGCGCGTGGCATCGGCCGGCATGCCTGGCAACTGGCGCTGCGGCGTGACGACTGATCCATGGCATGTCTGCTCGCACCTCCACAACAGCGATGTTAGATCGCACGCCATGGCGAGTCCGGCAGAGCGTCGTCGCCAGCCTCATTGCACACTTGTTAGAGGCACTAACCGCTCCATCGTGTTGCGCAACGCGGAACAGATGCGGCGCAGGTCAAGCTCTGATGCAGAAATTTCATAACTCGTATTGGCGTCCACGATGGTGCAATCCAGCCCTTGCAGCGACGCACTTGGCGCAAGCGACGCACTACTTTGGTGCGCGATGACAACGTTGCCATCTGTGCGGCATCGATGACGGGGAGTGGTGCAACCTCACCCAAATTTGACATGTGGTTACGCGTGGTTAATGGTTGAGAGCGCACCGCAGCTGCCGCGAAGGACTCGCCTCGGGAGAGGCCATCTGCGATGTATCTGTTCATCACCTTGGAGTTGTTACCGCATGAATTGCAAGACCAGTCCACTCGCTGTCGCCGTTGTTCTTGCACTATCGTTTTGCGCTTCAACCGCATCTGCGCAGTCGCAGGCAGAATCGCAGACCCAGAAAACACTGGACACCCTCATCGTGACCGGCACGCGCGTGGCCGATCGCACCGTCGCCGAATCGGCATCGCCGATCGACATCATCTCCCCGCAGGCGCTGGAATCGACTGGCACCACCGAGTTGGCCACCGCGCTCTCCCGCGCGGTTCCCTCGTTGAACTTCCCGCGCCCGGCCATCTCCGACGGTTCCGATGCAGTCCGTCCGGCGCAGCTGCGTGGCCTGTCGCCGGATCAGGTGCTGGTGCTGGTCAACGGCAAGCGTTATCACAGCACCGCGCTGATCAATCTCAACGACACCCAGGGCCGCGGTTCTTCGCCAGCCGATCTCAACACCATTCCGATTGCAGCTGTCGAGCGCATCGAAGTGTTGCGCGATGGTGCTTCGGCGCAATACGGCTCCGATGCCATTGCCGGCGTCATCAACGTTGTGCTCAAGGGGAGTGGCGAAGGCGGTAGCATCAATGGCCGCTACGGCAAGTACAGCGCTGGAGACGGCGAGCAGTACCAGGTCTCCGGAGATGCCGGTCTGAGCTTTGCCGGGACCGGCAAGGTCCATCTCGCCGCGCAAGCCGGACACTCGGATCAGACCAACCGCGCGTTGCCTTACCAGGGCCGTGTGGAGCAGCGTTACGGCGATCCCGCGATCGATCAGGGCGGCATTTCGTTCAACGGCCAGTACAGCCCCACCGACTATCTCACGTTCTATTCCTTCGGCATGGTCAGCCGGCGCGAAGTGCTGTCCAACGGCTATTTCCGTTCTGCCGATGATGATCGCAACCGCCGGGAAATCTATCCGGACGGCTTTCTGCCGCAGATCTACAACGTCAGCAAGGACGTTTCCTGGGTAGGCGGGTTGAAGACCTCCACCGAAGGCGGCTTGAACATTGATCTGAGCTACAACTACGGCCAGAACAATCTCACCTTCGACGTGCGCAACAGCTTGAACAACAGCCTGGGCGTGACCAGCCCGACCCGCTTCCATGCCGGCACGCTGGAAGTCACGCAAAACGTGCTCAATGCCGATTTCACCAAGACCTTGGATTGGGGTCTGTCCTACCCCATCACGCTGGCGTTCGGTGCGGAATGGCGCGGCGAGAAGTTCAACCAGTCGCCCGGCGATGCGGCGTCCTGGGCCAATGGCGGTATTCCTTCAGCCAAAGGTGAGTTGCTTCCGGGTGCGCAGGTGTTCTCCGGCTTCAAGCCCTCCGATGCCGGTTACTACAACCGTAACAGCCACTCGGCGTATGTGGACCTGGAATCGGATCTGAGCGAGAAGCTATCGGCAGGCTTGGCCGGACGCTACGAGAAGTACAGCGACTTCGGCGACACCGCCACCGGCAAGCTGTCGCTGCGCTACGCGTTCACCGACAAGATCGCGCTGCGCGCCACCGCCTCCACCGGCTTTCGCGCGCCGTCGCTGCAGCAACAGAATTTCCAGTCGATCGCCACCCAGTTCATCAATGTGAAACGTACGCCAGACGGCTCAGTCGAAGCGGTCCCGTTCGAGATCGGCACCTTCCGTACCGATAACCCGGCGGCGGTCGCGCTTGGAGCCGAACCGCTCAAGGCCGAAAAGTCGAAGAATTTCGGCCTGGGCCTGGTGTTGCAACCGGTGGAGAATCTGTACGTCACGGTGGACGCGTATCGCATCGATATCGATGACCGCATCGTGTTGTCGGAGAACCTCACCTCGGATGCGGCGCGCAACTACCTGCAAGCCAATGGCTTCCCGGGCATTGGCGGCGGGCGTTACTTCACCAACGCAGTGGACACCAAAACCCAAGGCGTGGATGCGGTAGGTACCTACCGCTGGAATCTGGATGGCAGCAGCGCAGAATTGACCTCCGGGTACAACTACAACAAGACCGAAGTCAAACGCATCGCAGACAACCCGGCAGCGCTGATGGCAATCGACCCGAATGCGGTACGCATCGGTCGTGCCGAACTTGGTCGCATCACCGAAGGTACGCCGCGCGACAAATTTTTCCTGGGCGGGACCTGGTCGCCGGGCAATTGGTCCTTCACCGCCACTGCCACGCACTGGGGCAAGTTCAGCACCTTCGGCCTCACGACCGGTAGCGATCAGACCTACGCGGCCAAGTGGACGCTGGATCTGGCCGCGTCCTACAAGCTGGGCGCCTGGAGCTTCACCGTTGGCGGCGACAACGTGCTCAACGCATATCCAGACCGCCAACAAGCGGGCCTGGGCACGCGCAACTACCTGCCCTATAACAGCGCCTCGCCGTTCGGTTTCAATGGTGCGCTGGTGTACGCCAACGTGAACTACAAGTGGTAACTCCCAAGCCGCCGGTTGGCAACGACCGGCGCTTGGGTCGCGCGGCACGGCCAGGTTTGCATGTTGCCGACGCACCGTGCCAGGCCGCCCTCGCACGCGCGAGAGTGCCCTGGCACGACGCTTCACTGCACACTGCACCGCTTCAGCAAGGATGCAACCAGCAACGTGCGCTAGGCACCACATCGCACGTTCCCGCTTGCTGTCATCTTCGCACTCCGCACGCAAGCAGCGCGCAGGCGTCACCGATTATTTCGCATACGCAGTAGCATTCCTCCGCCATTTAAAGTGATTCGTGGCTGCGTCCATCATCCCTCCCGAGCCTTGATCCCCATGCATATCTCCAACCCACTCTCGCTGGCGATTTCAATCGCACTCACCGTCTGCTCCTTCGCTGCCAGTGCGCAGTCGGAATCGACTCAACCGCAGAAAACCCTGGACGCACTGATCGTCACCGGGACGCATGTCAGCGACCGCACCGTGGCCGAATCGCAATCGCCAATCGATATCATCTCCGATGAATCGTTGCAGGCCACCGGCGCTACCGACGTGGCTACCGCGCTCGGCAAGCTGTTGCCGTCGTTGAATTTCCCGCGTCCGGCCATCTCCGATGGCAACGACGCCGCGCGTCCCGCCACGCTGCGCGGGCTGTCGCCGGACAACGTGCTGGTTCTGGTCGACGGCAAGCGTTACCACACCTCGGCGCTGGTGAACTACAACCCCTATGTCGGTCGTGGTTCGGCACCGGCCGATCTGAACTCACTGCCGGTGTCGGCGATTGCCCGCATCGAGGTTCTGCGCGATGGCGCATCGGCGCAATACGGTTCCGATGCCATCGCAGGCGTGGTCAACATCGTGCTCAAGCACGGCCCCACTCCGGGCGGCAACAGCATTTCGGCCAACGGCGGCATCATGGACAAGGGCGATGGTGCACAGAACGGCATCGATGGCTCGATTGCCCTGCCGTTTGGCACCACTGCCGGCGATACCGCACCGGGCTGGGTGCGGCTGTCGTGGAATTATCAGAATTCGATGGACACCAATCGCAGCGAGAACACCAACCGCGCGACCACGCTTGCCGGCGCAGCCAATCCCAGCGGCGTGCCCTACCAGCGCCATGGCGATCCGAATGCCACGTTCTATCAGGGCCTGGCTGCGTTCGGCTACAACGTCACGCCCAACGTCGAACTGTATGGCCATCTGAGCCTGAGCCGCCGCGAAGTCACCTCCAACGGCTATTACCGCGCCTACGACAACACCGACCGTAACGTGCAGGCGGTCTATCCCAACGGTTTCCTGCCGCAGATCTACAACCCGATCAACGACCGCTCGGCGGTGCTCGGCGTCAAGGGCACCACTGCCAGCGATTGGCATTGGGACGTGTCGGCCACCTACGGCAAGAACGACATGACCTTCAACATCCTCAACAGCATCAATACCAACCTGTACTGGACCACCGGCAGTTCGCCGACGAACTTCAATTCCGGCGGTTTCGGAACCGAACAACGCACGCTCAATGCCGACGTCAGCAAGTCTTTCGATTGGGGCCTGGCCTATCCGGTCAATCTGGCGTTCGGCGCTGAACATCGCCAGGACCGCTACGAGATCGTCGCCGGCTCGCCAGCGTCGTATTTCTTCGATCTCGGCACCGTCAATCCGGCTACCGACAAAGCCTA
>Ga0207791_1000061_pt1:10000-15000 | contig 37846 bp, 38 predicted proteins | sample HigsolmetaGSP16D_FD_184844 | JGI IMG/M metagenome (GOLD analysis project Ga0207791, IMG submission 184844) | High solid enriched microbial communities from the Joint BioEnergy Institute, USA - SP1-6-D (SPAdes) | ecosystem: Engineered > Bioreactor > SSF (Solid state fermentation) >...
GGTTCAATTCGATGTTGTCTAAGAAGGAGTTAGAACACAGGTGTGGGCTAAGTAAATCAATGGACAGTCTCGGTCCTATTGAAAATACCAGTGAAAGTGAAGATCCAAATATAAATGATACGGATAAAAACATTCCTACTTGGAGTGACAGTTTTAGTTACAGTAATGTTGATCATTTATTCGGCGTCAAGGACATTCGAAATTTCATTTCTGATGAAACTTTTTTAGTTAGGGATAATAATGGGGACAGTTATTCCATATATTTTGATATTGAAAATCAGATTTTTGAGATTGACAACGATCATTCTTTTATGAGTGAACTAGAAAGTTCTTTTTATAGTTATCGGAATTGGAGTTATCTTAATAATGGATCTAAGAATAACGATCCCTACTATGATCGTTACATGTATGATACTCAATATAGTTGGAATAATCACATTAATTGTTGCATTGACAGTTATCTTCATTCTCAAATCCGTATTGATACTTACATTTTAAGTGGTAGTGACAATTACAGTGATAGTTACATTTATAGTTCCATTTGTGGTGAAAGTAGAAATACTAATAAAAGCGAGAGTTCCGGTATAACAACTAGCACTAATGGTAGTGATTTAACTATAAGAGAAAGTTCTAATGATCTCGATGTAACTCAAAAATACAGGCATTTGTGGGTTCAATGCGAAAATTGTTATGGATTAAATTATAAGAAATTTTTTAAGTCAAAAATGAATATTTGTGAACAATGTGGATATCATTTGAAAATGAGTAGTTCAGATAGAATTGAACTTTTGATTGATCCAGGCACTTGGGATCCCATGGATGAAGACATGGTCTCTCTGGATCCCATTGAATTTCATTCGGAGGAGGAGCCTTATAAAGATCGTATCGATTCTTATCAAAGAAAAACGGGATTAACTGAGGCTGTTCAAACAGGCATAGGCCAACTCAATGGTATTCCCACCGCAATTGGGGTTATGGATTTTCAGTTTATGGGGGGTAGTATGGGATCCGTAGTTGGGGAGAAAATTACCCGTTTGATCGAGTATGCTACCAATAATTTTTTACCTCTTATTATAGTGTGTGCTTCCGGGGGGGCACGCATGCAAGAAGGAAGTTTGAGCTTGATGCAAATGGCTAAAATATCTTCTGCTTTATATGATTATCAATCAAATAAAAAGTTATTCTATGTATCAATCCTTACATCACCTACTACTGGTGGGGTGACGGCTAGTTTTGGTATGTTGGGGGATATCATTATTGCCGAACCCAATGCCTACATTGCATTTGCGGGTAAAAGAGTAATTGAACAAACATTGAATAAAACAGTACCTGAAGGTTCCCAAGCGGCCGAATATTTATTCCAGAAGGGCTTATTCGATCTAATCGTACCACGTAATCCTTTAAAAGGCGTTCTGAATGAGTTATTTCAGCTCCACGCTTTCTTTCCTTTGAATCAAAATTCAATCAAGTAGAGCCTTAAGTTCAATTATTTTATTTATAGCAAACACGTAGTTAGTTTATCAGAATCAAAGTCAAAATAATCAGAATAGGTTTTTGGGGTGGTATAAGATCTAATTGTAGAAAGAATCAAAAGTTAAAGTTGCGGATAATTCTTTTTTTGTTTACCTATATTCTTGATTAGTAATCAGGGAGCTTCTATTAACAAGATAAAAGAGTGCATTTTTCCGTTCGTGAAATTCGTTTTATTTGACGAATTTCATCTTCCCTATATACGTATGTATATAGAATTCAAATATAGAAAAAAAGAAGATAGCGTTTTCTATCTTTCTATATCTAACGAGAATCCCCATTTTGACTAAGAATCCCTGTTGAATCGGATTCTAACGAATCTTTCAGTAATTTGTAAGAAACTCTTTCTTTATTAAATTAAAAGACAACAACAAAAGAAGAAGAATAATAAAGTCGATTATCATACATATATTTCATGTAGAAAGATGAATAAGTCCATTATTTAGTTCTACATTCCTTGCACTTATTCTATATACTCACTTAGATATAGACTTAGGTCTATACTAATTAGAATTATTATTTAATTAATAATATTAAGAATTATAATTATTATAAGATATCTTTATAACAATAACAGGTACAACTAATAAATCGAGGTACCCCATTTTATGACAACTTTCAACTTTCCCTCTATTTTTGTGCCTTTAGTAGGCCTAGTATTTCCGGCAATTGCAATGGCTTCTTTATCTCTTCATGTTCAAAAAAATAAGATTGTTTAAATCCGATAGGACTCATTTTTTTTTCAAAACTTAGACTTGTATCATAACACAGATATCTATTTAGTGGAATATGGTCTAATATGGGTTCCGCCGAATATAAATAAAAGAGCTCTTCTGCATGCAGAAACTTATATATGGGTAAACGGATTCTAGCTATTTTCAAATAGATCAGGATCGGTGGATGGCTGAAATGTAAAGTCAATGTATCTATATGTATGTCGATATCTATAAGGGAATCATATGAGGGGGATGTTATTATTTTAGATCTAACCAATTTGATGAATTAAATTATTCCTAAAGGTTCACATCAAAATAGTGCTAGTTGATGAGAGTTATTTCGGAAACAAAAAGAGTAAAGTCAAATTGATTTGGCTTATTCTCTCAATTCTAATAAAATGCAAACGGATTAAGTATGAGTTGGCGATCAGAACGTATATGGATAGAATTTATAACAGGGTCTCGAAAAACAAGTAATTTCTGCTGGGCGTTTATCCTTTTTTTAGGTTCATTAGGATTCTTATTGGTTGGAACTTCCAGTTATCTTGGTAGAAATTTGATATCTTTATTTCCGGCTCAGGAAATCCTTTTTTTTCCACAAGGGATCGTGATGTCTTTCTATGGGATCGCGGGTCTCTTTATTAGCTCCTATTTGTGGTGCACAATTTTGTGGAATGTAGGTAGTGGTTATGATCGATTCGATAGAAAAGAAGGAATAGTATGTATTTTTCGTTGGGGATTTCCTGGAAAAAATCGTCGCATCTTCCTCCGATTCCTTATAAAAGATATTCAGTCTGTCAGAATAGAAGTCAAAGAGGGTATTTATGCTCGTCGTGTCCTTTATATGGAAATCAGAGGCCAAGGGGCTATTCCCTTGACTCGTACTGATGAGAATTTAACTCCCGGGGAAATTGAGCAAAAAGCTGCTGAATTGGCCTATTTCTTGCGTGTACCAATTGAAGTATTTTGAGCAATGAACTGAGAATGAATGCTTTCTCGGCAGGAGGGAAAAAACAAAAGAACCCTACTGAAGTTTCTTCAGAACGCTCATTCGAGCCAAAGCAGACGTATACGGAACAAGCATAAAACGAAATATTTTTGTCCACAAAAATGGTCTTTTATACGTATGGAAATTCAATTCAGTAACAAAACAAGTAACAAATTGAAGATTCACCCCATATATCAAAATATTTCAAAATAAAAAAATTTATTTAAGTCCAATAATATTTGTTGGAATTGACACTTTAGATCCAGATAGATCATATCTTGTCAATTTTTTTTTTTTTTCAATCGGCGTTTTTTAGCTTTTCTTTTGTACTCCTTAATGACCAAACAATTGGATCTCTTATCAATTTCTGTCTTGGTTTGTTACTCATTTTTGACCATCACAATATTATATTCTTCATAAATTTCTCTTAATTATTCTATTCCGGGACTATGAGTAATCGGTGAAATTTTTTTGAAATATTTGATATTTTGATAGAATGATAGAAAAAGAGTTCTTTCGTCTCAAAATGAATACTATTCATTACTTGAAGTGGTTCTTTCGGGCATTCATCGAAAGGAGAAACTTGCTTCGAATTTGACCAATTGAGATATCTGGAAACAATATTTTTTTATTATTTTTCTTCATTCGAAGTGGATTCTTATTCTATTTCTGTATTCTTTCTAGATTCAAGGACTAACCATGAAATTACAAATAAAAAACATTGAATAGATTCATAGGTTCGATACCTTGTAATAGAACTCATGCTTGATAGAAATATCAGATCGCATAGAGTCAACGAATGAGGTGGGATCATTAATAATTCACAGATGAAAAAATGGCAAAAAAGAAAGCATTCACTCCTCTTCTATATCTCGCATCTATAGTATTTTTGCCCTGGTGGATTTCTCTCTCATTTAATAAAACTCTGGAATCTTGGGTTACGAATTGGTGGAATACTAGGCAATCCGAAACTTTTTTGACTGATATTCAAGAAAAGAGTATTCTAGAAAAATTCATCGAATTAGAGGAACTCCTCCTCTTGGAGGAAATGATAAACGAATACTCGGATAGACATCTCCAAAAGCTTCGTATAGGAATCCACAAAGAAACGATTCAATTAATCAAGATACACAATGAGGATCGTATTCATACGATTTTTCACTTCTCGACAAATATAATATGTTTCGTTATTCTAAGTGGTTATTCTATTCTGGGTAATGAAGAACTCGTTATTCTTAACTCTTGGACTCAGGAATTTCTATATAACTTAAGCGACACAATAAAAGCTTTTTCTATTCTTTTATTAACTGATTTATGTATTGGATTCCATTCACCCCATGGTTGGGAACTAATGATTGGCTCTGTTTACAAAGATTTTGGATTTTTTCATAACGATCAAATTATATCTGGTCTTGTTTCCACTTTTCCCGTCATTTTAGATACAATTTTAAAATATTGGATTTTCCGTTATTTAAATCGGGTATCTCCGTCACTTGTAGTGATTTATCATTCAATGAATGACTAAAAACGGATCCGCTGATATTAATACAATTATAATGTTTATGACTTTATATTTGTACAGTACATAAGTAGTATTTATACATAAGTAAAGCATTTAAAATCGCACTGACTCTTTATATTTCTCCCCATTCCGGGGATTCATCCTATATTCCAGTAAAAATTTTTCGGTAAATAGCAGAATCGTGGATAGGGAACTATACTAGCGACCTACCCAATTTATTGTAGAAATTTTCGCGATCAATGAT
>Ga0207791_1000066_pt1 | contig 33339 bp, 22 predicted proteins | sample HigsolmetaGSP16D_FD_184844 | JGI IMG/M metagenome (GOLD analysis project Ga0207791, IMG submission 184844) | High solid enriched microbial communities from the Joint BioEnergy Institute, USA - SP1-6-D (SPAdes) | ecosystem: Engineered > Bioreactor > SSF (Solid state fermentation) > Aerobic >...
CAAGACTGATGAGTTCTAAATCAAAAAGTTTAGGTCTTCTACGTTGATAAATTAAAAGTGTATCTGTTGATATTTTTCGTAGAACTTCCAATATTCTTTCGTAATTTGCAAGTAAGTTGTTCATTGTAAATGTTTTGTGGTTAAAACAATTTACTGATTTTCAATCAAATGAACAACTTTATTCTTTATTAATCAAAATGCACAACGGGTTACAACCTATATTTTTTGTAAATAATCGAAAATAGATATAATATTTATCAAATACTACTTAAGATAAATTACCCATATTAGAGTATTGTTAGATATAAAAAGTAAAAAAAAATGTTAAAACTTAAACTTTAAGACAATAAAAATAGGCTACTGTAAACAGTAGCCTATCTAATACAATGTTATTTATAATAACTAAATATTAATACCCAGGAGTCTGAGTCATATTTTTATTTTTATTTAAAACAGTTTGAGGAATTGGTAATTGCCATTCTTTTGCTCCTACTTTCAATGTTTGAACTGATGAAGGAACTCCAGAACCATTCGCTAAATATCCGTTACCACTACGTTGTATACCACTTGTGTAAGCAGAAGAAATACCAGTAACTCCTTGTAAACGTTTTAATGTAAACCAACGATCTCCGTTTTCGAAAGCTAATTCTTTACGACGCTCTAATTGAATTGCATCAAAAATTGCAGCTCCAGTTTCTCCACCTGTATAAGTAGAATAACGTACATCTCTCAATTTATTTAAAGTTATCAAAGCAGCACCTTGATCTCCTGATAAATATTGCGCTTCAGCTAAGTTAAGAATTGCTTCTTCAACACGTAAGTAACGTCCGTTATTCAATCCTAATTTTACTGCTCCATTAATGTATTTATTAACCGCAATTGTTGCTTGGTTATCATCATTAGCAGGATTAAATACTTTGAAATAAGCTTTTACACGTTCAGGTTCGGTATTTGCATCATATAAATTATAGAAAGCTTTATCTACAGAATATTCAATAATAATATCTTTATCAGAAGAACCTTGGCTATAATTTGTTCCAATTGTAGGATCGTCATTATTCAAGAATGGAATCTCGAATAAAACACCTGCACTATTATTAGAAGTCCACAAATTAGCTAATTGAGCTTGAGTTGCTGGAGCAACTGCATCAACAACTGGTTTAGTATATTCGATTACTTTTTTGTAATCTCCTTTGTATAAATAAACTTTTCCTAATAAAGCTTTTGCAGAATATTGATTCATTTTAGCTGTATTATCAGCTGAATTATCCAAATACGGAATAGCAGCTTCTAAATCAGCAATAATTTTATCATAAGATTCTCCAATTGTCGCATCACGTTTCAATTCTGCTTTAGCATCGTATTTATCTGCATAAGCAATACCAACTGTAGAACTAGCGCCTGCTGCTTGAGTTGGAATCTCTGCATATGTACGAGCAACTTCGAAATGTGCTAATGCACGAACAGCTTTTGCTTGCGCAATAATATTATTTTTGAAATCACCATCTTGTAAATTATCAACATTTGCTAAAACTAAATTAGCTCTTGAAATAATATTATATGATGTTGAATAAATATCTGTTGGAACAGAATTTGAATTGTAAGACCATGTGTGAGCACGTTGAGCTGCACCACGACCTTGTTGATTTAAAATAACATTATCAGCCATAATATCTCCAATAGAAATAATATCACTTGCATTACTTGGTCCGTAGTAGTAACCTACTTGTGCAAAACCTTTGTAAACTCCGTTTATAGCTGTTGTAAAGTCTGATTCAGTTTTATAATAATCGCTAATTTCGATTTTATCATATGGTCTTTGATCAATATCATCATCACTACAAGATGTAAAACTTAATGCAGATGCTAAGATTGATAAGATTAAAATATTTTTTTTCATTTGTTACAATTTTTAGAATGATACATTAAATCCTACAGAATAAGAACGTACTAATGGGTACGAGAATGCTGTAAATGAGTTAGACACATATCCTGCAGATGTTGTTGTACTACTTTCACTTGTACCTGTACCTGCAATTGGATTACCATGGTAGTTTGTCCATAATGCTAAGTTTTGAACTTGAGCATACATTCTTAAATTTTTAATAAATGTTCCTTTTACTAAATCAGTAAAATTGTATCCTAATGATAAACTACGGAAAGCGATATAATCAGATTTTTCTAAATATTTAGTAGAATATTCTGTTCCATCTACTGTTGGACGAGAAAATTGTGCATTATCTCCTGCTGTAGTCCAATAGTTAGCTGCTTCTACTACTTTATTATTTGTAGAAACTGGATCTGTTAAGTATTGGTATGTATTGTTATACATGTAACCACCTGCAGAGTAAGTAAAGTCAGCATTGATATCAAATCCATAGAATTTAGCATTCAATCCAAACCCTCCCATTAAAGTAGGAAGTGGAGTTTTGTTAGTCGCTACTGCATCACCACCATCATAAGTATCTGTTACATTACCGTCTTTATCTAAATACAAGTCTTTACCTGTAGCAGAATCAACACCTGCGTAACGTACTAAATAAAATTGATAAGGTTTACCACCTGCAACATGCGCTAAACTTTCGTAAGAATTATTAACTAATAGCATATCTTGACCATCAGCTAATTTATTTACTTTATATTTTAACGTTGTAACATTACCATAAACAGATAAATCAAAGTTTTTAGAACGAACTACATCGTAATTCATATCAAACTCAAATCCATTTGTAGCTAATTTACCAGCATTGATATAAGTTGTAAATCCACCTGCTTCAACTGGTAAATATTGATTAAAAATGAAGTTAGAACGAACGTCATTAAAGTAAGCTAAAGCCCCTGTTAAACGATTTCCAAAGAATCCGTAATCTAATCCAATATTTAATTTTCTGTTTGTTTCCCAAGTTGTATTAAGATTAGATAAATTTCCGTCAGGGAAAGCAGTCGCTTGTCCGTTGTAAGTTTGATCTAATTGTAGTAAAGTTAAGTTTGCATAACGTGCAATTGCAGAGTCATCACCTACTTCACCATAAGATGCTTTAAGCGTTAAGTTATTAACAACTTTAGAATCTCTTAAGAAACCTTCTTTCGCTATATTCCATCCTAAAGCAGCTCCCCAGAATGTACCATATTTACTATTTAAACCTGCTAATGAAGTACCATCACGACGAATATAAGCGTCTACAAAATATTTGTTTGCAAAATCATAAGAAGCCGCTCCTAAATAACCAAATTTAGTAACTCTCCAGCGATTTGTAAATGAATCTTGACCAATATTAACTGCTAAACCTTGTGTAGATAAATTGTCATTAGGAAATGTTGATCCGTACATTGTCATTGAGTATAAACTTTGATTAATATACTCAGATGCAGCTGTTACACGTAAATGGTGTTTATCTCCAAAAGTATTTTCGTAAGAAACCTCGTTACGCCAGTTGTAATCAAAACGATCTGTACTTCTATCTGTTTTAGAACCACCGTCACCTAATAATTGAGAAAGTGCAGCAGATGGCTTAAGATAGTTTTCGTATTGAATTCTATTGTAAGTTGCTCCTAAAGTTGTACGTGCAGAAACATTTTTCCATAAATCTGCTTCAACAAAACTTGTTCCGTAAATGCGTAGATATCTTGTTTGCGCATCTGTGTTTTCCATTTCATCTGCAACAGCATATCCCATTGTATTACCACCAGAATTGTAAATACGGTTACCATCAGCATCCAACAAATAATCTCCATTTGCAGCCATTTTATAGAATGTTGTATATGGACGATTCAATAATGTATTATAAAATGGTGATTGCGCATTAACACGGTCACGTGGAGAATCTAACGTTGTGTAAGATCCGTTTAAGTTAATACCATATCTTAACCAATCTTTCGCTTTACTTGTAATGTTTAATGAAGCTGTAATTCTCTCCATTCCATCATAGTACTCTACAGCTCCTTCATTTTTATCATAACCAATAGAAAAGTTATGTGCTGTATCACCATCATTTTTGTTTACAGAAACAAAGTGTGATGTCGTAAGACCATTTTTATATAAATCGTCAGACCATTTGTGGTTATTTTTAGACAAAGTTGCAATATCTTCTGCAGAACGTGCAATTCCTAAACCTAATGATTTTCCATTCTCATCAGTCAATTTACTTAAACCATTTTGGTAGTTTAACAATTGATTTGCATTCATCAAATTGATATTTGGCAAATCCATCATTTCATTCATACCGATACGAGCAGAATATGAAATTGTAGATTCTCCTTTTTTCGCGGATTTTGTTTTCATGATGATTACACCATTTGCTCCACGAGAACCAAAAATTGCTAATTGAGAGGCATCTTTCAATACTTTTACTTCTTCAATATCAGCAGGGTTAATTGCATTTACATCTTCGGCAGACATATATGTACCATCAACAACATATAATGGAGATTTTACACCACCATTCAAACCAATTGCTCCACGAATTGTAACATTAGCAGTTGCACCAGGAGCTCCACTCATTGCTTGAGAAGATAAACCTGCTACTTTACCACCAATCATTTGGTCGATAGATACAGATGGATTCATCTGTTCTAAATCTTTTGCTTTTACAGTTGTAACACCTGATTTAGATGGAGCGTTGAAAATAGATTTTACAACAACTTCACTTAAATCAACCGTAGAACTTGTAGCAGCAGCATACTTTAATGTACCTAAAGCATTACTTGTAACACTAAATTCTTTTCCATTAACAACTAAAACATCTCCAATTTTAGCATCAATGTCAAATTTTCCGTCTTGGTCAGTATAGACAACTTTGTCCGTACCTTTTACAGATACTTCTACATCCGCTTCCGGAAAATTATCTGCGTCATTTACAACACCTGTTACTTGAGCAAATGCAGCTGTTCCTAAACCTAAGAAAGCCAACAAACTCAAAGATGTGATTCTTCTCCTCATAGTCTTATTTTTATAAAATAGGGTAACAAATCTGAACATTATTTTTTAGAGAAAAAAACAAAATGATATATAATTAACATTTTATCTAAATAAGACATAATTTACTTTTTTTTATCTATTATCTATTTTTAACTACTTATTAAATGATTAATAAATCTTTTTTTAACTTTTTTTAATAAAATTAAAATTGATTTTATGTTAATTTTTTTTGAATTAAATAAAATCAATACATATTAATAGATAATTTTTATTTGAATTTTATACATTTCAGAATGTGAAATCACGTTAAAAAATGAAGAATATTTAGGAATTTGTTAACCTAATAAAAACAAAAAAGGCAACCAAGTGGTTGCCTTAATTATTATAGTATTGAAACTAATTAATTAGTCAATTTTAATATTATCGATAACTAAATCATAAGCTTCATCTTTTCCTACTTTTAGTGCAAAAATATTTTCACCAGCAGTTTTTTGAATATCTACTCCTTCAATATTTAGAGTAACAAGAACCCATTCGCCTTTAGTATCAATTTTACCTGTATATTGATTTGCATCAATTGGTGATAAAGATACATTTGAATTCGATAAATCTCCTACATTATATACTACGTATTTTTTATCAGATTTATACACATTTAGTGACAATGATTTCCCAGATGTTCCTTTTACATAAAATGTAATTTTCTTTGGAGTTGCAGGAATTGTATTATTTACAATAGTTGTAAATACGTAATCATTTGCTTTTGGTGTTCCTTTTAAAAGTAATGCATTTGTGTTATCTCTACCAACACCAACTCCGCTAGTTGCATAGGTATCTTTCACTAAGCCAAAAGAGTTAATAGAAGATAAAAAGTCAGCCCAAACATTGAAATCAGAACCTTTGAACAATAAATTTGCTGCTTCGGAATTATTGCCTCCACCTGGATTTTGGCCTCCACCTACATCAAAACGAGGTTGATCAAACTTCACATCATTTGTATCGCGAATAAATACTTGATAAGTTGAATTGTATCGAGAAACTACTACTGTAATAGACCCGCTTTTTTTAGGTAAAACATCTGCATACCATGTTGCGTAGCCAGAGTTACGTAAATCTGTTTCTTTTCCTTTTTTATCCACAATCACTCTATTCACTGTTGCACCTGAAACCCCATACGTTTTATCTCCATCAGGATCACTGAATTGAACTCCCTCTATCGTTACTAATGTATTTAGATTTTCAGGTTTTAAAGCATCTGTTAATGAAGAAACAACTTTTGGTTTAATCGTTTGGATTGCTTCACATGTTTTAACCATATAAGTTGACATGACAGCACTTGGAATACGACCAACAGTATATTGTGGATCTACAGAACCTATTTTCATTACTCCACGATCATTCGCAACTATTAACCCTTTCAAATTAATTTGTACTTGCGCTCCCAATGGATAAGAATTATATAAATTACTTCCGTCAATTTCTATTTGGATACCTGTTGTAGGGTTCTCAACTTTATCTTGTAAAGAAATCGTTTTGAAAAAATTCCCCGTTTCGTCACTAGATATAACATATGCTTGTACGATTAAATCTTCTGCTATTGCTTTATTAGCATCTAATTTTATAGATCCAGCAGTTACTTTAGAAACTAAATCAGCCAAAGAAATATTAGGACTTGGTAAATTACATTCAATTGGAGGTGTTGCATAATCATCATCTTGCACACAAGATTGCGCTGTAAATAAACCTAAGCTTAAAACACCAGCTATTGTTAATTTTGATATTGTATTCATTTTAAATTGTGTTCGTTGTTAATAAAATTAAAATCTGAAATAAATGTTAGCGAAATAAGTTGTTCCCATTCCGTAGAACATTTTTGAACCAAACATACGTTGGTAGTTTTTATCAATTGCATTATTATAATTACCTGTACGCATTTGTTCAAAACCTCCTGTAACATAGTTTTTATTATTCAGTACATTATTTACTGTTCCTGAAATCCCTGCTGAATATTTACCAATACGGAACGTTTTCCCTAAATTGATATTCAACATAAACTCATCACTAAACTTCTCTTGTTTCAAAACTTCTTTCAACCCTTCTTCTGTTACTCCGTTAACTGGAACCCCGTTTTGGGTAATAAAATTAATTGTTCTTCTAAAAGGAGCAGGGTCTGCATAATTGTTCATTAAATAGTTTCCAGAAACACCAACCCACCAAAATTTAGGATCACGATACTCAGCACCTAAAGTAAATCCTGATTGAGGTCCAGAAGCAAGTTTATAGTTTTCTAAATAAGCAGTTCCATAATTTTTGTAAGGAATTCCATTAATCCCGAATTCATCAGAATATAGGTTATAATCAGAATTGTCTTTGTATACATATTGTCCAATAGCAGCTACAGCAGAAACTGTAAGAACTGGTAAAACTTGCGCTTCTACAGCCAACTCAGTTCCTAAATATTCTTTTCCAACACCTGTCATCACCTCAGAAACAAAAATTTGATCCGAAACACCATCAATATATCCAAAAGCCTTCTCTATCTCATCTTTTGTTCTAGTATAAAAAGCCGTCGCACGAGCTTTGATACGTGGAGCTCTTAAAATATAAGATAAATCACTTGAAAATATTTTAGCACTTTCAATTCCATTAACAGTTACATCATTAAGACGTGCATTTGGAAAAATCTCATCAGAAGTTGGTGCTTCTGTCTGATACATTACATTTGCTTGAATAAAGTTACGTCCATCTAATTTTACTAAAAAGTTAGATTTTACACCAAAGTCTACAAAATCATATGTTTTACTCTTTCCATAAGAATTGTCTTTATACATTTCATTTTGGAACTTTCCATCACGGTAAAACTTCGTTAAAGCAGCTTTCATCCCAATAGTAACATCTAAGTATTTAGATTTAATTTTAGACTGCGCGAATAAATCTGCATAATCACGATTAATTTCGTAGTAATACTCTTGTTTATCTCCTTTCTTAGCAACATAATCAGGATCCAATAAGTTGAAATTATAAAAATGATTAACAGGTAAATTTGTCGTCACATTAAAATCATCTACATTTAATACATATTGTGCACCTAATAAATCTTGAATCTCACGATACAATTTAGATTTTGTATTTTGATAAGATGCTGCAATTGTTAAATCTATATTTGAAGTTAATTCTGTTTGAAAATTAGTATAAGCCGTAGCTGTTTTATCTTCATTAACATCTGCAGTTAACCAATAAGCCGCTCTTCCTGTCGTACTATTTTCATTCGCACGATACATACTTGCCCAATCTAACTGAGAGATTTGACCACTTCTCCATAATTGCTCTCTTTCTGCGATTGCATCAGCAGACGCTCCATTAAAAGCTAAGTAACTCGGCATATTACGGTAATATGTTGGTGAAGGATTATTTGCTTTAAACCAATCTAAACGAGATCCACTTTCTTTTCCAAATTGATACGAAATAGTTGTCGTTAATTTTGATTTATTATTAATATTCCAATGATGCGTCAACATATTAATAGGCTCAAAAGTTTTCTTTACACGTTCATTACGTTTTTCACCATCTTGCCATCCCCAATAAGAATTATAGTAAATACCTTTCAAATCCACAACTTCTTGTGTATTAGGTGAACCAGTAGAACGACGAGTTGGAGCACCGAAACTAGTTAAGTTTAAAGTATGTTTTTCATTAAACTTTTTCTCAACACCTAAGTAGTAAGCATACGCATCATAAAAAGTACCTTCTATAATACCTTCATCTGCCCAACGTCTACTTCCTGAAACCATAAATGCCCAACCGTTATCCATTAATCCTGTATTATAGGTTGCCATTACACGATTTCTGTATGAACGATTTGTATTAGAATAAGCCAAACTTACTCCTTTACGCATTGTTGAAGGTCGAGTATCAAAATTTGTAACTCCTCCTAAATCTCCAAAAGCATAATTAGAAGGTTCGATTCCGTATGTTAACTCATCTGGACGACGAGTTACATCATTCAAACCTCCCCAGTTATTAAAAGTTGCACGACCATTATCCATTTTGTTCATACGAACCCCATTAAATAATACGTCATTATATTTGTTGTCTAAACCTCTTGGTTTAAACCAATACGAACCTAATTCGTACGCAGAAACGCGAGCAAAAACATCGCGCGAAGATTGTAAAAGTCCTGAATTTGAAGCTGTCGAACTTTCATCATCAGATAATTCATCATCTGTTAATGTAATAATTCCAACTTCTGCTGTATTTGGATTAAATGTTAATTTAATATCACCTAAGTCAAGCTCTTTTTGCCCTGTTACAGTGATTTCTTTTTCATATGGGTCATAGCCCACGCCATAAACTTGTAATTTGTATGTTCCATCCGGAATATCTACAAACTGAAAATAACCTATACGATCGGTGATAGCAGCATCGCTTACTGCTCCTCCGTCCAAACGTACAGTGAGGTTATAAACCTCTTCACCTGTAGCAGCATTTTTTGCTACCCCAGTAACCTTTGTTTGCGCCTGCGCCATAGCGACAGTTGCAGCAAAGACTGAAAGACTTAACAATAATTTGTTCATTCAAACGAATTTTTATTTATAAATTAGCTCTCTATTTCCTTCATCAGAAAAAATAGGACAACAAATTTAATAAATTCATAATTAATAACATATGTTTAAAATTAATAAATCTTTAACTTTATTAATAATTTTTAATTTATTCTTAACGTTAAATGTTAAAGCTCAAAGCAAATATTCAAGTGCAACCATAGCCTTTTACAATGTTGAAAATCTTTTTGACACCATAAAATCAGTTGGATATGTAAATGGAACTTTACCTTTTAATGACAAAAATTATCACATTCAGATTCCAGAATCTGACATATCGAAGTACGAAACAGAAGAATTCAAACAAAGTTATACGTACGAAAATATAAAAGGAAAGAAAATTATCCGTCCATTAATTCTTCAAGAAGAATTTTTACCAAACGGAAATAAAAGATGGAATACAGAAAAATATTTCCAAAAAGTCAATAATATTTCAAAAGTTATTAGCGAATTAGGCGCAGATGTTACAGGCTCTGCTCCAGTAATCGTAGGTATTTGTGAGATCGAGACAAGAGAAACTTTAGAAGATTTAGCAAAAAGCTCTGCTTTGAAAAAATACGATTATGGTGTTGTTCATTTCAATTCGTTTGATGCTCGTGGAGTTGATACAGGTTTATTGTATCAAAAATCTCGTTTCAAGGTTATTGATGCAAGACCTCATCCAATTTTCAATTATGATGCTGAAGGTAAACGCAAATATACGCGTGATATTCTACAAGTTACAGGTTTATTAGACGGTGAAGAAATCACTTTTTTAGTGAATCACTGGCCTTCTCGTAGTGGTGGAGAAAAAGTTTCGATGCCAGCTCGTATGGAAGCAGCAAAGGTGATGAAAGGAATTTTTGATGAGTTAAAATCTAAAAATCCAAATGCAAAAGTAATTGCAATGGGTGATTTTAATGATGATCCTATTTCTCCAAGTATTAAAAACATATTTGATCCGGCTGGAGAAATTGCTAAAGTTTCGGATAACGGATATTACGATCCTATGTTACCTTTATATAAAAAAGGTGTTGGTACTTTAGCTTATCGTGATGCTTGGAATCTATTTGATCAATTTATCTCAACTTCATCATTGGTTACAAAAAATAAAGATTATTCAACGTATAAAATCTTCAAAACTGAAATTTACAACAAAGATTATTTAAAAGCGACAGAAGGTGCATATAAAGGCTTCCCTAACCGTATGTGGAGCGGCGATACTTATCGTGCAAACGGTTATTCTGACCACTTTCCAGTCTATACAATCTTATTAAAACAAGCAAAATAAAAATGAACAAATTAGAGCAATTATTTAGTCAAAAAAATAAAAACCTCATTACAATATACACAACAGCTGGGTATCCGAATTTATCGGATACCCTTGTTATTTTAAAAGAATTAGATCAAAATAATGTTGACATTATCGAAGTCGGTATTCCATATTCTGATCCTTTAGCTGATGGTCCAACAATACAAGCTACAAGTGAAAAAGCGTTAGCAAATGGAATGACATTGGACATTTTGTTTGAGCAATTAAAATCGGTTCAAAATCAAATATCTTCGCCAATTGTTTTGATGGGTTATTACAATCAAGTAATGACATTCGGATTAGAAAAATTCTTACAAAACTGTCAAGAAAGTGGAGTTTCAGGCTTGATTTTACCTGATATGCCGTACGAAATTTACTTGACGCAACACAAAGAATTATTTGAGAAATACGATCAAAAAGTTACATTTTTAATTACACCTTTAACAACAGAAAAACGCATTAAAGAGATTAATGATGCAACTTCTGGATTTGTTTATATCGTTTCGAGTTCAGCTACAACTGGTGCTACACAATCTAATTATAATGAAGATTTTTTGTCAAATGTTAAAAATCTAGGCTTAACAAAACCACATCAAATTGGATTTGGGATTTCGACAAAGGCTGATGTAGAAAAAGCTTGGAATTACGCAAATGGAGCAATTATAGGAAGTGCTTTTTTACGCGTTTTAGAAAATTCAACCGGAAATCTTTCAGAAGCCATAAAAAATTATCTTTCAGAATTGAGATAAAAAAATAGTTTTCAAAACAAAAAGCAAGCTTAATTCAGCTTGCTTTCTATTTTGGAAATGTTTTATCTAAAAAATTATTCAACAATTAAGATGAAATAATTCTTTTTACCTTTTTGTAATAAAACATATTTATCAGCAATTAAATTTTCTGTTGTTAATACAAATTCTTCCGCTACTTTTTCTTTGTTTACAGAAATTGCGTTTGCTTTTAATTCACGACGCGCTTCTGAATTTGATTTTAAGAAGCCTGATTTTTCTGCTAAAGCAGTAACGATATCCAATCCCGCTTCGATATCAGTTTTTGCAATAGTTGCTTGAGGCACACCTTCGAAAACTGATAAGAAAGTATCTCCATCTAATTCTTTCAAATCTTCTGAAGTTGATTTTCCGAATAAAACTTGAGATGCTTTTTCTGCTTTGCGTAATTCTTCAACACCATGAACTAAAATTGTAATTTCGGTTGCTAATTTACGTTGTAATTCACGTAAATGTGGCTCTTGACGATGACGCTCGATTAAATCATCAATCGCTTCTTTTTCTAAGAACGTATAAATTTTGATGTAACGTTCAGCATCAGCATCCGCTTGATTTAACCAAAATTGGTAGAATTTATAAGGAGAAGTACGGTTTTTATCTAACCAAATATTTTCACCACCTTCCGATTTCCCAAATTTAGTTCCGTCCGCTTTAGTTGTTAATGGACAAGTAAAAGCAAAAGCTTCACCTTGTACTGTACGACGAATTAATTCTGTTCCTGTTGTAATATTTCCCCATTGATCAGAACCTCCCATTTGCAATTTTGCACCTAATTCTTTGTACAAATGTAAATAATCATATCCTTGAATCAATTGATATGTAAATTCTGTGAAAGACATTCCGACATTCGATTCAGAAGAAAGTCTAGATTTTACTGAATCTTTCGCCATCATATAATTTACAGTAATGTGTTTTCCTACATTACGAGCAAAATCGATGAACGAAAAATCTTTCATCCAATCATAGTTATTCACCAATAAAGCTGAATTTCCATTATTCGTATCAAAATCTAAGAAACGAGACAATTGTGCTTTAATTCCAGCAACATATTTATTCAATGTTTCTTCGTCTAATAAACTTCTCTCTGCTGCTTTACCAGTAGGATCACCGATAAAACCAGTTGCACCACCGACTAAGGCGATTGGACGATGACCGTGACGTTGCAAATGAACCAATAAGAAAATAGGAACCAAACTTCCCACGTGAAGAGAATCTGCTGTAGGATCGAAACCTACATAACCAGAAGTCATTTCTTTATTTAATTGTTCTTCTGTTCCTGGCATAATATTGTGAACCAGTCCTCTCCAAGTCAATTCTTCAATTAATGGATTCATAGTATTTTAATATATTTTTTATCTAATTTTTACAAGATACAAAGTTATGATTTTTCAGTAGATAATAAATGATCTGCCAAAATAAAACTTATTTGATATATTTATTTAAAATTTGAATAAAAGGAATACATGCAAACACTTTTCGAGAATGAAAAATTCAAATGGATTAATTTACAAAATCCAACAAAAATTGAGTTAGATGAAATTGCTACAAAATATTGTTTTCAGAAATTAACGATTGAAGATAGTTTGGAACCTGGACATTTACCTAAATATGAATCAGATGATTCAAAAGTTTCGTTTTTGTTAATTCGTTTTTTTGATAAAGAACACCGTATGTTGAAAAACACTGTTCGAGAATTTAGTCACAAAATCAGTATTTACATCGGTGCAGATTTTATTGTGACTGTTCATCAAAAGGAAACGGATATTTTTGACAAAATTCAGAAAAAGTATTTAGCTAATACTGATTCTTCTAGAATCTTAATCAAAGGTATTTTATATCGTATTATTTCCGAAACCATCAAAACTTACGAAGAGCCTGCATATCAAATGGACGAAGAAGTTAATCAACTCGAGCATTTGATTTTTACGGATGATTTCAGAAAAATTAAACTTCCTACCTTATATAAAATCAAACGAGAAGCTACAGCTTGCAAAAAAATATTAGATTATACGCTTGAAGCACTGAAAGAATATCGCGCAGATAACAAAAAGACAAGTTCATCACAGGATTTGTACGAAGAAAACGTAAAAATGTTACACTTGCATTCGCAAATTGTAGATGATGTACAAAGTTTGTTAACAATTTACCTTTCGTTAAATGGACAAAAATCGAACGAAATCATGCAAATGCTTACCGTTTTTTCAGCATTTTTCTTACCCTTAACTTTTATCGCCGGAATTTATGGAATGAATTTCGATTTCATGCCCGAGTTAAATTACAAATTAGGCTATCCAATTTGTTTACTTGTCATGTTATTAGTGGTAATTTTTATTTACTTTTGGTTCAAGAAAAAAAAATATTTATAATTCAGTATGATTTTCGTAACGGGAGGAACAGGTTTGGTTGGCGCGCATTTGTTGGTAGAATTGGCAAAAAAGCAACAACCTATTCGTGCCTTAAAACGAAAAACATCGAACACAGCAATCATCAAAAATTTCTTTGCAGAACAAAACGCTTTACAGTTTTATCAATTTATTCATTGGATTGATGGTGATTTGTTGGATGTAACTGAACTTCCGAATTTATTAGACGGGATCGAAACAATTTATCACGCTGCAGCTTTTGTTTCGTTTGATGAACGTCAAGAAGAAGAAATTTTCAATACGAATATTTTAGGAACTGAGACTTTGGTAAATGAAGCGATTGATTCTGGCGTGAAAGAATTTTTCTTCATCAGCTCTATTGCTTCGATGGATGATTTGAATCCAGCAACTAAAATGATTGACGAACGTTCTGGTTGGAATAATGGCTTGACGCATTCTTCTTATTCTATCTCAAAATTTAGAGCAGAAATGGAAGTTTGGCGTGCTTCACAAGAAGGTATTAAAGTTATTATTATAAATCCTGGTGTAATCATCGGAACTTTGGATACTAAACGTGCAAGCGAAAGTTTGTTTCAACAAAATTCATCAAAAAGCGATTATGCTCCTTCTGGCGGAACTGGTTTTGTTGATGTTCGCGATGTGGTGAAGATTTTTTTAGAATTAATTAATCAACAAGTTTACAATCAAAAATTTGTGGTAATTTCTGAAAATAAAAGTTACCGAGAAATATTTGATCTTGTTTCGATCAATAGCAAACGTTCAGTCAAAAATGTTTCGAATACAACCTTGAAAATCATTAAAAATCTATCTATTTTTAGTCGAATTTTTGGTGGAAAATATATGACAAAAGCGAATTATTATTCGTTGACAACTTATACCAAATACGACAATTCTAAAGTCAAAAATTTGCTTCAATACGAATTTATTCCAATCAAAGAAGCAATTGATTATCATTATAAACGCTTTCAAAAGCTGAATTCTACAAAATAGTTTACTTTTGTTTTATGGAACAACAATTCATTTCAACACTTTCAATAACTGCTTCGCAATTAAAATCAGGAAGCGTTTCTGCTAAAAGTCCATCAAATATTGCGTTGGTAAAATATTGGGGAAAAAAGAAAAATCAAATCCCTACCAATAGCTCTATCAGCTACACATTAACGAATAGCTACACAGAAACTGAATTAAAATTTTCGCCAAAAACGTCGGATACTTTCGAAGTTGAAGTTTATTTGGAAGGTGAATTGAAAGAAAGTTTTGCTCCAAAAATCATTACTTTTTTCGAAAGAATTACGGCTTACATTTCATTTTTGAATCAATTCAAATTTGAAGTTCATACGCATAATTCTTTTCCACATAGTTCTGGAATTGCTTCTTCAGCTTCTGGAATGTCGGCAATGGCATTATGTTTAGTTCAAATTGAGAATATTCTTGGCGCAAATTTATCAGAAGAAGATGCCTTGAAAAAAGCTTCTTTCTTGGCTCGTTTAGGTTCTGGAAGTGCTTGTCGTTCGGTTTACAAAGGTTTGGTTGAATGGGGAGAAAATGATTTTATCGAAGGTAGTTCAGATTTATTTGGAACAAAATATCCAGATGTCGAAATTCATGATGTTTTCAAAACTTTTCATGATACCATTTTATTGATTCACGAAGGTCAAAAATCGGTTTCTTCTACTGTTGGTCACAATTTAATGAATGGACATCCGTATGCAGAACGTCGTTTTGTGGAAGCAAATGAAAACTTAAAAGCTTTATTACCAATTTTAAAATCTGGCGATATCAAAGCGTTTGGAGAATTGGTAGAACATGAAGCTTTGACATTGCACGCCATGATGATGATGTCGAATCCTGCATTTATTTTGATGAAACCAAATACAGTTGCTGCTTTAGAAAAATTGTGGGAGTTCCGTCGTGAAACAGGAAATCATTTGTATTTCACATTAGATGCTGGCGCAAATGTACATTTATTGTATCCTTCGCAAGATGCGGAAGCTATTGAAATTTTCATCGAAAATGAATTGAAACAATTCTGTCAAAACGGAAATTATATAAAAGATAAAGTGAGTTTTTAATCACTTCTAAAATAAAAGGTTGTCAATTATTTGATAACCTTTTATTTTTTTATTAATAGTTTCTCCATTAACCCAAAAATAATCAAACTCAAAAAAAATACTCATTCCGATAACGACAATGATGTTGCTTAATCCAATTTCTATTGGGAAGAAAACTAATCGTATTGTGGAAATAATAGTTGTAAATAGAACTACTTTTAACCAAAAAATGTAATCAAATTTAGTTTTTAGAAGAATTTGTTTTGGCATTTTATAAATCCAAAAAGCTATAAAAATCGTACCTAAAAAAGTGCTAAAATGTTGTTGAAATTTATACCCTTTTACTTCGAAATTTTTGAAAGGAATTTGAACCCAAGTTTTCTGTAAAGCATGAAAATGTTTCGCAAAAAATCCCCATTCATGGGTAAAAGCATCCCAAAAAAGATGTGAATATGCACCAATTATTATTGAGAGAATTACAATTATCCAATGTTTTTTGAAATAACCAATCCAATCAAAAATTAGGAATTGAGCAAATCGTTCTTTTAAAAAATAAGGTAAATGATGAATTAAAACATTTCGGATAAATAAGTGAAAAACAAAACAATAAATCAACGCAATTGGTAAGTCAAAATACAAAACGCCTCAAAACAAATGAATATACGTCGCTACAATCTCCATTCGAGAGAAATATTCTAAATCTGGCGACATCGAACCAATGATTAATCTCGTCATCGAAAACCAATTCGATTTTAGCTTTTTTAGCACAAGAACAATTGCTGGATGGCAAAAAGTTAGTGGCATTTAGGTTTTATTTTGATGCAAAGTAAATCAAAATATCCATTAATTACCAAAACGTTTGATGTTAACTTTTCGCTCCTTAATTTTCAAAATAAGCGGTTCATATTCTGTATTTTGTTCCTTTTCTACCGTTACTTTATTCAAATATGTTTTTGCATAAACATGTTCTGGTAAACTATTTTCTACAAGATGAAACGTATAATTTCCGACAGGTAAAAAAGCTGTATATTCACCTCTATCATTTGTTTTAACTGTAAAAACCTGTCCATTTTCGTGATTAAAAATCAATGTAAATCCGAATAAATTTGCCGAAACCTGATACTCCAAATTTGAAGATAATTCATACTCAACTTTTCCTCTCACAATACCAGTTTGTTGCATTGGAATAGAAATAGAAGTCGTTTTCGCATTGATATTAACCGCGAAATCTTGTGCAAACCATTTTTGTCCAGGAAGTTTGATTATATAATTACCATAAGGAACTTTTTTATACTTGATATTTCCTTCTAAATCTGTAATAAAATTCGTTTCATTTATCTTTACATTACGACTATCAGCCACTTTATCACCTTCATCAAAAATACCATTTGCATTGTAATCATAAAACACAAACAAATTCAATGTTCCTTCTTTTACATCTGTCACAGTGCGTTTCGCAGGCAAATTATATTGAACACCAACCTGCAAATAAGTTTGTTTGTTGTTAAAAGTTTTCGAATCATAATGACTAAAATTAGCTTGTGTACTCACAATAAAATTATCAATGGGTTGATAATCTAAAGAAGCTCCAAAAGTTAGAGTATTTCCAAAATTTTTGTCAATATTATAATAAGTAGAAACTGCTGTATTCAATTTTTTTTGAAAAAAGCTTTGACGAAAACTCGCCGAATTTGTAAAACGTTCTAATTGATGATTTAAATTATTCATCGAATAAACTTCTGCAATCATCATACTTCCTCTTTGATAAATTGAGTTTAACTGAAAGTTTTTAACACTCCACGTTAATTGTCCATAAACAATTGGATCAGCATTTCTCAATTCTTTTAGTTCAGAAAATCCTCCCAAAGCATTCAACACCAACTGATGCACACGAGAATTAGACAACCACGTAAATGTTCCGTTCAAATAAGCTGATTTAAAGTCCATCGGCATATACTTAAACGTCTCATAATTCAGAATATTTGATTTTTCTAAATTCAATTTAGGAGAAATCGAAACATTAAAATGACTTGCCAATTTGAATGATATACCCGTCTCAAAACGTAACGCTTTCGACTCATTCGCTTTTGTATAATTCATCAAATATGGATCGATAGATTTCGGATTGTTATTGGTAACCGTTAACGAAGACCACAACGAAAATTTAGAAAACGTTCGTTGAAAACGCTGATTAAGATACAATGCTCCACGTCGCGTCCCCGGATAATACCCCGAACTGTAATAATTGGAACTATAAAAATCAAATTTGCCTATTGTTCCAGAAACATTTGCAGAAATCGACATCGAGTTTTCGACATTGTTCGTCTCTTTAAATTTTGATAAACCATACCCAAATTTCACTGAATGATTCCACTTATTTGGTGTAACCCATTTGTAACCATTTGTCAAAATAAAGTTCGTTGTAGAATAAGTTCTATCAAACAAAGCTGTTGTTTCTAATTCGTTTTTATCTTTTATTAAAAATCGTCCATTCGCAAAAGTTGTGTTGCTATTCTTGAAAACATCGTTCGTCAAATCATCTAATAAATTATAATTTTTTTCGACCGTACCGACTACAATTCGGTTATCATTCTTATCATAATTATTAAACAACATCACTCCTCGTCCGTTAACTGGAATATCGAAATCGTTGTTGTTGATTGATCCGATTAAAATCCCTTTGTCTTTGCGTTGATATTTCACCCAAGAATCTGTCAAAACCATGTCTTGATTCTTATTCCAAGTTGTACCATTAATATTATATGCAAATTCATTCAACCCAACCGAAAATTCTTGATGAGCCATTAAATTATAATTCGCATTAGCAGAATTAATATCGCGAGCAGTTAATCGAACATAATTTGAAGAAAAATTGGTCCAATTCTGATTTAGCATTGTTGGATCTATATACACACGATTGGAACTTGCATTCTGAATGGTAAAAAACACATTTCCTGCAAAATCTTTGGTCGTTGTATAACCCGAAACATTTGCCTGAAAACTTTCAATTTTAATCATATCTCGGTCTACATATTTAGAAAATCGAACAATTTTTTCTTGAAAAGCTTCAACTATAAGTCGTTTGTTATTATAAGTATAACTTCCTCTGAAATCAGGAAGTACATTGGTTAACAAAATTTCTTCGGCTTGATTTCCCATATTCATTACTTTTAATTCATAATGAATAGAATCTCCTTCTTGACGGTAAAAAATATTACTCTGGACAGGAAAAATTTTGATGTTTCTCTTTTGCAAAACAACAACTGAAGTAACAGATTTTCCTATTTCTTTTTTACTTAAAAAATCAATAATATTGAATTCTAAATCTAATTTCCCAGCCATTTGCGATTTACTCACCGTAAATTGCATAGGAATAAAAGCCTTCTTGTTTGGATTGATTTTTATTTGAAGATTATCTTGCGAATACGATCTTATAGCCGAAGGGATTTTAAGTCCTAGACGAGCATTTATCGTATCATTGGTTGTATTTTCTAATTGAAGAATAACAGAAAAGTTGTTGCTATCTTCTAATTTAACTTCTTTTATTGTACTAAATTTCAATCCGTTATTTATTGTTTGAGCACGTAAGTTTTGTCCGCTAACAAGGAAAAGCAGAATAAAAAATACGCTTCGAAAATTATGGCTTGAAAAGAACATATTGTTTTACAAAGGTGTAATCGTGTACAGCAAAGAAGTTGAATAATTCCCAGGTTTGCTATTCAAAATTTTATTATCCGACGGAGTTGTAGAATAAATAATATTGTATTTTTTTGAAGCTGTTTTAGAACTATTCGTCATCAATGATTGATTGTAATTCGAAAGTTTTATAACCTTAGAAAGATTATTTGTTTCGATGTCTTTTATCTGAACATTGATTGAATTTAATTCCAAATTCTGTGCATCACTCGATTGTAAATATTGATTAAGCGACGAAACTTGAATATCGTAAGCAGTATCAGAAGAAACTATTAAGCCGTTTTGATATTCTTTCTTCACACCATTTCTATAATCTTGTATTGTATTGAAAACCAATTCTGCATTTACAGCAGAACCATCGACCGCAATAGAAAACGCCGGAGCTGATTCGTAATTTCCGTTTGGACTAATTTGCATTTCAATCGGAAAAAGACTTTTACCAATCAGGGTTCCAAATTCATTCAATAAAGAAAACTCGAATTGAATTGGATAATTGTTCCATGATTTTAGAGCATTTAGATATGTTCCTGCATCAATCACAATATCATAATTCAGAATAATTGCTCCATATTTTCCTGCTGATGTTGCTATTGTTAAAGGTGAACTTCGAATAAAATAATTTGGAGAAAAACTCATCGCGATGTTATTCTGAATAACTCCTAATTGATTTATTGTAGGATAATTTTCTGAATAATATTGAGAAGTTGTATAATTATTAAATTTTAGTTTCAGTTTTTCGACAGGAAATTCTTTTTCCTCAGAATTTACAATAGGCGAGACAACACGCGCAACTAAAGACCAATTTTTATAATTTAAAGCACCAGACATGTGCATTTCTACAGCCACAACATTAGTCACCGTAACTCCACTACTTCCATTTACTTGCACCCAACCTTTATTGTGGGCATTTAACGTAAACTGAGCAGACACTGCCATTGTCAACAATAATGTTATGGTTGAAACTATCTTCTGAAACAAATTATTATTTATCATTTGAGAACGTCAATTCAGCAATTTTCAATTGATCATCTTTCTCAAAACTTAAAGTTGAGGTAACAATATACGAGCCTTTTGGCAAATCCTTTGGCAATGGTATATATACAATTCTTTTATCAGTTGGTAAACTATAAAAAACTGCATCTTGCAATTTTATTTGTTGACCATTTTCTTGATTAATGATTTCATTTGTAATCGTTCCTTCGCTCCAAACATTTCCTTCATTGGAAATATTAAGCACCAAACGATTTTCAGTTTTATCGTAAACAAAATTTGTAAACTCTACATTTGTATCACGCGCAATATTTAATCGTTGATAAATTTTGATTCCTGTACGAATGGAGATTTTAATATTTTCTCCACTTTTATTTTGTCCATCGATCGGATTTGTTTGCGTGATGTACATCATTGCTGTATGCACACTCTCTGTATTTATCTTTTCTGGAACTTGCATCAGAACTTCTATTTCTTTCGATTCTTTTGGCAAAAGTGTGAATGTATTACTTGGTAAAACTGTGATCCAGTTTGCATTACTTGTTGGTAAAGTATTAGGTTCAGAGACTACATTACTTCCAAACTCATCATACTTCCAATCATTAAAAGAAACAGACAACTCTAATGTATGTGCATCACTTACATTGGTTACCATAATCTTTTTACGCTCAGACTCACCAGGATTTAACGCAAAATAAGTCCTTGGTGGACTTACAGTAATACCTGATTGTGCACTAATCTTAGTTGAAACGATTAATGCTAAAAAAGAAACGATTGTTAAAAAACGAAGAACTTTCATAAGCAAAAACAGAAGTGATATTTTTCAATACCACTTCTTATTTTTTATATTATTGTGCTTCTATTGTATAAGTTACAGTAGTTGTATAAACAGTAGGATTCTCAACATTATTATATTTATTTACATAATCGTTGTTTCCTATTCCGTTATACGCAACGTTGAATTTTAAATTTGTACCACCAACTTTGCTAGAAATTAAACTAGCATAAGAATTAGTTAATTTTACATTTTTATCAAAAGTAGCATTTGTTAATGTAGTATCACTTCCTAAACTTGCTTGTAAATTAATTGTATTTACAGCGATTTTACTATCACCTTCTTTTCTAACTAAGTTTTCATTCTCAGATTTCACTTTTACAGCAAAACCTCCTGTGCTATATACAGTTAAGTGGTTGTTCATAGTTTTTGTAACACCGTTAGAATAATCATCTTTTGTTATATATTCTAAGTTAACTGTATTATCACCACCAATAACAATTGTTTGAATTGGGTATAATTTTACATTCAATGTTGCTGAAGCTGTCTCTTGAGCTAAAGCCATTCCAGAAACTAATCCACAGAAAATTGTTAAAAAAAATGCTAATTTTTTCATCATTTTAAAATTTGTTAAAAATTTATTAAAAAATATTTGTTAAATAAACTGGTAGTTTATATATTTAAGATTGGTTATTCTCAAATGCGATGCAAATGTAGAAGTTGTTTTTTGTTCTTAAAAGATTAAATCATACCAAAAGATGATGAAAAACGACATTTCTAACTGTTTAATTCGGAGTACTTTGTCTGAATTTAGTCGGAGAAATCCCAGTGTTTTTCTTGAAAAACGCAGTAAAATTGGTTTCTTGAAGGAAATTGAGTTCCAGCGCAATGTCTTTTATTGACATTTTTGAGTTGACTAATAAAATCTTTGCATTTTTCATCAATTCTTCTACAATCATTTCTTTTGCTGTTTTTCCAAAAACGATTTGAGTTGCTTTATCTAACCTTCTTTTTGTAATAAAAAGTTTATCACTGTAAAAAGATACTTGTTTATTTTCCTTGACATTTTCTTGCAAAAGTTTTTTGAATTTTGTCGCAAGTTCTACATCAAAATCATCTTGTATAAATTGGCTTTGCATATCAAATGTTTCCATTTGACCATTGATAATAATACGTTCCAAGAGATTATGAGCAAGCTTCATATCTAATTCATTTTCGAATGCAGTAATGAAATATTGCAAATAATTAGCCTCAAAAATTGGAGCAGAACAAATTGTATTCTCAACAATATTTATAATATCTCGCGAAAAAAGTGTAGAATTTTCTAACTTCAAGTTTTCTTCGATTGATTTCGAATAAAATTCTTGTTTAAAAACAATATAATAAGCATCAGTACGAGTAGTTTGTTTCACAAATTCTTGAGAGATATTGGGAGCTATAAAAAGAAAATGGTTTTTAGGAATCGAATATTCTTTTCCATTTATTTTATGAACAAATTTTTTAGAACCAGACCAGATTATTCCAAAATACTCATCAACAGATAACTCTTTTCTCAATTTTTCTGTATGTAGGATATCATTCAATTCAAATGCAGTTATACCTACATCAAAAACCAAATTATTATAAACTTTACGATTATTCAACAACATACGTCTATACTATTTTATCAGTGTTATCAATGCAAAATTATGACCATTTTTAACCAAATTAATTGATATAAATCAAGTTATAATTTTAGAACTCCAAAAATAATAAAATACAATATGCTATTTAAGTATTTTTAGAAATTAACAAAAAAAGGAAGCTTATTTTTAATGAATAAAAAAAGTCTCAATAAATATTGAGACTTTTAAACGTATTATAATGTAGAAATTTTCTAATAACCTTCTGCTCCTTGCTCTCCTTTTACAATCGCCAATGCAGACGATGTTCCAATTCTTTTCACGCCTAAAGCGATCATTTTTTCAGCTTCTTCTGTTGTGCGAACTCCGCCAGAAGCTTTTACTGGAAGCGAACCTGAATTTTCAAGCATCAATTTAATAACATGCTCGTTTGCTCCATTTGGTTCTCCATTTTCAGTTTTATAAAAACCTGTAGAAGATTTTACAAAAACTTTTGATGCTTTTTCTTCACCTGCTTTTTCTAAAACAGTATCACGAATTAATTGTGTTATAGCAACAATCTGTTCATCTGTTAAAGCAGCAGTTTCGATAATCCATTTTACAACTTTACCTTCACGCAATGCGACTAATGTTGCAGCTTCTACTTCTTCTTTTACTTTATCGCTATCACCTTTTTTGAACGCTTCGTAGTTTACTACAAAATCTAATTCATCGGCTCCATCAGCAATTGCTTTTTGCGCTTCTCTCAACTTTTCATTCAAATCATAAGTCCCTTCAGGAAAACCAATTACAGTTCCCAAAACAACATTCGATTTTTTCTCATCCAATAATTCACGAACTGATCTTACATAATCAGGACGAATCATTACTGCATAGATATCATTATCAATAGCTTCTTGTGCTAACTTATGCACCATATCTAATGTATCAGAATTCGAAATACCTGCTTGTTCAGGTGTTTTAAGATACGTCGAGTCTAAATATTGATTAATATTCATCTTTGTATATTAAAGTTTTATTTGTCTATCTATTGGTTGCTCCAACGAAATTATAGTTTCTGTACGTGTAACGCCATCAATTTGCTGAATTTTTTTGTTCAACACATTCATTAAATGTAGATTATCACGACTCAAAATTTTAAGGAAAATCCCGTAATTTCCCGTTGTAAAATGAGCTTCCACTACTTCTGGAATCTCTTCCAAAGCTTTCACAACTAATTTATAAGAAGAAGGTTTGTCCATAAAAACACCAACAAATGACATCGTTGAATAACCTAAAATTGCTGGATTTACAATTACTTTAGTTGAATCAATCACACCAGAAGCTTCTAATTTATTAATGCGTTGATGAACTGCCGTATTTGATATACCTAATTCTTTTGCTAATTGCGAAACAGGCATATTAGCATTGTCCATAAAGGCATTCAGAATCAACTTATCGATTCCGTCAATCTCAACCTGACCATTTTCGTGGATTCTCACCTATTCTTAAATTATACTGCTACAAATTTAATATTTTAAAATGGTATAAACGGGAAAATGATCGCTATATCCACCGAAATATTTTCCGCCAACAAAAGTTCTGAATGGCAAACCAGTTGATTTTCCGCCTGTATTCTTCAAAAAATCAGCATCAAAAATATCTGTTTTTATATATTCTAAATTTGTGTGAGAAGTAAAAAATCCTTTCGAAAAAAGCTGTTGATCAAACAACATCCATTGTTTTTTAAAGATCATCGAACCTCTTTTATAGGATTGTAGACTGACCATTGGGTTGAATAATTCGTTTCTGTTTATTTCTTCTTGTTTAGAACGTGTATCCAATTCATCAATTAAGTCAGAATTTGTTGGAGAATCATTAAAATCTCCCATCACTACAATTTTTTCCGAATAATTTTCGGTTAACAAATCGTTAATTCTTTTTCGAATCGATTTAAAAATATGTTGACGTTTTAATTGATTGACTTCTTTATCAATTTTAGAAGGTAAATGAACAATAAAAAGATGAATAATTTCACCAACTAAATTTCCTTTCACATATAAAATATCTCGTGTGTAAGATTTTTTATCATACTGATCTTTAAAGACAAATCGAATTGGTTCGCTTTCTAAAACTTCAAAAAATTGTTGACGATAAATTAATCCAACATTTATTTTTCTTTCGTCTAATGATTCATATAAAAGTGTTTTATAATCGCCATCTTTCAAAAAATCATTTTGAATCAAATCTTCTAAAACTTCTTCATTTTCAACCTCAGCCAAACCAACCAAATATGGCAATTCATTTGTTTCTAATTTACCAATTTTAGAGATGCAAAATGCAATCTTATTCACCTTTGTATCATAACGATTATCTTTCCATTTGATAAAATTACTGGGCAAAAAAGATTCGTCTGAAGATTTAGAATAAAAATTTTCGACATTATAAAATGCGATTGTCGCTAAATTTTGTTTCAAAAGAATTGTTTTCTGCAAAATTAAGAAAGAAACTAAGTTTATAAAAATTGGTTTCTTAAGAAGCATTAAAAAGACGACTTTCTCAAAAGTGAACTTATACATAAAATTGAAAAAAAAATCAGTCAAAAATTATCAACTTGAACAATTTTCTTTCAATAAATTATCAACTTGACTACCTATCAAAAATCATGTTAAAAATTATACTAAAATTAGTGTAAATGATTGATTTATGGTCAACTTAATCTGCTAAATATTGTATATTTGCAAAGTTTGCAGTTTCTGCATTCAAAATTGAAAAAATGTATTTTTAATTGACTATTATTAAAATAGTCTCAAAAAAATTTAAAACATAATGTCAAAAATTCATTACACACTTACGGATGAAGCTCCGATGTTGGCAACTCACTCATTTTTGCCAATCGTACAAGGATTCACGAAAACAGCTGATATTACAATCGAAGTTCCAGATATTTCTTTAGCTGGACGTATTTTAGCTAATTTCCCTGAATTCTTAAAAGAAGAACAAAGAATTCCTGATGCTTTAGCAGAATTAGGAGCTTTGGCGACTACTCCGGAAGCAAATATCATTAAGTTACCTAATATTTCGGCTTCTGTTCCTCAGTTAGACGAAGCGATTGCAGAATTGCAGGCGAAAGGTTTTGCTGTACCAAATTATCCAGCTGAACCAAAAAATGAAGATGAAAAAGCAATCAAAGCTAGATACGGAAAAGTTTTAGGTTCTGCTGTAAATCCAGTTTTACGTGAAGGAAACTCTGACCGTCGTGCACCGAAAGCTGTTAAAAACTATGCAAAAGCTAATCCTCACAAAATGGGAGCTTGGGCTACAGACAGCAAAACAGAAGTTGCTTACATGAAATCCGGTGATTTCTATGGTACTGAAAATTCAACTACATTAGAAAACGCAACTGAATATACAATCAAATTTTACGGAGAAGATGGTTCTGTTCAAGAATTAAAATCAGCAGCACCTTTAAAAGCTGGAGAAGTAATTGATTCTTCTGTAATGAACTTAAACTCTTTAAGATCATTTGTTCAAGAAGCGATTCAAGAAGCAAAAGACAAAAACGTATTATTGTCTGCTCACTTAAAAGCAACAATGATGAAAGTTTCTGATCCAGTTATTTTTGGAGCTATCGTTGAAACTTTCTTTAAAGATGTTTTCGTAAAATATGCTGATACTTTCAAAGCATTAGATATTAATCCAAACAATGGTTTAGCTGATTTATTCGAAAAAATCAAAGGTCAACCTCAAGAAACAGAAATTAAAGCTGCAATTGAAGCTGATTTAGCAAACGGACCACGTGTAGCAATGGTGAATTCTGATAAAGGAATTACTAACTTCCACGTTCCTTCTGATATTATTGTTGATGCATCTATGGCTGCATTGGTAAGAAACGGAGGTAAAATGTGGAACAAAGATGGTGCTGAAGAAGATACAGTAGCTATTATTCCAGACCGTTCTTACGCTGGTTTCTACGAAGCTGTTGTAGACGATATGAAAGCAAATGGAGCTTTAGATCCAACTAAAATTGGTACAGTTCCTAATGTTGGGTTAATGGCTCAAAAAGCGGAAGAATATGGTTCTCACGACAAAACTTTCCAAGCTCCTGCAAACGGAACAATCAAAGTTGAAGACGCAAACGGAAACACATTATTAGAGCAAAAAGTTGAAACTTCTGATATTTTCAGAATGTCTCAAACTAAAGATGCTCCTATTCAAGACTGGGTTAAATTAGCAGTTAACAGATCTCGTTTATCTGATACTCCTGCAATTTTCTGGTTAGATAAAGGAAGAGCTCACGATCAACAAATCATCAAAAAAGTTGAAAAATACTTAGCTGATCACGATACAACAGGTTTAGATATTCGTATCATGGACGTTAAAGACGCGATGAAAGAAACTTTAAGCCGTGCAAGAGAAGGAAAAGATACTATTTCTGTTTCTGGTAACGTTTTACGTGACTACTTAACAGATTTATTCCCAATTTTAGAATTAGGAACTTCTGCTAAAATGTTATCTATCGTTCCATTAATGAACGGAGGTGGATTATTCGAAACTGGTGCGGGAGGATCTGCTCCAAAACACATCGAACAATTCGTAGAAGAAGGTTACTTACGTTGGGATTCTTTAGGTGAATTCTTAGCATTACAAGCTTCTTTAGAGCACGTTTCTCAAACACAAGGAAATGCAAAAGCTCAAACTTTAGCTGATGCTTTAGACGAAGCAAATGCTAAATTCTTAGCAACTGACAAATCTCCAGGTCGTAAATTAGGAACTATCGATAACCGTGGTTCTCACTTTTACTTAGCAATGTACTGGGCAGAAGCATTAGCAAATCAAACAAAAGATGCTGATTTAGCTGCTAAATTTGCTCCTGTTGCAAAAGCTATGGAAGAAAACGAAACAAAAATTAACGAAGAGTTAATTGGTGCACAAGGTAAACCTCAAGATATTGGTGGTTACTACAAAGCAGATTTTGCTAAAACAACTGCTGCAATGCGTCCATCTGCAACATTAAATGCAATTGTTGACGGAATTTAATCCAACAACATTTCTTTATAAATCAAAACCTCGAGAAATTCTCGAGGTTTTTTTATTAAAGTCTTTTAATTAAATTCATTAACAAAAATTAACATTATTCGAGAAGAAAAATCGTCATTCAATCAAAAGTTATGATAAATTTTAATAAAAAGTATGAATGAAAATCATCTAAATAATGATAATTTTAAGAATTCAAATTCATTCTATTAGATTAATCATTCTCGCATGAAATATATTTATTTACTCGCATTATACTTTTGCTCGATTACAACTTTTGCGCAATCAAAATTGGAAACGGCTATAAAAAGTCTGGATACAAATTACGCTCAAGAAAAAGTTTATTTATTATTTGATAAGGAAGATTACATTGCTGGAGATAATATTTGGTTCAAAGCTTATACATTAAATGGCTACAAACCAAGCTTAATTTCTACAAATCTTATTGTTGAATTATACGATAAAGACAAAAAATTAATCGACCGAAAATTGGTTCCGATTGTGAACGGTGAAAGTGACGGAACACTGAATACCAAAAACGAAAACGAAGAAGGAATTTACTTTGTAAGAGCCTACACAACGTACATGACTTTCTTCTCAGAAGAATTTCAACATATCAATCAAGTCAAGATTTATAATCCAAATTCTAAATTAAAACTTGTTCCAAATCCAAATTTAAAATGGAATGCAAAAGCTTTTGCTGAAGGTGGAAATTTCATTCAAAATCAGACAACTAAATTTGCTGTAAGATTAAAATCGGACGGAGATTTACCAAAAAAATGGAATGGTTTTGTATTCGAGAAAAATAATCCTACCAATAAAATTACAACATTTGATAATCTAGATGAAAACGTTGCGACTTTTGCGTTGAGAGCAGAAGAAGGCAAATCTTATCAAGTACAATTAAATGACGAAAAAGGAAATCAACAAATTATTGATTTACCTGAAGCTAAAAAAAATGGGATTCTGATGAAAGTTGTTCGAAATAGCAAAGACATTGTGATCCAATTAAAAAGCATCAATCAAGAAAATCCTTTATTGAATCATAAAATTATTGGAACAATTAATAATGAACTTGTAATGAGTTCTCAAATTGTAAAAAGTGTGGAATCGGTTTCAACTTATGTTCCAAAAGAGGTTTTAGACAATGACAAAGGTATTTTGAACATTGCCATTTTTGATGCAAATGATATTCAGGTTGCTCATCGTTTGATATTTATCAATCCAAAAGAATCGTACAAAAAACCTGAAATTTCTTTCGAAACAACGGCTAATCCACGAGAATTAAACACAATTAAGGTAAAATATCCTGAAGAAATTAATTTTTCGGCTGTTATCAAAGATCAAAAAAATAATGATGAAGACAATTTAATTTCTGCAATGTTATTGACGCGAGATTTTAGTTCGAAAATTAATCATCCTACACAATATTTTAAAAATAATGAATTCTCAGAAAATCTGGATGCGCTTTTAATAACAGAAAAATGGAAAAGATTTAATTGGGAAGATTTAGTGGTTGGAAATATCGTAAAACCTACTATTGACAACGATCGTAGATATCTTTCCTACAAAGTGAAAGCATATAATAACGGGAGAGAATTGAGCAATGCTTCGTTGAGTATTATTTATAAAATGCAGAATAATGGAAAAGAATTTGCAACGCTTGATACTGATTATGAAGGAAACTTCGAGATGAATAATTTGTTTTATTATGGGCCAATGGCGATGAATTATTTCTTGAATTCGGAAAATGGAAAATCTGCCAACAACGGAACTTTAACTTTATCTGTTGTGCCAAATTATAAAAGTACAAGTTATAAATCCAAATTGCCTGCAACGCCTTATTTATTAGAAGAAATTACGAATAAAGAAGAAGTCGAGAAGCAGAATACGTATAAACAGAACATCAAAATCATCAATGATAAAAGTATTCGTCTGAAAGAAGTTGTTGTAAAAGCGGATAAAAAATCGAAAACTGAGAAGCTGAACAATGAATTAAGTAGCGGAATGTTCAATAACATAAACGAAACTGTGATAGATTTCGTAAACGAATCTCAGCCAATAGAAGGTTATACAAATATTATGGACTTTTTAGCTGGACGAGTTGCAGGATTAACGGTTTCTAACGGAGTTCCAAAAATTAGAAATTCTGAAGTTGCAATTTATTGGAACGAAATGAAAATGACTTCAGATAATTTAACTAGTATTAATCCTAGAGATATTGCGATGGTAAAAATTTTCAAAGGCGCTGGTTTACTTGGTAATGCAATTGCAATTTACTCTAAACGAGGAAGTGATGCGCCAGTTGATAACACGCCTATGTTACCTAATAATTTAATTCAAATTGGTGGTTATAATCAATCCCTTCCATATTTTAACAATGATGATTACGAATCGCTTTACAACGATGTTCCGAATGACATAAGAAGTACTTTATTTTGGAATCCTAATTTGTATACAGCTCCAGGAGAAGACACAGAAATAGAATATTTCAACAACGATAAACCAAAAGATTATCAATTAACTATAATTGGTTTCGATGAAAAAGGAAATCCTGTTTATTATGAAGGAAAAATAAATTAAATCAAAAACCTCAAGAGATTCTCGAGGTTTTTGGTTTTAATCAAATTCGTCGATAATATAGTAGGGTTTGTCGATTTTAAAGTTCAAAAAGAATCGATTTGGAGAATATTTGTTTAAAATTAATTCAACATGAAAACATTTATTCAACTTATCATTTTATTTAGCGCTAGTTTTCTATTTGCTCAAAACTATACACTAACAGGCGAAGTTATGGAGCAAAATAAAGCGCTTCCTTATGTTGACATTACCTTATCTAATCAAGACACAATTATCAATTTAACAACAGATGAACTTGGAAAATTCGCTATTGAAGCAAAGAAAAATACGTACAAATTTGAAATCAACTATTTTGAAGAAATTGTTTTTCAGAAAGATATTCAATTGAATAATTCTATCGATTTAGGAAAGATTGAAATTAAAACATCTACAAACTTGAAAGAAGTTGTCGTTGGAGCAGAAAAGAAAATCATGGAACGAAAAATCGATCGGTTTGTTTTCAATGTAGAAAATTCTACTTCAGCGGCTGGCGGAACTGCAATGGATGTTTTGCGCGTCACTCCTGGTTTGAATGTAACAAATGATAATATTGCGGTTTCTGGAAAAAATTCTGTAATGGTTTTGATTGATGACAAACCAACTTATATGTCACAAACGGATTTGATTAATTATTTGGAAAGTATTAGCGCTTCTGATATTTCAAAAATTGAAGTCATCACGACTCCGCCTGCAAAATATGAAGCAGAAGGAAATAGTGGAATTATAAATATTGTAACAAAAAAAATAAAAAATAATAGCTGGAATTCCACTATTGGAGCATCATATACGCGAAGTAAAAGAAACACAGAGCGCTACAATGCAGCTTACAATTTACAAAAAGATAAATGGACAGTTCAGACTTCGTTGAATGCTGGAGATAGAAGATTTCTGAGAACATGGAACAACGAATTATTTTTCTCTGATGCGCGCAGACACAACATTTCTTACACAGATTATATCAACAAATATCTAGGAGGACGATTCTCTGTTGATTATAAATTAACCGATAAATGGACAATTGGTTCTAAATTTTCATTCAACAATTCGAAATATAATTCAGAAAATCCACAAGAAATGTTTTTCAAGAATTTAACGAACGAAGTTTATCAAACAAATAAAGGAAATTCATTCGAAAATGGTAAGACGAATCAATCTTTGGTCAATCTTTATTCTGAATTTGCACTTGATTCATTAGGTAAAAAGATTTCATTTGATGCCGATTACGCCAATTATTCATCTCCTATGAATAGAACTTATGCAACCAATTCTTACAAAAATAATCAGTTAATAGAAGATTCTTTTTTTGGTGGAAAAAGTAATTTAAACAATCGTATTGAGAATTTTTCATCTAAAATTGATGTAGAACTTCCTTTAACAAATTTCAATTGGAGTTTTGGGGCTAAATTTTCGCAATCAAAATCAAATAATTTGGTTGAAGCATATAAAGCAGACGAAAATTACAACTATACATTTGATGAAAATTTGTCGAATCTTTTCAAATACAAAGAAAATAACGAAGCAATTTATTTGAACGGAAGTAAAAAGTTTGGAGAAAAATGGCAGATGCAAGCTGGTTTGAGATTAGAAGCAACACAAACAGAAGGTTTTTCGAGAGAAAATAATCAAACGAATAAAACAGATTATATCAAACTGTTTCCGTCATTTTATTTGTTGCATACTTTTGATAAAAGTAAAAGTTTAGGAATTAATTATTCGCGTCGTATCAATCGTCCAAATTACGAAAGTTTAAATCCTTTTCGAATGATACAAAACGAATATGTTTACAACGAAGGAAATCCTTTTTTGAAACCAGCTTTTACACACAATTTAGAACTTACTTTTACTTACAAAAAATTTGATACTCGACTTTATTATTCAAGTTTGAGAGATGGTGTCAATCAAGCTTCAATCATTGATGAGAACACAAAACATAATACTTTTGTTTGGATGAATTTTGTAGATTCGGATAGCTTTGGTTTGAGCCAAAATATGACGATAAATCCTACAAAATGGTGGTCAAGCGTTACTACTTTTGAAGTTTCTTATTCGAGCGCAAATGTTGCAATTTCTTCTAAGCGATTCAAAGGTTGGTCGAGTTCATTATTTTCGACAAATGATTTTACGCTTAATCAACAAAAAACGATGTTTATTAACTTGATTTATTTTCAAAATTTTGGAGAAACTTTCCAAAATTATAAACTAAAACCTTATGCTCGTTTCAATCTTTCGTTCAAATATTTGATGTTAGATAAAAAATTAGAATTGAGTTTGAATGCAACAGATATTTTCAAAGCGCAAGAATATTTATCACAAAATAACAATGGAATCGTACAAACTTTTGCGAATGTATGGGATACTCAAAGCATAAGAATTGGATTGAATTATAAATTCGGAAGTAATAAATTATCAGTAAAAAATCGCGAAACTGGAAATCAAGATGAAGTAAATAGAATGTAAAAATAATGAGGCTGTCTCAAAAGTGAGATAGCCTTTTTTAATAAAAAAAGGAAAGCCTAAGCTTTCCCAATAGGTGCAATTTTATTAAATTGCTGTGTGTATATTAATTCGAAAATAGTCTTTAAAGATTACAA
>Ga0207791_1000068_pt1 | contig 32252 bp, 32 predicted proteins | sample HigsolmetaGSP16D_FD_184844 | JGI IMG/M metagenome (GOLD analysis project Ga0207791, IMG submission 184844) | High solid enriched microbial communities from the Joint BioEnergy Institute, USA - SP1-6-D (SPAdes) | ecosystem: Engineered > Bioreactor > SSF (Solid state fermentation) > Aerobic >...
GGACACAACCAATTCATAATTGGGGAATAATTTTAAATCAATTTTTAACTATATTTGAAAAAAGGGTTCAACTATAAAAAAGTCAAACCCACCTGAAATATATTTACACAAAATTTTGGACAGTGTCTAAATAAAAAATCTCGAGCAAATGCTCGAGATTTTTTTATTTATTCATTTGTTTCAATATACTTAATGTTTTTTTATCGACTTGATCTGCATAAAAAAACTTCAAAACATCTTTGATAATTTTTTCTTTCGGAACTATAAAGTTGAATAAAGTCAAACTTGATTTCAGTTTCATTGCATCATTTTTTCCGAAAATTAATTGCGGAATTACGCCTTTATGTTGCATTAATAATACAGATAAAACTTCTAAATAATTTCCCCAAAGTTCTTCATCTTTCACAAAAGCTCTCGCCTCTTCTTTTGAAGAAATCGAAAATTCTAATGACGAATCACTCGAACCTAATCCAACTAATTGAGGAAACATAAAAACAATCCAATTCGTTTGTTTTTTTCCTGCATGAACTTCCATTAAGATTTCATCATACACAAAACTTTGCGCATCGTGAAATCGTTTCAAATTAAATTTATCGTGAGGATCTTTTTGTTTCAGTAAATCTCCTATTTTCATATTGTAAAGTTAAAAAAATACCTCACCAAATTGATGAGGTATTTTATTTATTTTATAAGTCGATTACATTCTTTCTGGAACACCAATTCCTAATAAACGTAACGAATTCTGAATTGTATTTGCAACCCATTGAGAAAGATATAAACGGAAATTTTTCACGTTTTCATCTTCATTTTTCAAGATTGGATTGTTTTGGTAGAATGAATTAAATAATTTAACTAATTCATACACATAATTCGCAATCAAAGCAGGGCTCATTTCTGTTGCTGCTTTTTCTATCGTATCTTCGAAATCGTATAATGCACGAATAATTTCTTTTTCTGCATCATTCAATTCTATTGCATTTGCATCAAATTCTTTTGGGGATTCTTTTCTCAATAATGACTGAATACGCGCAAAAGTATATTGAATAAAAGGTCCTGTATTTCCATTAAAATCAACAGATTCTTTCGGATCGAATAAAATACGTTTCTTAGGATCTACTTTCAAAATGTAATATTTCAAAGCACCCATCGCAATTGTTTCGTACAACTCAGCTTTTTCATCATCAGACATTCCGTCTAATTTCCCTAATTCTTCAGAAATCTCTTTTGCTGTATTATAAACTTCTTGCATCAAATCATCTGCATCTACAACTGTTCCTTCACGAGATTTCATTTTTCCGTTTGGTAAATCAACCATTCCGTAAGACAAGTGATGTAAAGCATCAGCCCAAGAATAACCTAATTTTTTCAAGATTAAGAACAAAACTTTGAAGTGATAATCTTGCTCATTTCCTACAACATACGTTAATTCTTCTAACGTTGGATTATTTTTGAAACGCTCTACTGCAGTTCCTAAATCTTGTGTGATATAAACCGAAGTTCCGTCTGAACGTAAAACTAATTTTTCATCCAAACCTTCTGCAGTCAAATCAATCCAAACAGAACCATCTTCTCTTTTGTAGAAAACACCTTTGTTTAAACCATCTTCAACAATATCTTTTCCTAAAATGTAGGTATTCGATTCGTATAAATATTCGTCAAAAGCAACACCAAGACGTTTGTACGTTTTAGCGAAACCATCATACACCCAACCGTTCATTTTTTGCCAAAGCTCAATAACTTTTGGTTCATGTGCTTCCCATTGACGCAGCATTTCTTGTGCTTCTAAGAAAATTGGAGCTTCTTTTTTCGCTTCGTCTTCCGTTTTTCCTTGCGCTTCTAATTCTTTGATTTCTTGACGATAATGTTTGTCAAATTCCACATAATATTTTCCAACCAAATGGTCGCCTTTCATATTTGCAGATTCTGGTGTTTCACCATTTCCAAATTTTTCCCAAGCAATCATAGATTTACAAATGTGAATCCCACGATCATTAATAATTTGTGTTTTAATCACATTATTTCCTGCTGCTTCAATGATTTGAGAAACCGAAAATCCTAACAAATTATTACGGACATGTCCTAAATGCAAAGGTTTGTTTGTATTTGGCGATGAATATTCTACCATTACCGTTCTCGAATTTTCATCAACTTTTGTAATTCCAAAAGTTGAATTTTGAGCATTTTGAGTAAAATTTTCTAAAAATTCTACTGAACTTAAACTCATATTCAAGAAACCTTTTACAACATTAAACGCTGTAATTTTATTATTTTCAACCAAATTTTCACCGATTTTAGCACCGATTTCTTCTGGTTTACCTTTCAAAGTTCTGATTAATGGGAAAACAACCAATGTATAATCACCTTCAAACTCTTTCCTTGTAAACTGAATTTCAACAGATTCAGGGTTAATTTGATAAACGTTTTGAATCGCTTCTAAAACATTCTGCGTGATGTATTGTTTTAAACTCATTTTTATTCCTTTTTACTTAATCGAAATGCAAAAGTACGAAGTTTCAACGAATTTGAACGGATTGCACATTGAGTTTTTAAGAAGTCATCAAGAAAACTTATCTTTGCAAAATGAAAGCTACATTCGCGGATTTCGAATTAACAAAACAATTGAGTTCGGCTTTAGAAAAGTTGAATATCACAACCCCAACTCCAATTCAAGAAAAATCATTCAAACCGATTCTTTCTGGACGAGATATAATGGGAATTGCCCAAACAGGTACAGGTAAAACAATGGCTTACTTATTACCCTTGTTGAATACTTATCAATACTCTAAAACGAATCAACCAAAGATTGTTATTTTGGTTCCGACACGCGAATTAGTTGTTCAGGTTACCGATATTTTAGAGCAATTAACAGAGTTTATCAATGTTCGTGTTTTAGGAATTTATGGTGGTGTAAACATCAATACTCAAAAATTATTGGTGTATGAAGGCGTTGATATTTTGGTTGGAACACCAGGTCGTGTTTTAGATTTGGCGATAGACAATGTATTATCATTCAAAGAAATGAAGAAATTAGTGGTTGACGAATTTGACGAAATGTTGAGTTTAGGTTTTCGTCCGCAACTGATTCATTTATTTACAATGATGAGCGAAAAACGTCAAAACATTTTATTTTCTGCTACGATGACAGATCAAGTAGATGATATGTTACACGAATATTTCAAAAATCCTATTGAAATTTCCTTAGCTCGTTCAGGAACACCATTAGAAAAAATCACTCAATTGGCTATTCCAGTTGAGAATTTCAATACAAAATTGAATTTAATTGTTCATCAATTAGGAGACAAAGCAAAATTTGAGAAAGTTTTAATTTTCGCAAACAATAAAAAACATGCTGATTTAATCTTTAATCATTTAGATGAAATTTATCCAGATGAATTTGGAGTAATTCATTCTAACAAATCTCAAAATTATCGTTTGAGAACAATGGAAGCCTTTACCAGAGATGAATACCGAGGAATTATCACGACAGATATTATGGCTCGTGGTTTGGATATTCCTGATGTTACGCATGTTATCAATTTCGAAATTCCAGAAATTCCAGAACAATATATTCACCGAATTGGGCGTACAGGACGTGCGGATAAAAAAGGAGAAGCGATTTCTTATTTTTCTGAAAAGGAAATTGAACGTTTAGATGCTATTGAAGCATTGATGGATAAAGAGATTAACGAACTTCCTTTTCCTGAAGAGGACGTAAAAATAAATCCTGTAAAACGTGAATTTGAGAAAGATGTTGTAAAAATGAAACAACTTACAACTGTAAAAATTGAAGAACGTGGTGCAGCATTTCACGAGAAAAAAGATAAAAATAAAAAGGTGAATTTAGGTGGTCCTACAAAACGTAAACCACCAAAATCTAAACCTAAAAACCGTGGTCAGCAAAAACAAAAAGCGAAAGCACGTAAAAAAGGAAAATAAAATGAAAGCGACCAATTGGTCGCTTTTCTTATTTTAAAATCTGTTTGAATTTAGATTTAAATTTTGCAATTTTTGGTCCAACAACTGCCGAACAATATGGCTGATCTGGATTTTCATTGTAATAACCTTGATGATAATCTTCGGCTGGCCAAAATTTATCTAAAGGCTCTATTGTTGTAACGAATTTATCTTCATACAAAGTTCCGTTATCAAACTCTTTTAACGATTCTTCCGCTTGCTTTTTTTGTTCTTCTGATGTGTAAAAAATACTCGAACGATATTGTGTACCAACATCGTTTCCTTGTCTATTTAACTGTGTTGGATTATGTATATTCCAAAAAATTTCTAATAATTCTTTGTACGAAATCACTTCATTGTCAAAAGTAATTTCAACAACTTCCGCATGATTTGTATCTGTATCACAAACCTGACGATAAGTAGGATTTTCTACATTACCTCCTGCAAATCCAGAGATAGCTTGTTCTACTCCATTTATCGAATTAAAAATTCCTTCCACACACCAAAAACAACCAGCTCCTAAAACTGCTATTTCCTTGCTCATGTCTTCTCTATTTTTACTTATTCAATCAAAAAAAATTCTAATTTATCAGAACCATTCTTATATTTTTATACCAATTGGAAAGCGGTATCATCTTTTACATCACCAATAACAAAAGTACTGTGAGTACTACCAATTACCTTTATTGTTGTTAGTTTATTTACCATAAAATCTCTGTATTCGTCCATATTTTCGAAAGACATTTTGATAATGTAATCGTAATCACCACTTACATGATAACTCGCCTGAACTTCTTTTAAATTCACAATTTCGTTTTCGAAAATCTTGATGTTATCAGCAGAATGTTGTTGTAACTTAATATGGCTAAATACCAAAAGCTCTCTGTTAATTAATCTTCTATTTACAAGCGCAACATATTTAGAAATAATTCCTGACTTTTCTAATTTCTTGATTCTTTCATGAATTGCGGTTGACGATAAATTTAACTTATCAGATAATTCTTTATAGGTAATTTTACTGTTTTCTTGTAGATACATTAGCAGCTGTTGATCGAGAGTGTCAAATTTCATTTCAATTAATTTTTTTCTAAAGTAACAACATTATTTTGAATAATTATCTATATAGATTAAAAAAATTACTCATTTACAGAAAATATATTTATAATTTATTAAAACACACCGTTTTTTGTTCTATTCTAAAAAAGATAAAAAGTTAAACTCTATAATTTTTATATACTAATAAATGTTAAATATCTTTCATTATTCATATTATTCATTGTATATTTGAGCTCGAAAAATCGAGAGGAAAGATTTGACTGATTGCAACCTCATAAAACAATTGCTAAAACAGGACTTCAGTTTTCTCCTTCCCTCTATCATTTTAAAAAAAAGTATAGAAATGTCATATTTATTTACGTCAGAATCAGTTTCTGAGGGGCATCCAGATAAAATTGCCGATCAAATTTCTGATTCAATTCTTGACCACTTTTTAGCATTTGATGCAAAAAGTAAAGTAGCTTGTGAAACTTTAGTAACGACTGGACAAGTTGTTTTAGCAGGTGAAGTAAAATCTAATTCTTACATTGATTTACAACGTGTAGCAAGAGAAACAATTGCTGAAATTGGTTACACGAAAAGTGAATATATGTTCGATGCAAATTCTTGTGGAATTTTATCTGCAATTCACGAACAATCTCCAGATATTAACCAAGGTGTAGACAGACAATCTGACGAAGAGCAAGGTGCTGGTGACCAAGGAATGATGTTTGGTTATGCTACAAGCGAAACTGAAAACTATATGCCTTTGGCGTTAGATTTATCGCACAGATTATTGAAAGAATTAGCGCATATCCGTAAATACGAAAAAGATTTGTTACCATATTTACGTCCTGATGCTAAATCTCAAGTAACAATTGAATATGATAATGACAACAAACCTGTTCGTATCGATACTATTGTAATTTCTACTCAACATGATGACTTCGCAAACGAAGAAGCAATGAGAGATAAAATTACAAATGACTTAGTAAGTATTTTAATTCCACGTGTAAAAGCGCAATTACCTGTTCATTTACGCGATTTATTTACAGATAGTATTACTTATCATATCAATCCTACAGGGAAATTCGTTATTGGAGGACCTCACGGAGATACAGGTTTGACTGGTCGTAAAATTATTGTAGATACTTATGGTGGTAAAGGTGCTCACGGTGGTGGTGCTTTCTCAGGAAAAGATCCATCAAAAGTTGACCGTTCTGCTGCTTATGCTGCGCGTCATATTGCTAAAAACTTGGTTGCAGCTGGTGTTGCTGACGAAGTTTTAGTACAAGTTTCTTATGCAATTGGTGTTGCTGCTCCAGTTTCTTTATTAGTAAATACTTTCGGAACTCAAAAAGTTGAGTTAACTGAAGGAGAAATTTCTACAAAAGTTTCTGAAATCTTTGATATGAAGCCTTTCGCTATCGAACAAAGATTAAAATTAAGAAACCCAATTTACAAAGAAACTGCATCTTACGGACACTTAGGTAGAGAACCAAAAATAGTTTCAAAACGCTTTGAATCTGCTAATGGACAGGATGTTGTTGAAGTTGAAGTTGAATTATTCACTTGGGAAAAATTAGACTTCGTAGATCAAATTAAAACAGCTTTCGGATCATAATCTGAAATTTTAAATCATACTAAAAAATCCACTCAATATTGAGTGGATTTTTTTATGATTAATTTTCACTAATCGAATTGACTAACCAATATCGTTTTCCATCTTTGTAAGAAATATTGATACTATCTCTAGAAAGCATAATCAGTTTTGTCGGTGTCCATCCCACATTTCGTAACGAATTGCTTCCTGTCATTTCCATTTGAATATTTTCTATCGGATCAATTTTTTGAGATGTGATAAAATCAAATTTATATAAATTCTTAGATTGAGAAACTTGCACTACTACACTATCTTGAACAATTCCTCCTAAAGAATCTTGAAAAATTATAAATCGTCTTTCATATTTTTCTTTATAAATAGTATTCAGACCATCATCTTCATTATTACAAGAAAATATCAGCATTAATAAAGAAGCAAAACATACAATCGTTCTCATAAAACATCATTTTATATTTAACTATTTTCAACTCAAAATATTGTACAAAAAAAAGACGCTCACAACTGAACGTCTTTTATTATTATTCCTAAAAATTATCTTGTTGCATTCGCAGTCCAAGTTTTACCATCTTTTGTATAAAGAATAGTTAATTTTGAATTATCAATTCTAATGTAAGATAATTCTGTTGCCCCAACACTTACTAAAGTATTGTCTCCTTTTTTCTCGAACTCAACTCCGTTCAAATCTGGAATTTTATCAGAAAAAGCAAAATTATACTTTGTTCCACTTGCAATTTTAGTTACAAATACACTTCCATTATCAGCAGAAAGAGTATTATTTCCATCAACATAACTTATTTTTCCTTTATAAGTTCCTGCAAAGAAATCATTGTTTGCTGGATCATCATCATCGCTACAAGCCGTAAATACAAATAAGGCAAAAAATGTTACCGCTAAAAATTTCAATAGATTCTTCATGTTTTTATATTTTTAATTTGGTTATAACAATCAATATTTTCAATTATAATACCATAAAATGTTAAATAAAATTGATAAAGTATTTTTTTACATTTTTAACTCTCACAAAAAATCGTATTTTTGAAGCAATATATAATACCTATAAACATGAATTTATTGCAAGGTAAAACAGCAATCGTTACAGGCGCAACTCGCGGTATTGGAAAAAGTATTGCTGAAGTTTTTGTGAAAAATGGCGCTAACGTTGCCTTTACTTATGCTTCTTCTGTAGAAAAAGCAAAAGCTTTGGAAGAAGAATTGGGACAATTCGGTAAAGTAAAAGGATATCAATCTGATGCTTCTGATTACGAAGCTGCTCAAAAATTAGTGGAAGATGTAATTGCTGAGTTTGGTCAAGTTGATATTGTAATTAATAATGCTGGAATTACAAAAGATAATTTGTTGATGAGAATGTCTGCAGAAGATTTCGAAAAAGTAATTCAAACAAACTTAAATTCGGCTTTCAACTTAACAAAAGCAGTGATCAAACCAATGATGAAACAACGTTCTGGATCTATCGTGAACATGTCTTCTATTGTTGGAATCAAAGGAAATGCTGGGCAAGCAAATTATGCAGCATCTAAAGCTGGTTTAATTGGTTTCTCTAAATCTGTTGCATTAGAATTAGGTTCTCGTAATATTCGTTGTAATGCAATTGCACCAGGTTTCATCGAAACTGAAATGACAGAAGTTTTAGACCAAAAAGTTGTTGAAGAATGGCGTAATGGAATTCCATTAAAACGTGGAGGACAACCAGAAGACGTTGCAAATGCATGTTTATTCTTAGCGTCAGATTTATCAAGTTATGTAACAGGACAAGTTTTGAGTGTAGACGGAGGTTTACATACTTAATTCTTAAAAATATCATACTTTTTGAAAGGTTTTGTTTAGTAAATTTGCTAATCAAAACCTTTTATAATTTAAGACAACTACGTTGAGAAAAATATCAAATAAATTAAATGTTCAATTGATTGCTGAAACTTTTTTGGCTTTCGGAATTGATCATATCGTATTATCGCCAGGATCTCGAAACGGAGCATTAACAATGCAATTTGCGAATGACAAACGTTTCAAAACTTATAGTGTAATCGACGAACGTTCGGCAGGATTTGTCGCTTTGGGAATGGCACAGCAAATTCAGAAACCTGTTGTTGTTTGTTGTACTTCTGGTTCGGCAACGGCAAATTATTACCCAGCAATTACGGAAGCTTTTTTTCAAAATGTTCCTGTAATCGTGCTTTCTGCAGATCGTCCCGAGCATTTGGTTGATAATTTTGATGGACAAACCATTCGCCAAAAAGATATTTTTGAGAAACATTCAGTTCATAATGTACAACTTTCCGAAAGTGAAGAAACGGATGATTTAACGCGAAATATGTTGTTGACGAAATATGCGTTGATTGATTGTATGCACAAATCTGCGCCAATTCATATCAATATGCCTTTTTCTGAGCCTTTGTACGAATCTGTAACAACACCAGATATTGAAATTGATACAATTACAATTCCTGCAAAAGATTATCCAGAAATTGATGTAATTGATTTGATGAAACGTTGGAATGCTTCGACGCGTAAAATGATTTTGGTCGGATTACATCATCCTGATGCCAAATTTGATCATTTTGTAAAACAATTGGCGCAAGATGATTCGGTTGTTGTGTTAACAGAAGTAACATCAAATATTCATGATGAACGATTTTTCAATAAAATAGATCAAGTTATTTTCCCTTATTCGGAAGAAGAATTAGAAGCGTTGAAACCTGATATTTTATTGACAATTGGGCAAAATGTCGTTTCCAAAAAGATTAAAAAATTCTTACGTGATCAAAAGCCAACGCAACATTGGCATTTAGATGAATATTGGCAACCAGACACTTTCCAAGCATTAACAGATAAAATTGAGACGAAACCTGAATTGTTTCTAGAACAATTTGTTCCGTTTGTTAATCCAAAAGAATCAGAATATTACAACACATGGAATTCGATACGAGAAGCGAATAATATCAAACACAAAAATTACATCAATATGATTCCATTTTGTGATTTGAAAGCATTTGATTCCATTATTAGAAATTATCCTGAAAATTGGCAAATTCAGTACGGAAATTCAACCATTATTCGTTACGGATTATTGTATGATCACAACAATTCGAATCCTGTTTTTTGTAACCGCGGAACAAGTGGAATTGATGGCTCTACATCTACAGCGATTGGGGCTTGCATCGCTTTTGGTCAAAATACGGTGATGATTACGGGAGATATTTCGTTTTTCTATGATTCGAATGCGTTATGGAATGTAAACATGCCGAATAATTTCAGAATTATTTTGATCAATAATGGCGGAGGAAATATTTTCAAATTTATTCCTGGCCCATCTGAAACAGATGTTGTTGAAGATTATTTTGAAACAAAACATCATTTCACTGCCGAACATTTAGCTAAAATGTATGGTTTTGAATACCAAGTTGTTTCAAATTTAACTGATTTAGAAAATACTTTTGAAGATTTTTATGCAGAAAGTAATCGCCCGAAGATTTTAGAAATTGATACACGAAATTCTGCTAACGATGCTATTTTGAGAGGATATTTTAGTAGTTTGAAGTAAAAAATATTAAAGAGAAATCATTAGTTTGGTTTCTCTTTTTAATTCAAATAATTTTCCTAAAACATTTTCAAAAAGACACCTTCTATATAAATTCTATATAAACTAGGTTGGTATTCTCCGATTGAAATGATAACATAATACTCGGATGTTTCCTTTAAATACACATATAAATTCTCAGCGTTTCTGTAACTAGTCAAATCAACAATAAAATTATTTTTAATAATTCCTTTACAATGACTAATGATGGAAGTAAAAAGATTCTTCTCAATATTATTTTCTACAATATTTAACTCTACTAATTCTTCAAAATCAAAAGTAAAATCTAATTCATTATTTATTTTAAAATTGTGTTTACCATAAATAAAAATGCAATCAGAAGATTGAATTAGAAGCATTTTACTCATTATTTGCTTTATATCTTTATTCATTGAATAAAAATTAAATTATCTCAATTTTCTCTCCTAAAAACTTTGGTTGAACACCAAAAAAGCTATCAATAAAAACTTTCGTTCGAGCAAAATACTCGCGGATATTTGTTTTTAATCCAGCATGTTTATTGACATCTTTTGCACTGTAACCATACGCATTAATTCCGTTTTGACGTGCAATATAAACTGCTCGTTGATTGTGAAACTCTTGGGAAACTACAATAAATTCATTCTGACTAAAAATTTCCTTTGCACGAATCATAGAATCTAATGTTCTAAAACCTGCATAATCCAAATAAATCACATTTTCTGGAACTCCATTTTTTATTAAGGCTTGTTTCATTGCTTCAGGTTCGTTGTAGTTTTTTCGACCATGATCTCCACTCAAAATAAAGTACGTTACTTTTCCTGATTGATACAATTCTGTTGCAGCTTCTATACGATACGTAAAGTAATAATTTTGATAACCACTCACCAAATTTGGCGCTGTTCCCAATACAATCGCAACTTTGGTTTTAGGTAAAATCTCTAATTTATCTGTGACAAATTCTTCCGTTGAGTTTTCTATTTTATAATTTGCAAAAGCTGTGAACAAAAGACTTCCAATTCCTAAAATAAGTAAAGTATAAAAAGATTTTTTCAGAAACTTTTTGGTTTTGATTTTCATAGTTGGTTCAAGATTATTTCTTGTGTTAAAAATACAATATATTCTTCAGTTTTATAATGATTTAAGAACTCCTATCCGATAATAAATATTTAAAATCAAAATTTCATTAAAAAAATCTATCTTACTATATTGCGTATTATTTTTTCAAAATACAACTATGAGAACAAGATTATTTTTTCTAGCCACCACTCTATTTACAGTTTCAACTCTATCAGCACAAAAATTCGAAATTGATACCTTACAATATCAGGGAAGTGATAAAAACATTATCAACCTTGTTGTTTTAGCAGATGGTTATACAAAAGACGAATTAAAATATTATAAAGAAGATGCAAAACGATTTACAGACTATTTTTTCAAAACGGAACCATTAAGTCAATATATCAATTATTTTAATGTATTTGTTATAAATAGTATTTCTGAGGAATCTGGTGCAATTCACCCATATTCTACCAAAGAATGTCCCACAGAAAAAGTAGATTGGGATCAGTTACCTGAACGTTATAATAAATTTGTAAAGAAATATGAAGTTCCGAAAACTAATCCAAATACAATTTTCGGAAGTAGTTTTGATATTTCTGGAATTCATCGTTTAGTTGTTCCAACGAAAAATGAAAAGGTATTACAAGTTCTGAAAGATAATATTCCCAATTATAGTCAAGTTGTAATTCTTGTTAATTCTCCTTTTTATGGTGGTTCTGGAGGAGAATTTGCGACGACAACAGTTAATTTTAAAAGTAATGATATCGCTGTTCACGAAATTGGACATTCGTTTGCAAAATTATCAGACGAATATTGGTCTGGTCCGTTGTATACGGTTCCTGGTCCAAATAAAACACAGAATATACAAGATGTTCCTTGGAAAAATTGGATTGGGACAAATGGAATTGGAATTTATGCATATGGCGAAAAAGATGCAAGAGCACAATGGTTTCGTCCGCACGAATTCTGTAAAATGCAATATTTAATCGCGCCTTTTTGTAATGTTTGTCAAGAAGAATTTATTGAAGTAATTCATCAAAAAACAAATCCAATTATTTCTACAAAACCCGCTGTTGATACTCCTGTTAACACAGAAAACATGAATGCTTTTACTCTTAATTTAGTAAAACCAGTTCCAAATACCCTGAAAGTAAAATGGATTTTGAATAATAAATTGATTGCAGAAAATTTAGATTCTATTCATCTAAACAAAGGTCAATTCAACTTAGAAAAAAATATTTTAAGAGCTGAAGTGACGGATACAACGCAATTAGTAAGAAAAGAAAATCATGCGAATCATATGTACACAACGCAATGGGAAATTACAAAACCTAATAATGAGAGTTTAACTCCACCAGTTTTGACATGGGGTGAAAAACAAGAAAGTTGTTACAATGAACATCAGGCACTAACGGTGAAAAATCCAGAAGCAAAAGTTGAATATTTTTGGTATGATGAGCTAAATTCTACTCAACCATTTGTAAAAGGAAGCAATATTATTAGTCCAACTATTACTGAGAATAAGACTTATTATGTTGAAAGTAATTGGAACAACAAAAAATCTGAACGAAAAGCAATTCAAATTACTGTTTTAGAAAAAATTAATTTTTCTGAAAAAGTTAGTATCAAACAGAATAAAAAAGACGGAACGATTATACTTACTTTAAAAAATACTGACGATAAGAAATATAAATTCGAATGGTTGGATGAAGATGGAAATAGAATCTATAATTTCGATCCAAAAGAGAATAAAACGGTTTATAAAGGGAGTGATTCATCATCTATCACAATCAAAAATGAATTCTTAGGTTCTACAATTTTTGTCAAGAAAATAGATAAAGAAACGACATGCTCTAGCGAAAAAGTTACAATAAAATTGTAATAAAAAAAGCGACCAAAAGGTCGCTTTTTTTATCTATATTTCAGAATAATTATTCTTTAATACGTTCTACATAAGAACCATCTTCTGTGTTGATTTTTACTTTATCACCTTCGTTGATGAATAAAGGAACACGGATTTCAGCACCAGTTTCTGTCGTTGCAGGTTTTGTAGCATTTGTAGCTGTATCACCTTTAAGACCTGGCTCTGTGTATGTAATTTCCATTACAACTGTAGTTGGTAACTCAGCTGCTAAAGCTGTTTCATCAGAAGCACGGAACAAGATTTTTACTTCGTCACCAGCTTTCATAAATTGTGAATTATCAATCAAATCTTTGTTTAAATAAACTTGAGAGAAATCATCATTATTCATGAAGTGGAAACCATTATCATCTTCATATAAATATTGGTAGTTACGTGTTTCTACACGAACTTCTTCAATTTTATGACCAGCAGAGAATGTATTGTCTAATACTTTTCCGTTAGTTAATGATTTTAATTTTGTACGAACGAAAGCAGGTCCTTTACCTGGTTTTACGTGTAAAAATTCGATAATTTTATACGTATCATTATTAAAAATAATACATAAACCTTTTCTGATATCAGAAGTTGTCGCCATTTATTCTATTGTTATTTTATTAAACTCCCGAGCTATATCCTTTCATAATTCCACGATCACTTGTATTGATAAAATCAAGGATCACTTCACGATAATGTGAATCTGGGAATTTTTCTAAGATTTGTTCTACAGCCTGAGATACGTTATTTTTTTGTTGATATAAAATTCTGTAAATACCTTGAATTTCGAAGATTTCTTCTGATGTAAAACCTTTTCTTCTCAATCCAATTGCATTAACTCCCGCATAAGCAACAGGATTTTTTGCAGCTTTAACATACGGAGGAACATCTTTACGAATTTGTGTCGCACCAGCTACAAAAGCATGTTCTCCAATTTTTGTAAATTGATGAACTGCACTATAACCACCAATAAAAGCGAAATCTCCAACTTCTATATGTCCTGCTAAACCAACCGCATTTACGATTACGACATTATTTCCTACAACACAATCGTGCGCGATATGTGCAGTTGCCATAATCAAACAATTGTCACCAATTTTAGTATAACCTAATGCATTAGTTCCTTTGTTTACAGTAACGCATTCACGAATTGTTGTATTGTCACCAATATATGTTAAAGTTTTTTCACCTTCGTACTTCAAATCTTGAGGCTCACCAGAAATTACCGTACCTGGATAAATTTTACAATTTTTTCCAATACGTGCTCCTGACATAATTGTTACATTAGGACCAATCCATGTTCCATCACCAATTTCTACATCTTCGTAAACAGAAGAGAAAGGGCTGATTGTAACATTTTCACCTATTATTGCAGTTGGATGAACATATGCCATCGGATGATTCATAACTTCCATTTCTTTAATTATTCTTTTGTAATAACTGCCATCATTTCTGCTTCCACAGCAATTTGATTGTTTACATATCCAATTCCTTGCATATGAACAATTCCTCTTCTAATTGGTTCAACCAACTCTAATTTAAACACCAATGTATCACCTGGAATAATTTTGCGTTTAAATTTAGCACTTTCAATTTTCATGAAATAAGTTGAATAATCTTGAGGATTTTCTAATTCTCCTAAAATCAATAACCCTCCTAATTGTGCCATTGCTTCAATTTGCAATACACCTGGCATAACAGGTTCTTTAGGAAAATGTCCAACAAAGAAAGGCTCGTTCATCGTTACATTTTTCACGCCGATTAAACCTGTTGCACTTTTAGAAATTACCTTGTCAATCAATAAGAATGGTGGACGATGTGGTAATAACTTCATGATATCATTAATATCATAAACTGGTTCTGCTGTCAAATCAAATTCTGGCACTTTATTGCGTTGCGCTAATTTAATTTGTTTGCTTAATTTCTTTGCAAAATTTGTATTGGTATGATGTCCAGGCTTTGTTGCAATAATTTTAGCCTTCAATTTTTTACCTACTAAAGCCAAATCTCCCACAACATCTAATAATTTGTGACGTGCAGCTTCATTTGGATAGTGTAAAGTCAAGTGATCCAAGATTCCATTCGGACGAATAGAAACATCATCTCTATTGAACGCTTTACATAATTTTTCTTTTGTTTCTGGCGTAATTTCTTTGTCAACATAAACAATTGCATTGTCTAAATCTCCACCTTTTACTAAACCAGCTTCCAACAATTGCTCTAACTCATGTAAGAAACAAAATGTTCTTGCTTGAGAGATATCTTGTTTGAAGTTTTTGATAGATGTTAAAGTTGCATTTTGAGTTCCCAAAACTTTCGTTCCGAAATCTACCATTGCTGTAACTTGGTATTCATCTGCAGGAATCGCCGTGATTTCTGATCCTGTTTCTGGATCTACATACGTTACAATTTCTTTAATTCTATAATATTCTCTGTCTTTATCTTGCTCTACAATTCCAGCAGATTCTATTGCTTCAACGAAAAAACGAGAAGAACCGTCCATAATTGGTGGTTCCGCATTGTCAATTTCAATGTAACAATTATCAATATCCATACCTACCAAAGCTGCCAAAACGTGCTCTGTTGTATGTACTTTAACTCCTTTCTTCTCTAAAGTTGTTCCTCTGGCTGTACTCACAACATACTGTGCATCAGCTTCTACTTGAGGTTGACCTTCTAAATCTGTTCTAACAAATACAAATCCTGTATCTGGTTCGGCTGGTCTAAATGTTAAGGTAACAAATTTACCTGTATGTAAGCCAACACCTTTTAGAACGGCTTCATTCGCTAAAGTTTTTTGTTTATCAGACATTAACTTTTACTTTTGTTTGTTCTCTTTTTCTAATTTATCGATTCGTTTCACAATTTCTGGAAACTTTCTAAAATGTACATACGATTTTCTAAAGCTTGACGCTTCGATTGCTGGCGAACCATACAATTGCGTTTTACTTTCTACATCACCATTAATACCACTCTGAGCTTGTACTTGTACAAAATCTCCGATTGTCAAATGACCTGCGATACCAACTTGACCTCCAATCATACAATTACGTCCAATTTTTGTAGATCCTGCTACTCCACTTTGCGAAGCAATAACAGTATTCTCTCCAATTTGAACGTTGTGAGCAATTTGAATTTGGTTATCTAATTTTACTCCTTTACGAATAATTGTAGATCCCATTGTTGCTCTATCTATTGTTGATCCTGCTCCAATTTCGACATTATCTTCAATCAAAACATTTCCTATTTGAGGAATTTTTTCGAAAGAACCATCTGGATTTGGCGCAAAACCGAAACCATCAGCACCAATCACAACATTAGAATGAATGATACAATTTTGACCAATTTCACACTCTTCATACACTTGTACGCCTGAATGTAAAACGGTATTATCACCAATCTTAGCATGATCGCCAATCGTTACATTTGGATATATTTTTACATTATTCCCAATCGAAACATTAGCTCCAATATAAGAAAAACTTCCAACATATACATTATCTCCTAGTTGCGCAGTAGAATTTACTTTCGTATATTCTTCTATTCCAACTTTATTATTTTTTATCGTATTGTAATACTGCAACAGCTTTGTAAAGGCTTGATATGCATCTTCAACCACAATCAATGTAGACGAAATAGAATCTGTTGCCACAAAATCCTTACTCACAATCACAATAGAAGCGTTTGTTGTATAGATAAAATGCTCGTATTTCGGATTAGCCAAAAACGAAATCGAACCTTCTTTTCCTTCCTCTATCTTCGATAATGTGGAAACCTCTACATTTGCATCACCTGTTACGGTTCCTTGCAATAATTGCGCAATCTCTGCAGCTTTAAATTTCATAGTCTGCAAAACTAATAATTATTCTTAAATTTATAAAATGATTATTTAAGTTATTTAACTTTTTTGTCAAATTCTTCAAATCGATATTTAAACGCTATGGTAATGATATTTTGTAATTTCTTGTTGCAAAAATTGCGTTAACAAACTTTTTTCTGAACTCGAAATTTCTTTTACCTCACCATTTTTATATAAAACCTTTATTGGACTTTTTGATTTTTCGTACGGAACAATTTTTATCGTTGTTTGTTCCACAAAATAACTTGCATCATCAATTCCTAAAGCATTTTCTACTCTATTTTTTTCAACCAAAATTTCTTCTTCGGATAATTTTGTATCCATCAAATATGATTTTGGTAATGTACGCTGAATGATATTTTTTGATAATTTACTCAAAATTAAATCATCATGAAACTGCCATTCTTTTATCGCTGATAAAACATCCGAGTCGTCCAAACGTGTGAAAATTTCTAAACCTTCTTTCGATAAACTTCCAACTTCATTTTCTTTTAAAAAGTATTTAAAAGCAAACGTTGCAAAAAGATTTTCTCCCGTTTTTGTCAATTCTTTCGCTCTTCTCAAAACGCTAATCAAAAAATTCTCTGCTGTAAACGATTTCTTATGCATATACACTTGCATGTACATAAACATACGCGCCATCAAAAATTTCTCGACCGACGAAATTCCCTTTGCTTCTATCACCAACTCATCATTCGAGACATTCATCATTGAGATAATTCGTTCCGGATTGATATTTCCTTCTACCACTCCTGTGTAAAAACTATCGCGCTTCAAATAATCCATGCGATCGCAATCCAACTGACTCGAAACTAATTGTGACAAGAACTTTTTCGGATAATTTCCTTTAAAAATTTGAATAGCTAGAGCTAATCGATTATCAAAAATTTGATTCAATTCTTCCATCAAACGAAGCGAAACTTCTTCGTGATGCGAACCATTAATTATAGAATGTTCAAGAGAATGAGAAAAAGGTCCGTGTCCCAAATCATGCAATAAAATCGCGATTAAAGCTCCATTTTCTTCTTCTGGAGTAATGTCGACGTTTTTTCTTTTGAGAATATTTAAGGCTTTTTGCATCAAATGCATACAACCTAAAGCGTGATGAAAACGAGAATGTCTCGCTCCTGGATAAACCATTTCTGTTAATCCAGTTTGCGTAATTCTACGAAGTCGCTGAAAATATGGATGTTGAATAATCTGATAAATAAGCTCGTTTGGAATCGTAATAAATCCATGAACTGGATCATTTACTATCTTCAACTTATTATTGTTTAATGGATTCAAACGTACTGTTTTGTCGGCAAAGATAAGAATTTTTACTCATTCAGAACGTTACTTTTTTGATTAAGAATGGTTTTTATAAAATATTTTAGATAAAAATCATTTTTGGAATTATTTATGCTAAATAATCATCGCAAATTTTGGGAAAACTACAATTTTGTTTAACATACAATTTTGATTTTAACATTTCCGTAATCGCTATATTTGGAATAATTCTAAAAGTAGAAATCAATATAAAAAATAAAAATATAACAAATGGCTATAAAAATTTTATGGATTGATGATGAAATCGATTTATTGAAACCACACCAGCTTTTTTTAGAGAAGAAAGGATACGATACAACAATGATAAATAATGCGACTGATGCATTAGAAGAAATAGAAAAAGAGAGCTTTGCAGCGGTTTTAATCGACGAAAATATGCCCGGTTTGAGCGGATTGGAAGCTTTACCAAAAATTAAAGAATTGCGTCCAAATCTTCCTGTTATTATGGTCACAAAAAGTGAGGAAGAACATATCATGGAAGATGCAATTGGCTCACATATAGCAGATTATTTAATTAAACCGGTTAATCCAAATCAGATTTTATTGAGTTTGAAAAAGATTTTGGACGCATCGAAAATTATTTCTGAAAAAACAGTGATTAATTATCAACAGGAATTCAGAAATATCACAATGGATATGATGAATGCACGCGATTTTGAAGATTGGCAAGAGATTTATAAAAAATTAGTTTTTTGGGAACTTGAACTTGAAAATATCGAAGATACAGCACTTTCTCAAATCATCGAAAATCAGAAAAGTGAAGCAAATGCAGCTTTCTTCAAATTTATAGAACGTAATTACGAAGATTGGTTGCACGACGACGAAGATCGTCCCGTTTTATCACATACAATTTTCAATCAATTGGTTCGACCTCATCTTGGAAAAGATAAAAATGTTTTATTGATTATGGTGGATAATTTACGCTACGATCAATGGAAAGTTATTGAGCCAATTTTCAATCGTTATTATAATTCAGAAGCCGAAAATTTATATTATAGTATTTTACCTTCGGCAACGCAATATGCTAGAAATGCGTTCTTTTCGGGTTTAATGCCGTTGGAAATTGAGAAAAAATATCCTGAATATTGGTTGAATGATACCGATGAAGGAAATAAAAATATGTACGAAAAAGAATTGTTAGGAGAACAATTAAAACGTCTTGGTTTTGGCGATTTATCGTATAATTATTTTAAAATTTTAAATTCTGATTTCGAGAAAAAAATTGCAGATGATTTTAATAATTACAAAAAGAATAATTTGAATGTAATTGTCTATAACTTTATCGATATTCTTTCGCATGCGAAAACAGACAACAAAATTGTTGGAGAAATTATTCGTGATGATAAAACGTATCGTTCGATCACAAAACATTGGTTTGAAAATTCATATTTAATGGAAATTGTGAAAAAAGCGGCGCAAGAAAAAATGAAAATTATTGTAACAACCGATCACGGAACAATTTACGTAAAAGAGCCTACGAAGGTAATTGGCGACAAAGAAGCGAGTACAAATTTGCGTTATAAATTGGGGAAACAATTGCAATACGATCCAAAAGATGTTTTGGCGGTTGAGCAACCAGAAAAATTCCTTTTACCTAAGGTTAATGTTACGTCAAAGTATATCTTTGCAAAAGAAAATTTATTTTTAACGTATCCAAAAAATTACAATCATTTCGTTAATTATTACAAAAACACTTACCAACACGGTGGAATTTCGTTGGAGGAAATAATTATCCCAATGGTTGTTTTAACACCAAAAAATTAAATGGAATTTATCATCAATAATTTAGACGAATTACCTGAAGTTGCTCAAAAAATAATCGATCAACTTCAGCATAAATTAATCACTTTCGAAGGAGAAATGGGAGCTGGAAAAACAACTTTTATCAAAGAGTTTGTAAAAGCTTTGGGAACAAATGATGAAGTTTCGAGCCCGACTTTTTCGATTGTAAATGAATATGAAACAGATAAAGGAAAAGTTTATCATTTCGATTTTTATCGTCTAAATCATGAAGATGAAGCCTTAGATTTTGGGATTGAAGAATATTTATATTCTAATCAATATTGTTTAATGGAATGGCCAAATAAAATTGCTAACTTTATACCAGATGAGCACCACACAATTACATTGAAAAATGTAGATGGCGTTCGTCATTTAAATTTTAGTTAATAGTATATGGACGGAAAAAATATTTTCACGCCTTTTTCTCAGGAAGATCTTATTCCTCAACCCGAGCGTTTAGAGATTCCTCATAAGAAAGAACGCTTTGATATTGGAATTCCAAAAGAAACAAATAATCAAGAAAAAAGAATTTGTCTTTCTCCTGATGCAGTCGAAATTTTAGTCAATAATGGACATCAAGTTACGATAGAAACCGGAGCAGGAGAAAGTGCAAATTATTCAGATAAAGAATATTCGGAAGCTGGTGCGCAAATTTCTTACAATACGCAAGCTGTTTTCGAGAAACCTATTATTCTAAAAGTTGGTCCACTTACTTTAGATGAAATTGATTGGGTGAAACCAAATGCTTTGATTATTTCATCTGTCCCTACAAATACTTTAAGACGCGAATATTTTCAGAAATTAATTACAAAACGTGTGAATGCGGTTGGATTTGAATTTATTCGTGATGAACAAAATCATTTACCAGTTGTTCGTTTATTAAGTGAAATTGCTGGAACAACAGCAATTTTGGTCGCAAGTGAATTGATGTCTTCTACAAACGGAGGAAACGGAATTTTGATGGGTGGCGTAACAGGTGTTCGACCAACAGAAGTTGTGATTCTTGGAGCTGGAACGGTTGCAGAAAATGCGACAAGAACAGCTTTAGGTTTAGGTGCTTCGGTTCGTGTTTTTGATAATTCATTAACGAGATTAAGACGATTACAACAAAATATAGGACAACGAGTTTCTACTTCTACATTAGATCCAAAAGAATTAGGAAAAGCTTTGCGACGTTGCGATTTAGCAATCGGTGCACTTCGCGGAGAAACGCGTACACCTTGTGTTGTAACTGAGATGATGGTACAAAATATGAAAGCTGGCGCTGTAATTATTGATGTGAGCATTGATCAAGGTGGATGTTTCGAAACATCTGAATTAACAACTCACGATCATCCGATCATTATTAAGAATGATATAATTCATTATGCAGTTTCTAACATCACTTCTCGCGTCGCACGCACCTCTACCAAAGCGTTGAGCAATTATTTCTTGTCGTATTTATTCCAAATTTCTGAAGAATCTGGTTTTTCGAATGTAGTACAATCGGATAAAACTATAAGAAATGGCGTATATTTGTACAAAGGAAGAATTGTAAAAAAGAACTTATGTGATTGGTTTGATTTACCATTTCACGACATTAATTTATTGATCATATGACGTTTACGCAAAGATTTATGAAGTATTTGATGGGAGTTGGAATTGGGTTAGTTTTCGTCGCTATGGCGTTTGGACCTCGTGCTTTCTCATGTAATTACTTTCCAAATGCAAGAGTTTTGGATGAAGCTTTTTCAAAAAGATTAGCTATTTCACCAGAAGCTCAAGCATTTTTAAAAGCAGAAAATTTAGATTCGACATTCTTGAAAAAAGAATTATTCAAAAGAAGTAAAGTTGATTTTGATCACTCGAAAAAAGATCAAGTTCCTTGTAGAGAATATTTGGCAAACTATAAAAGCAAAGACAATACAAAGGATTATGATTTTGTATTAGAAATTTGCAAAGAAGATTCAAAATTAGTTTCCATCAAAAAGAAATAAAACAAAAAACCACTTCAATTGAAGTGGTTTTTTGTTTTATAATTAATTTATAAATTTCAAAATTGCTAAAACAATTACGAAGATTAATATTGCGACAATAATTACATCTTTAAATTGCACTTTTTTAGTTCCGAACTCTACATTTCGGTTTAAACTTTTTCTTTTTTTATTGGATTGCATAGGTTGATATTTGACTGCAAATTTATTAAATATTATCAAATATCAAACCTTTATTTTATTCTAAAATATTTAATTTACAATAAGATATCTTAAATCCCAATTTCTATCTGAAAACGCGCGTACCAGTTGTTTTTCTTTTCTAAATTATAGAATTTTTGTTGTTCATACGTAAATTCTGCTTGTAATTTGAAAGCATGTTCCCAAATATATTTTGTCAAACCTAATGTGTATTGATTTGTATTCGGTGTAAACTCAAAAATTTCTTTATCTACTGTTTGAGTTGAATAACGTCCTATCACCTCCCAGTGTTTCGGGAATGTGTATGAACCTTGAAAATCCATTCCTTCTCCATTATAGATATAATTAAAATCAGAAATATCTGTAGGGTTATAAAATAACACATTATCAGAATTACGATTCATATAAGAATACATCAAATTCCATCCACGATATTTTAACATCACATCCAAAAACAATGATTTTATATTAGCTGTTCCTCCACCTACAATATCATCTCCTAACATTCCTGCTGTTCTATGTGCTCTATCATTGTAACTATAAGCTCCCGAAATCATCAATTTTGGTGTTTGTTCGTGAACTAAATCACCTTCATAATTACTTCCACCTTTTGTAAATTCTCCAAGTGGAAACAACTCAACTTTTCCTGTATAAGCTAAACCAGTATCCTTAAAACTTGTCCAATTTCGCCCTTCACCAGTAGAAATAGCTCCTCTCAAAATATAAGAGAATTTTTCTTGATTTCTTTTATTGTATAAGACTTGAAATCCAAAATCGCGATCGATATTAAAATCTGCATTATTGATAGATCGATCCGTTAATTGTAATGCTCCAGAAGAATTAACACGTTGTCTATTTCCTGGAAGTTTTGTTTGACCAAATCCTAAACTCCAATGTTTATTTGGGTAATAGAAAATCATCGCATCACGAATAATATTTGTATTCTTACCCTCTTCTGCTTTTCCTACATCACCTGCTGCAAAAGATAATTGCATCGAATAACCAAATTTTGGATCTCCGATATATCCATCAAAACGCAATCTTAAACGACGAATTTGTCCATCAATATTATCTTCTTCTCCATCATTATGATTATAACTAATGCGATTTTGCATACGAAATCTAATATTGACCTGATAAAGACTATCTGGAGAAGTAATTCCCAATCCGTTACCATAGCTGTAATAAGGCGACATCATATTCTTAAAATCCTGTACAGTTTTCTTTTTAGATTCTGTAGAATCTTTTACTTGCGCATACGAACTGATTGAAAATACAATAAGTATTAATATTAAAAATTGCCTCATGTTTATTTATTTATTTCTTGATTCGTGTGCAAAAATGCAGTTAATAAAATTAAATAATTGTAATGCGTAAATTAAATTAACGTTAACAATGACTCGAAGTTACGTATTCGATGATTGTCATCAATTTCTATGATTTCGATTTGTTGTGGAAAGATATTTTGTTGAATTTCAAAGAAAGTTTTTAGTTTTTCAAAATCCAAAACTTCGTCATGTACAGAAAGAAAAACCGTTGTATTTTCGAAACGATTCATATCCACTAAATATTGCGAAAGATTTTCTGGAAAATTATTTTCGACTTTCATCGACACATCAACCAAAGGATTTAACAAAATTAATTCACTCGATTTTCCATTTTCCTTTAATTTTTGTTGCAATTGCCAACCAAAATTCCCTCCAGTAGAACTTCCTATAATTGCCAAATCATTTACCAAACCTTTTAAATGTTCGTAAGCTTCAAATAAAATAGTTGCAATATTGTCCTCCGTTTTCCATTCAATACAAATAGCTGAAGGATAATTTTTTAGAATAGTTTTGAATTTGGTTGAATTTGCCGAACTATTTAGTCCATGGATATAAACAATTTGTCGATTATTAGTATTCATATTCAGTGCAATTATCCCTCTAAATTAAAACTTTTTCAAGAAGTTAATTATACATGAAATGTAAATTTAACAATATAATTGTGTTGTAAGAAATTCTTTTGACAAAAAAAGCGACCAAATTGGTCGCTTTTAAATATTTACTATAATTATTTCTCTAGATCAAATCCCCAATCAATACCTTTATTAATTGCAGAAACACCTTCTGTCATCCATTTCGGAGCAGGTTTATCTTTCAGATAATGATCAAAAAATTGAACTTGACGTTGTTGAATATCATTTTTATTCGCACGTTTTATCAAGTTATGATCATCTCCGTTATAATTTAACATCCAAACTGGTTTTTGTAAACGACGCAATGCCATAAACATTTCAATTCCTTGATACCAAGGAACAGCACCGTCTTCGTCGTTATGCATGATTACAACTGGCGTCGTAACTTTTGGCATATTAAACAAAGGCGAATTTTCGATATATAATTCCGGCGCTTCCCACAAGGTTTTACCGATTCTACTTTGCGTTTGTTCGTACTGAAATTGACGACTCATACCCGTCCCCCAACGAATTCCACCATAAGCAGAAGTCATATTAACAACAGGCGCACCCGTCCAAGCAGCAGCATACATATTGGTTGCAGTGATCAAATGTGCAACTTGGTAACCTCCCCAACTTTGTCCTTGTATAGCGATTTTACTTCCATTTACCCACGTATTTTTCTTCAACGCTTCTACTCCAGAATTGATATAATCTTCGGCAGATTTACCAGGATGACCAATTGTATATGAAATATCTGGTGTAAACACAATGTAATCGTTACTTACAAAATATGTGTGATTAATACGAGAAGGCGTTGGCGCAGGCGCTTGATAACGATTCAAATTATCCGAAAGTTTTTCGTAGAAGTAAACAATCATCGGATATTTTTTATTTGGATCAAAATTCTCTGGTTTATACACAACTCCTGTTGCATCTTTACCTGAATACGTTTTCCACGTTACCAACTCACCATTCCCCCATAAATAATCTTTTTGTTGCGGATTGATTGCAGATATCTTTTTCTCATCTTTAAAATTTGTTGAAACATAAACATCAGGCGAATTTCGGAACGATTCTTTTGTATAAATAAATTCGTTGGCATTCAACGCTTTCTTCATTTTTTGCGTTCCCCAAGTATTCGACATGACAACTTCTTCAGGATTTTTTGCTTTCGAAATGATTGTTTGATAAACCCCTGATTGTTTATTCTGATTATTAAAAGCACCTAAATAAACTAAATTATCTCGATTAATTGTTTTAATATCATCATTTAATTGATTGATATCAAACGTAATATTATGTTTACGACCGAAACCATTTGTCATATTTTCTGGACGACGTTTTCCAACCAAATCAAACTCCCAAATATCATATCGATCTTTGATTAAAACCGTTTCGTCATTATCAGTAAAATAGGCAACTCCATATTCTTGCGCTAAAGTTGGTGAATCATTTTCTTCGTCATAAAATTTCACTTTCAGCTTTTTATTCAGAACTTTTGTTTCCTTTGTTTCGATATTATAGCTCGACCATAATCCATTTTCGGCATTATAAAAAACAGCAAATTTTCCATTCGGCGACATTTCCACTTTTCCAGCCAAAGCTTTTGCAAATAATTCACGCTCTCCCGTTTTCGTATTAATGATATAATAATCTTTACGACCTGTTACATCCCAATTCAAGCTTAATCGATAGGCATTATCAGAAGTTCCTAAAGCAAAATTTGAATTTCCTTCGTTCAAAATCTCGACTTGATTCATATCCAAATCCGCTAATTGTGTCACTTTTACAGGATTCGATAAATCAATCACAGATAGGTACGAACGTTTTTTCTCTCGCTCAAGATTCTTCAATTGTTGTGGTTGAATAAAATCGTCTTTGTAACTCCAAACATCCACTTTTGCATGATCATCAGCAATCAAAGTTGTGTCTTTTTCTGCTAATTTCGGCATCAAACCAATGAACAAAGAATTTCCATCTTTGCTAAATTTTGGTTGACGATTTTCTGAAACTTGCCAATCTTTTTTCAATCCTAACAATTCAGATTTCCTGATTTGTTGCGGATTATTTGTTGTAGAATAATATAAATAATATGTTTTATTTTCCTTTTTCTCTTCGTCAGAAGTTCCAACAAAAGCGACTTTATTTGCTAATTCATCAAACGCAAATTGTTTAAAATCACCAATTGTATCTACCAATTGTTTTTGAACAAACGTTGCTGTATTCACTAAGAAAACACCATATTTAGTTTTATCTAAACTATCTTTTTTCTCTTGTTTAGTCGAAAAAATTAATTGCTTACCATTCTCGCTAAACTCATAATTCATCACATTTTTGAATGATTTTCTCTGACCTGAAATCAAATTTCTCAACACCAATTCTAACGGCGTATCTTTCTTATCTTTTCCAGCTGATTTTGCAACTTTATCCTTCGTTTTTGTAGAATCTGACTTGTCTTTTTTATCATTCTTCGTTTCTTCTTTTTCTAATAAATAAGCTAAAAGAGAACCTCCTTTTTTCGGTGTTTTGAATGATTTTATATTTGGTAATTTCTCGACTTGATTTGTTGCAAGATTTAATATTCCGATTGAATCTTTAGCAATTTCATGTTCCTTTTTCTTTTTGATTCGAACCAATTTCAAATCTTTGTAAAAAGGTCGAATTTTAAAAACGGCAAATTTAGAATCTGCTGTAAAAACACTTTGTTCACCACGATGAAAACTTAGATTTTTATCTGTTTTCAAACCAAAAAAGTTCAATGTATTATCGCTTTCTTGTGCATATACTTGATAAGCAACCCACGAACCATTATTTGATAATTCTTTCATTCCGATTGATTGCCATTCATCAAAAACAGTCAAATCAAGAGGTTTCTTTTGCGCATCAACATTCGTTGCCAATAAAGCAATTGCAGCTGCATACATTGCTTTTTTCATCATCAGTTGAGTCGCATAATTTTTCAATATTTTAGTAGATAATTTCGATTTCATTCTAACTAATTTTTATGCGTTAATTTTTAAAGAAATGTGAAAATACTAAAGTTTTTAGAAACTATGGGGATATTTTAGTTTAATAATACTTTTCAGTTGTATTTTTGTTAAAATTCTTTTTATGAAAAAATATCTATTAAGTATTGGATTCGGAATTTCGATGATTGCATCAGCACAAAATATTCAGATTGTTCCACTTGGTGTTTATGGAGGTAGCAATGAAAGCAATCTTTCATCTTATTTGATTGGTGAAGAAACAACAAACAGCTATTTAGCATTGGATGCAGGAACAATTCTTTCTGGAATCAATAAAGCAATAGAGAAAGGTACTTTTGAAGAACAAAACAATAAAATTCTGAAAAACTATATCAAAGGATATTTTATTTCACATGGACATTTGGATCATCTTTCTGGGATGATTATTAATTCTCCAGAAGATTCTAACAAGCCTATTTATGGTATTTCTGAAACAATTTCAGTTTTAAAAAATAAATATTTTACCAATGATGCTTGGGCAAATTTTGCCAATGAAGGTGAATCGCCAATTTTGAATAAATATTACTACAAATACGCAGAAATAGGAATACCTTTCACAATAGAAGGTACTAATTTCACAGGAACTATTTACGAATTGAGTCATGTAAACCCTTTAAAAAGTTCAGCAATATTAGTCGAAAATGGTTCAAATGCAGTCTTATATTTTGGTGATACAGGAGCTGATCGTATCGAAAAAACTCAAAACTTATCAACTATTTGGAAAGCAATTTCACCTAAAATTAAATCAGGAAAATTAAAAACAATGATGTTAGAAGTTTCTTTTCCGAATTCTCAACCCGAAAAATTATTATTTGGTCATTTAACCCCAAAATTAATGAACGAAGAATTAGGCGAATTAGCGAAAGAAGTTGGAAAAAGTAGGTTGAAAGGTTTAACAATTATCGTTACTCATATCAAGCCAAAAGATGATTATGAGCAAAAAATTAAAGACGAATTGTTAAAAGATAATCCATATAACATCAATTATATTTTCCCTCAACAAGGTGAAAGAATAACTCTTAAATAAATAATAAATACGAATTTATCATTTAAAGACAAAATAATTTTCAACTATTTATTTTAGTCGGTCAATTTTTATTATTTTGATAAATTAGCACTATTGATTTTTCATTTATTCGAATGGCTATTTTACATTTGAATAAACCATAAGAAAAAATGATCGCGCAAATAGGAGAAATTTTATTAATCGACAACCAACAATATATTATAGCCGAACAACCATTACATCATTATTTTAGAGAATTAAATCATCCACCTTATTTTACTCCACCTTCGCCAACATGCTGGAGAGGATATTATGGGAAATGGGAATTGAGAAATGAGAAATGACGAATTGTTTTTGATTAATTTCAGAGGATATTTGGATGGTTTGGATGAAGTTGAATTGAATTATTTGTTTCCGAGAAGAGAAGAAGTTTTTGCGAGCTGGTATTCTGGAATCATTAAAATCTCACAAGGAAAATTATTACAATTTAACCAATTGACACATACATCAATTTATGAAGAAGATTTAATGTTGTGTTTTGAAAACGGAAAACTAATCGATTATATCGTTCATAGTAATTGCACAAATTCTGAACGAGAAGTTGAGATCTAATCAATCGAATACTTCAAAACTTGTCGGTGAATTCGTCTTGTTATTTGACCTTATTATTCTTTCGAATTCACCGATTTTTAATAAAATAAAGTTTAAAATGGTTTTCGTAAATTTGAGAAGCAAGCTTCTCCTCTACTTCATTTATCAACCAAATAGATAGTACAACTATGAAAAAAATATTAGTTTGTTTAATTTTAGTGATGACGCAAATGAATTATGGACAACAATTCTTGACTGCAGAGCAATCGGATCCAAAGAATTTTAATTGGATGAAAGGGTTTCCACCTGCAAAAGAAGATATTTTGTCCGCTATAGATGGTAGCTTTTTTAACTTTCCGGCTTTGCGTTACAGCGTTTGTCATATGCGCGAGTTTTTCCCAACTGTAAATGTTGCTTCGGCACAAGAAAACAGATATACTTGGGCAACTAAATTGGATCAATCTATCGATAATGTGACTTTTACTCCTTTAGAAACTAAAGAAACTATGACATGGAAAGAATCTTTGCAAAAAAATTATACCGATGGAATTATTGTTTTACACAAAGGCGCTATTGTTTATGAGAATTACTTTGGAGAACTAAACAAAAACGGAACTCATACCTTGATGTCGGTTAGTAAAACCTTAACGGGTACATTGGGCGGAATGTTAGTTGCCGAAGGTATTCTAGATGAGAATAAAAAATGTAGTGATTATATTCCTGAATTGAAAACCTCAGCTTTTGGTGATGCTACGATTCGTCAAGTTTTGGACATGACCACAGCTTTACAGTATAGTGAAGATTACAGCGATCCGAATGCAGAAGTGTGGGCTTTTTCGGCTGCTGGAAATCCTTTTCCTAAACCTGCTAATTATAATGGACCTACAAATTATTATGATTATCTAAAAACAGTCAAGAAAAATGGTAAACATGGCGAAGCTTTTGGTTATAAAACAGTGAATACTGATGTGATGGGTTGGATTATTACAAAAGTATTGAATAAACCTTTGGCTCAAATTCTATCTGAAAAATTTTGGCAACCGTTGGGAACTAACTTTGATGGATATTACCAGATTGATGGTGCTGGAATTGCTTTTGCAGGAGGTGGATTTAATGCAAACCTTAGAGATTTGGCAATGTTTGGAGAAATGATAAGAAACAATGGTTACTTTAATAATCATCAAATTTTGCCTAAAAAATTGGTTGACGAAATAAAAAAAGGAGGAAATCAAAAAGCTTTTGCAAAGGCAGATTATAAACTTCTAAAAGGCTGGAGCTACAAAGATATGTGGTGGGTAACCAATAATGAGCATCAAGCATTTATGGCGCGTAGCGTTCATGGTCAAGCGATCTATGTTGATCCAAAAGCGGAAATGGTTATTGTGCGATTTGCTTCCAATCCGGTTGCATCGAATAGTGCGAACGACCCGTATTCGTTACCAGCTTATCATGCTGTTGCAAAATATTTATTGACTAAATAACAAAAAGCTCAACTAATGTTGAGCTTTTATTTTATATGATAATTTGTTCGAATTAATCTTCTGATTCTTCTACTTCCGATTGTAAGCCTTCTCCAAATTCACTTAAAGCAGAATTTAATGAAATCTCTGTACAATACTTAGATCCTAAATCTAATCCTTTTTGTAAAAACTCTTCCGCTTTTTCCTTTTCTCCTGTAAAATAGTAATACGTATAAAATAATCCGTATCCATCTGGATTTCCTAAATCAATCACACGTTGTGCTATTTGCTGTAACTCTTTATTTGGTTTTAATTTCAACTCTTCTGTTGCACTTAATGTTTCGAAAACACCACCAGATTGTTCAGCAAATTTATAGGCAAAAACTACTTTACAACTTTCATCAAAACCTTCTTTACACAGTTTTGCATTTGCAGCTTCATTTTCTTTTAATTTTTTAGTTAAACTTTCTTCATCAAAATCAAACAAATAGGTTGCATTATTTTTAAAATTAATATCATAATTCTCTGCCATCCAATTTGCACGTTGTGCTAATTTAGAATCTGATTGAGGTTTATTTTCGAAAGATTTCAAATTTGATTTATACACTTTTTTATCCACCCAATCTGAAATTCCTTTTAATTGATTTTTCTCTTTTTTGAAGATAAAAACCGTTTTTTCGACAAATATTATAACCGAATCATTGCGTTCTGTAAATTCGTAACCAACCTCATCAAATTCACCGATTGTTACTCTTCCTTTTCCATCAAATTTCAATGGATTATATAATTCATCTTTTGCTTTTGTTGTAAAAACGCCTTCTAACGTATTAGTCGCTTGTTGAGCAAAAAGTGCTGACACCATAAAGAATGTTGTCAATAAAAATAGTTTTTTCATTTTTTAGAAAGTCTCAATTAATATTACGCCAAAAATAAACGTTTTAATTCGTCTAAAACTCACTAATTATAGTTAAAAATAAATTTCTTTGTTATCAACCAAGGACTCGGATAAGGTAAAACACACCTGTTTATAATCAACCGAGGACTCGGGTAAGTTAAAACACATCTGTTTAGAATAAAAACGTCGCACAATAACTAAGCTTTCGTCTTGCCCAGAGGGCATGAGATGGAAGCCTGTTGAACGGAACCGAAGTTAGCTTTTAATTCTTATGGAGTTATCGAAGTTTAGTTTTAAGCTATATAAGCAGTATTTTATATGATTACTGCTTTTTTTTATGCTTACGTAGAATGCGAAGTAGTGAAAACCTTAGTTTTTAAAATAGTATATACTCCACAAAAAAAGCTCCTCTCAGGAGCTTTTTGGGTTATGCAACGTTATTTATATATTCTTTTTTGACAATTAGTAAAAGAAAACACGAGCAAAAGTGGGAGAAAATTTGTAGGATTGTAGTTTTACAATAAGGGGTTTGATTGTGATTTTTTGGTATATTTGAGTGTAAAAAAAAATATTATTAACTATTTTAAAAGTAAATAAAATCAAGATTTAATGACTAATACAATAAAAACAAATTGGAAAACAACTGATTTTCGTTTTGTAGCTTTTTTAGATATATTAGGTTTCAAAGATAGTATTATGAGAAATACTCATGATGAAATTTATTCTAGATTAACCTCTATTAACAAATTCAAAAAAAGTATAGAAAAAACAAATTATAGTACTCATCTTGATGGATGCTATAGTGATACTGAAGTGTATATCGTTAACTTCTCTGATTCAATTGTTATCTTCTCTAAAAATGATGATAAATATAATTTTGAATATTTCCTTATTATGGTCAGATATTTATTTGGGTGTAATCTTCCCCTTGTTAAGAACACTTAAAAGTAGAGTTTTTATTTAATATTATTGTATTATTATTTTGATTAATTTGAAATGTAGGAAAATCATTAGGATTTTTGACCTTACCATATTTCAATAA
>Ga0207791_1000069_pt1 | contig 32042 bp, 29 predicted proteins | sample HigsolmetaGSP16D_FD_184844 | JGI IMG/M metagenome (GOLD analysis project Ga0207791, IMG submission 184844) | High solid enriched microbial communities from the Joint BioEnergy Institute, USA - SP1-6-D (SPAdes) | ecosystem: Engineered > Bioreactor > SSF (Solid state fermentation) > Aerobic >...
ACGCATCGTCCAGGCGCGAGGTACGAGTGGGCATGGTCACTGCTGCGCTGAGGATTTGCCGCACCAGCGCATGGTAATTGCCCTCGGCCGGCGGACGGACGGCGGGCGCTGCCAGGACAGCGGCCTGCGCATCGAGTCGCTCAATCAAGAGCTGGGCACCACCGCGCCGCACCGCCACCGTTTCGACAACCGGCACGCCGAGCGCTTGCTCAAGCGCCGGCAGGTCGATGGCGATGCCACGTCGCTGCGCGGCGTCCATCATATTCAGCGCCACGATCATCGGTCGGCCCAGCTCGCGCAGCTCCAGGGCAAAGCGCAGATGCAGGCGCAGGTTGGTTGCGTCCATGACGCAGATCAGTACGTCCGGTGCCGGTTCGCCCGGATAAAAGCCGCGGCACAGGTCACGCGTGATCGCCTCGTCCAGGCTCGCCGGTTGCAGGCTGTAGGCACCCGGCAGATCCAGCACCGCGAAGTTAGACCCGGACGGCGCGCGGAAATGACCTTCTTTACGTTCGACGGTGACGCCAGGGTAATTGGCGACCTTTTGCCGACTACCGGTCAACTGGTTGAACAGTGCAGTCTTGCCACTGTTGGGGTTACCGACCAGTGCCAGACGCAAGGGAACCGTTTCCGCATTCATGCCGACACTCCCGCTTCGCGCACCTGCACGCGCGCAGCTTCACTGCGCCTTAGAGCAAAACGCGTATAGCCCACCTGCACCAACAGCGGTTCGCGCCCAAACGGCCCAGTGGCTAAGACCGTGACGTGCTCGCCTGCGACAAACCCCAATTCCCGCAAGCGCCGGGCGATCGTGTCGTTGGGGAGGCGATCCTCCACGGAGTTCACGATGGCGGCGCGATGCAAAGGCATGTCGGACAGCGTCACAAAGACGGCCTAATTATTAGGAATGGTTCTCAATTCTAGCATCGACGCACCGCGTCATGGCTGCGGCGACACGGTCCGCTATCATGAGTCGCCTCACATTCATGGATGCATGCCATGCAGGACACCGGTTTGATCGTGGAGGACCAGGGAGCGGTCCGCACCTTGCAACTGCACCGTCCGGCGGTACACAACGCCTTCGATGCATCCCTGGCTGCCGCGCTGACCGACGCGTTGCGTCAGGCTGGCCAGGCACCTCAGATTCGCGTTGTGGTGTTGACAGGTGCAGGCACCGCCTTTTCAGCCGGTGCAGATCTGAACTTGATGCGCGCGATGGCCAGTGCCAGCGATGCCGAAAATGCCGCCGATGCACTGGCACTGGCGCAGCTCATGCGCACCTTGGATGAACTACCCAAGCCAACCATCGCACGCGTCAATGGCGCAGCCTTCGGTGCTGGCGTGGGGTTGGTGGCGTGTTGCGATATCGCCATCGGCTGCACCGAAGCACGCTTCGGCCTGACCGAGAGCACGCTGGGCCTGCTGCCGGCGGTCATTTCGCCCTACGTGGTCGCAGCAATCGGCGCACGCCAGGCACGGCGCTGGTTTGCCACCGCCGAGATCTTCGATGCAGACACTGCGCAGTTGCTTGGTCTGCTGCATCAGTTGGTCACTGCCGAGCAGTTGGATATTGCCGTGGAGCGACAGATTCGCCTGCTGCTGACGGCAGCGCCGGTGGCCAGCGGCAGCGCCAAAGCGTTGGTGCGCTCGGCGCTTCCGCCTGCCGACCGCGACGCCATTGATGCCGCCAACGCAGCGTTGATCGCCCGTCTGCGCGTCTCGCCCGAAGGAAGGGAAGGCCTGGGCGCGTTTCTCGACAAGCGCAGGGCTGCCTGGGTGCCGGAGCGCATGGCATAAGCGACTGCGTCCGCATTGTCGACGTCAGCCCGTGCGATCTGCATGCCTTCGCCCGCACTGGCCGTTGGCTGGGGCAGCTGCGCGGTTGCGACACTGGCAGCAAGGTCGGCGAGGCGCTGGCTGAGGTATCGCGTGCTTTGGCGATCCCGCATCGCCTGCCCCCCCGCGATCGCGCAGGGGCTTGGGCTAGAATTGTCGGTCGCGTCGCTCGCCAGTCACCACCGGCCTTCAACGAACGCCGTTCAGGAAACCACCGCATGCAGCCATCTTCTGTCCGTGCCATCGTCACCGGTGGCGTGTCCGGCCTCGGTCTGGCAGTTGCACAACGCCTGGTTGCCGACGGCGGCAAGGTCGCATTGTTCGATGTCAACACCGACAAAGCCGATGCGGCGCTAGTACTGCTCGGTACCGCCTCGGCGCACTACCTCGCTACCGACGTCACCGACGAAGCCCAGGTTGCCGCCCATGTAGCGCACGCTGCGCAGACGCTGGGCGGGCTCAACCTGGTGGTCAATTGCGCTGGTGTGCTGGGCGCCGGTCGCGTGTTGGGCAAGCAAGCGCCAATGCCGCTGGCAACCTTCCGAAGCACGGTGCTGGTGAATCTCGTCGGCAGCTTCAATGTGGCCAAGGCAGCGGCCGATGTCATGCAACACAATACCCTCGGCGAGGATGGCGAGCGCGGCGTCATCGTCAACACCGCCTCGGTGGCCGCGTTCGATGGCCAGATCGGCCAGGCAGCGTATGCGGCCAGCAAGGGCGGCGTGGTCGGCATGACCTTGCCAATGGCACGCGAACTTGCACGCTTCGGCATCCGCGTCATGACCATTGCACCAGGCATATTCTGGACGCCGATGGTCGACGGCATGCCCGAGGCCGTGCAGCATGCGCTTGCCGCCTCCATCCCGTTCCCCGCACGGCTGGGCCAACCCGACGAATATGCCGATACCGTTGCCTTCATCCTGCGCAACCGTTACCTCAACGGCGATGTGATTCGCCTGGACGGCGGCGTGCGGTTGGCGCCGAAGTAGCCGGGATTGGTCAGTGCGCAGTGGCGAAGACAGCTGTCGTCTGCAACCCCACCACACCTGCCACATCCCGATTCCCATTCCCCAATCTGCGACTGATACTCATGAAAGCTAACGACATCAAGAAAGGCAACGTTGTCGAATACAACGGCGGCATCTACCAGATCCGCGACATCGAGCGCAGCTCACCGCAGGGCCGCGGAGGCAATGTGCGCTTCCGCTTCATCATGTACAGCGTGCCGGGCGGGGTGAAAACCGACGCCAGCTTCGATGCCGACGACAACCTGCCGGAGGTCGAGCTGCTGCGCCGACTGTCGACCTTTTCTTACAAGGATGGCGAAGCGTTCGTGTTCATGGACGACGAAGACTTCACGCCGTATACCCTTGACGCGGACGTGATCGGCACTGACGCCGGCTATATCACCGATGGTCTGACCGGCATCTACGTGCAAGTGATCGACGACCAGCCGGTGGCCGTGCAGCTGCCGCAGACGGTAACGCTGGAAGTGGTGGAGACCCCGCCGGAATTGAAAGGCGGTACCGCCACCAAGCGACCCAAGCCGGCGATGCTCAACACCGGCATCGAAATCATGGTGCCCGAATACATCACCACCGGCGAACGCGTGCTGGTCAACACAACCACGGGCGAATTCTCCGGTCGCGCAGATTGATGCGTCGATCCGCTGTTGTCATGACCTCGTGGGTGCTGGCCGCTTGCATCGCGTCACCGCCACGGATGCAGCCCGCGACGCCGGCACCGGCGCCCGTGGCTCGGTGAGGGTACTAAAGGTTAATCGGCAAGCCTGGCGGCAGGCGCGTCATGTATCTCGAACAGTTTGCCGGGATTGAGCAGAAGATGGGGATCGAGTACCTGCTTGATACCGCGCATCAAGGCGATGTCCTCGGCAGAACGCGTACTCCACAAGTACGCCTTCTTGACCAGACCGATGCCATGTTCGGCGGAAATACTGCCGTCGAAACGCTGTAGTGTCTGCGCCAGCACCTTGGTGACCTGGTCGCAGGCCGCCACGAAATCGGCCTGACTGGTGTTCTCGGGTTTGAGTACGTTGATGTGCAGATTGCCATCACCGATATGGCCGAACCACACCACATCCAAGTGCGGGTAGGCATCGCTGAGCAACGCCTGGATTTGGGCTAGAAACGCGGGCATCGCCGAGATGCGCACCGAGACATCATTCTTGTACGGCGTGTAACGCGCCAACGCTTCGGTGATGCCTTCGCGCAAGCGCCACAACTGCGCAGCCTGCGCATCACTCTGGCTGATCACCCCGTCGCTGACCCAGCCCTGCTCCATGCAAGTCTCGAAGGCTGCCATGGCGGCAGCCTCCTGTACCTGGTCGCCGGCCGCGAATTCGGTGACCACGTAATACGGGTGAAGCTCGGCAAACGGAGCTTGCGCGCCATGCGCAAGCACGTGCTCCAGCGCGCGATCGGTGAAGAATTCGAAGGCTTCCAGGCGCAGCTGCGCGCGGAACGCGGCAAATACCTGCATCAACACGTCAAACGACGGCACCGCCAGCAACATCACGTTGCTGGGCGGCGGCGGGTCAGTCAGCCGCAGGGTGGCTTCGACAACGATGCCCAGCGTGCCTTCGGAGCCGATCATCAGATGGCGCAAATCATAGCCGCTGGAATTCTTCACCAGTGCGTTGTTGAGTTCGAGCAACTCGCCGGCGGCGGTAACCACCTTCAGCCCGGCAACCCATTCGCGCGTATTGCCGTAGCGAATCACCCGAATGCCGCCCGCATTGGTGGCGATATTGCCGCCGATCGAGCAAGAGCCACGCGCCGCAAAATCCACCGGATACACGAGCCCATGCTCGCGCGCGGCGTTGTGCACCGCTTCCAGCGGCATGCCAGCCTGCACGGTGAGCGTGCGATCCACCGCGTTGAAATCCAGGGGCTTGTTCAAACGCTCCAAGCTCAGCACAAGCTCGCCATTGGCAGCCACTGCACCACCGGACAAGCCGGTGCGCCCGCCCGAGGGCACGACCGCCACGCCTTGCTTGTTCGCCCAACGCATGACCGCCTGCACTTGCTCGACCGAGTCGGGCAAGGCGATTGCGAGCGGGTTCGGCGTCCAGCGCCGCGTCCAGTCGCGGCCGTAGTGCTCCAGCTCGGACGGTTCGGTCTTCAAACGCAACGCAGGCAAGGCGTGTTGCAACGAAGGAATGCGGGAATCGGTCATGGCACACGGCGCTGCGGTAGGGGTCGCACAGCGTGCCAGCGCACGCGGGTGCCGTCCAGCCGCCGCTGTCGCTGCCAGGCAGAGTTGGATTCAGCTGAAACAGTTACGCCGCAAGGGATTTGCCGTTACAACCACTGCCTTGAGCCACCCAATACCGCACCCCATCTGGCATAGTTGCCGGCCCGATTACTGCGTTGCGCTCCCCCCCCATGTCGCCGAAGAAAACCTCGTTTCCCAAGCAAGATATCCGCGTGCTCTTGCTGGAAGGCATCAGCCCGACCGCTGTGGATGTGTTCCGCGCTGCCGGCTATTCGCAGATCGAACTGCACGCCAAATCGCTGCCGGAAGACGCGTTGATCGACCGGATTGCTGACGCACATATCGTCGGCATCCGCTCGCGAACGCAGCTGAGCGCCGAGGTGCTGGCGCACGCCAAACGCCTGATTGCAGTGGGCTGCTTCTGCATTGGTACCAACCAGGTGGATCTGGACGCGGCCGAACTGGCCGGCATCCCGGTGTTCAACGCGCCCTACTCCAATACCCGCAGCGTGGCCGAATTGGTCATCGCCGAAGCAATCCTGCTGCTACGTGGCATCCCGCAGAAAAATGCCCAATGCCATCGCGGCGGCTGGTCCAAATCGGCAACCGGAAGCCATGAAGCGCGCGGTAAGGTGCTGGGCATCGTCGGCTATGGCCATATCGGTACGCAGGTCGGCGTGCTGGCCGAAGCACTGGGCATGCAGGTGATCTTTCACGATATCGAAACCAAGCTGTCGCTGGGCAATGCCCGCGCGGCAACTGATCTGGACGACCTGCTGGCACGTGCAGACGTGGTGACCTTGCACGTGCCAGAAACGCCATCCACCAAGGACATGATCGGCGCGGCGGAAATCGCCCGCATGAAGCCAGGCGCGCACCTGATCAATGCCTCGCGCGGCACCGTCATCGACATCGACGCGCTGGATGCGGCGCTCAGCTGCGGCCAGATCGGCGGCGCGGCGGTGGACGTCTTCCCGATCGAGCCCAAGGGCAATGGCGACGCATTCGAGTCGCCGCTAACCGCGCACGAGAACGTGATCCTGACCCCGCACGTGGGCGGTAGCACGCTGGAAGCGCAGGACAACATCGGCATCGAAGTGGCCTCCAAACTGGTGCGCTACAGCGACAACGGCAGTACCTTGTCGGCGCTGAACTTCCCCGAGGTCACCCTGCCCGAGCATGACGAAAGCCTGCGTCTGCTGCACATCCATCGCAACGCGCCGGGCGTGCTGTCGCAAGTCAACGACTTGTTTTCGCGCCACAACGTCAACATCGACGGCCAATTCCTGCGCACCGACCCCAAGGTCGGCTATGTGGTGATCGATGTCAGCGCCAGCGAGGAGCTTGTTGCAGTTCTGAAGGACGAGTTAGGGCAGATCACCGGCACCTTGCGCACACGGGTGCTTTATTGAGTGGATTGGGGATCGGTTACAGGGAAAGTCGGCTTCTTTCCTGTCGGCGTTCAAGCCACTTCTCCGCCATCCGCCGCAACGACGGATCGAGCTCTGGCTCGGCCAGCAGCTCGACGATCGGGCGCCACGCCAGCGCCAACGACTCCTCGCCGACTTCGAATGCCTCGTCTGCACCAGCCACCACCACATAACGCGCATCAAAGTGCCAATGCCCCGCCACGTCGCCGCGTGCCGGAATCCAGTGACGGTCCAGATCGAACAAGACTCCGTCCGCCAGCCGCAGGCTGCTGAGGCCGGATTCCTCCTGCGCCTCGCGCAATGCTACCTGTGCCAGATCGCGCTCGCCGTCGGCGTGACCACCCGGTTGCAGCCAGCGCTGCAGCTTGCGGTGATGCGTCAACAAGGTGCGCGTGCCATCGGCGCTGACTACCCATGCCGACCCGGTGAAATGACCTTCGACACGCCCACGCACGAACGGATCGCTCGCATCGTCCAGCAGTTGCGCGAATTGCTCGACCAGCGCCGCTTCGTCCGGCCAATGCAGGCGGTATGTCGCCAATTGTTGCAGCAAGGGTGCATCCACCGTCGGTCGTTCTCGGTCGCCCGGTGCGGGCCCAGCAGCCATTATCGCCATTCATGCAGCGTGCGCGCTTGTCGTGAGCGTGAAGCTTTGGCAAGGTAGGCCGCTTGCCTGTCTCATCAGGATGGATTGCACCACCTTTGTCCGGGCGTCCGCGCCTTACGCCTTGCTAATTAGGGATGTACCGAATGCTGAAGTCTGTGTTGAGGATCAAACCGATCACGCCCGCTGGCCTTGTCGATGCGGGCGAACCAGTCCAAGGCAATCGGCAAGGCGAAGCGACATTGCAACGAACTCTCACCGCCAAGCACCTGATCATGCTCGGCATCGGCGCGGTGATCGGCGCCGGCATTTTCGTGATGACCGGTCAGGCCGCAGCCAATCATGCTGGCCCAGCAGTGATGCTGTCGTTCGTGTTTGCCGGTATCGCTTGTGCCTTCGCCGGCCTGTGCTACGCCGAATTTGCCGCAATGATGCCGGTCTCTGGCAGCGCCTATTCGTATGCGTACGCCACGCTCGGCGAAGGCATCGCCTGGTTCATCGGCTGGTGTCTGGTGCTGGAATACTTGTTTGCCGGCTCAAGCGTTGCAGTCGCTTGGTCTGCTTACCTCATCAGCTTCATCAGCGGCACCCTGGGGCTGCCATTCCCCGCAGAGCTGGCGGGTGCACCGCTGACCTGGGACGGACATGGCTTTGGCAGCTCCGGGAATTTGTTCAACCTGCCGGCTGTGCTGATCGTCGGCGCGGTGAGCATCCTTTGCTATATCGGCGTTACCCAGTCGGCGCTCGCCAACGCGATCGTGGTGGCAATCAAGGTTGTGGTCATTTGCCTGTTCGTGGGCTTCGGCATTTCCTATATCGACCCGGCGAACTGGCACCCCTTCATCCCGGAAAACACCGGGCCAGGCCAGTTCGGCTGGGACGGGGTGTTCCGGGCCGCGTCCATCGTGTTTTTCTCCTACATCGGCTTTGACGCGGTCTCGACCTCCGCCGGGGAAACCAAGGATCCGCAGAGGAACATGCCGATCGGCATCTTGGTGTCGCTGGGTATCTGCACGGTCATCTACATCATCGTTTGCGCGGTGTTGACCGGCTTACTGCCCTACAACCAGCTCGGCACTGCCAAGCCGGTGGCGACCGCGCTTGAAGCCCACCCCCAACTGACCTGGCTCAAGACTGCTGTGGAAATCGGTGCGATCGCAGGCCTTTCTTCGGTGGTGCTGGTGATGCTGATGGCGCAGCCGCGCATCTTCTACACCATGGCCAAGGATGGGTTGATGCCCAACCTGTTCGGCAAGGTGCATCCGACATTCCGCACACCTTACGTCGGCACATTTTTCGTCGGCTTGGTCGCCGCGCTGCTGGCGGGGGCGATCCCATTGAGCGTGCTGGGCGAACTCGTCTCGATGGGTACCCTGCTCGCCTTCGCCACCGTGTGCGCCGGCGTGTTGGTGCTGCGTTTCACCAAACCCGATCTGCCGCGCCCCTTCCGGGTGCCGCTGGCGATGGTGATCTGCCCGCTGGGCGCGCTGGCCTGCCTGTTTCTGTTCCTCCAGGCCTTCCAGGAACATTGGAAGGTATTCATGGGCTGGACCGTGATTGGCCTGGGGATCTACTTCGGCTACGGCATCCACCACAGTCGCCTCGCCAAACGGGCCTAATGTTCTCTCAAGACCGGCGCGCCAAGCCGGTCTTCTTGTTCAATGATCGCGCTCAGCGCCAAGCCGGAACCGCTTCATGTTCAAACAACTTTGGGCCACCAAACACCCGCACGCCAGCCATGAGGCAGCCGACGGGCTGGGCCTGCAACGCGTGCTCGGACCCTGGGGGCTGACCGCCCTGGGCATCGGCGCAGTCATCGGTGGCGGCATCTTCGTCATCACTGGCCAGGCCGCTGCCGACCATGCCGGCCCGGCGATCATGCTCTCGTTCGTGCTCGCAGCAGTGTGCTGCGCGTTCTGCGCAATGGCCTACGCCGAATTCGCCGCAATGGTGCCGGTCTCCGGCAGCGCCTACACCTATACCTACGCCACATTTGGCGAGCTGGCGGCATGGTTCATCGGCTGGATGCTGGTGCTGGAATACGGCATGTCCGCTTCGGCGGTGGCAGTCAGCTGGACCGGCTATTTCTTGAGCTTGCTCGAACACTTCGGCATGCATTTGCCAGCCGCATTCGTCAGCGCACCGCTCGACGGCAAGCTGCAACGCACCGGTGCGATCGCCAACCTGCCGGCCGCCGGCATCGTGCTGCTGCTGACATGGCTCTGCTACGTCGGCATCCGCAAGTCCTCGGCAATGAACATGGCCATGGTGATCCTCAAGATCAGCCTGATCGTGCTGGTGATCGCCGTCGGCTGGAAATACGTGGATCCCGCCAACTGGCACCCGTTCATTCCAGCCAACCAGGCGCCGGGCAAGTACGGCATGGAAGGCGTGTTGCGTGGTGCAGCGATGGTGTTCTTCGCCTATATCGGCTTTGAAGCGGTGTCGGTGGCAGCGCAGGAATCACATCGTCCGCAGCGCGATTTGCCGATCGGCATGCTGCTGTCGCTGGTGACCTGCACCGTCCTCTACATCGCGATGGCAGCGGTGATGACCGGGCTGTTGCCCTACACCCTGCTCGGCACCGACGAACCAGTGGTGACCGCGCTGGCAGCGCATCCGCAGTTGGGCTGGTTGCGCGTCGTTGTGGAAGTGGGCGCGTTGATCGGCCTGTCGTCGGTGGTGCTGGTGATGATCATCGGCCAGCCGCGTATCTTCATGATCATCGCGCGCGACGGCCTGCTGCCATCGATCTTCACCCGCATCCATCCCCACTACCGCACGCCGCACATCAATACCATCATCACCGGTGTCGGCATCGCGCTGCTGGCAGCGGTGTTCCCATTGGATATATTGGGCGAGCTGACCTCGATGGGGACGCTGATCGCCTTCGCGGCGGTCTGTGCTGGTGTGCTGATCCTGCGCCGCACGCACCCGGAACTGCCGCGTCCGTTTCGCATGCCCGCCGCCTGGTTGATCTGCACTGCCGGTGTGATGAGCTGTCTTGCACTCCTATCGGCGATGACGCTGCACAACTGGATGCTGATGGGCCTGTGGACGCTGGTCGGGCTGGTGATTTATTTCGGCTACGGCTATCGCCACAGCCGTCTGCGCAACGAACGTTGAGCTGACGCACGGCGCGGGGGTGCGTGCGGCAGGAATGCAGCTGCTGTCTGCACCTGTCCGTCCTCCAGGGCCACAGTAGAATACGCCCATGAATGCGACCACTGCCCCCCTGCCCTATAGCCCCACGCGTCTGCACGAGCTGGCAAATGTGCTGATCGCCAATATCCGCGAGCTGGCGCGCGCCGGCTGGACGCCTGCAACCAGCAGCAATTTTTCCCATCGTCTGGACGAACAGCACGCGGCCATCACCGTTTCCGGTCGCGACAAGGGTCGCCTGGTCGAAGAGGACATCATGGTGGTGGACTTGGACGGCCTGGCCGTTGGACGCCTGCTGCGTCCGTCTGCCGAAACTCTGCTGCACACCCAACTGTATCGCCGGTTTCCACAGATCGGGTGCGTGCTGCACACGCACTCGCCAGTGCAGACGATTGCGTCCCGCCTGTATGCAGGCAGCGGGGTGATCCGGCTGGAAGGCTACGAACTGCTCAAAGCTTTCGAAGGCAACACCACACACAACACCACGGTGGAGGTGCCGGTGTTCGCCAACACCCAGGATATGCAGGTGCTGGCCGCGCAGGTCGACGCCTTGCTGGACAAACAGAGCATGTGGGGGTATCTCATCGAAGGACACGGGCTGTATGCCTGGGGCCGCAATATGGCCGAAGCACGTCGACATCTGGAAGCGTTCGAGTTCCTGCTGCATTGCGAACTCGAACTACTGAAACTGCGCGGCACCCGCTGAGTATTGTCCGTCCCCATTCGTGAGCAACACTGCCATGAGCCGACTACGTATCTTTGCCGAAACCAATCCCGCCACGCCGCAATTGGATAGCCGAGATGGCGACGTGATCGCTGCCGAGTTGAAAAAGATTGGTGTGACCTTCGAACGCTGGCACGCCAGCGCGCCGGTCAAACCGGGCGCCACGCCCGAGCAGGTGATGGAGGTCTATCGCACCGACATCGATCGCATCAGCGCCGAACGCGGCTTCAAAACCGTGGACGTGGTCAGCATTGCGCCCGACAACCCAAAGCGCGAAGAAATGCGCGCCAAGTTTCTCGACGAGCACTTCCACAAAGAAGACGAGGTACGGTTCTTCGTCGCTGGCTCGGGTCTGTTCACGCTGCACGTGGATGCCAGGGTTTATGAGATCGAATGCGTCAAGGACGACCTGATTGCCGTGCCCGACCGCACCCTGCATTGGTTCGACATGGGGTTGGAACCGTACTTTGTGGCGATTCGCTTCTTCACTGAGCCCGATGGCTGGGTCGGCCATTTTACCGGCACCGATATTGCGCAACACTTCCCCCGCTACGCCCCCGAGAAACCTCACAAGGCCAGCTGACGATGACACGACCGCAAGCGATCCTCACCGATATCGAAGGTACGACCAGCAGCATTTCGTTCGTCAAGGATGTGTTGTTCCCCTATGCGCGCCGCGCCATGCCGGCCTACCTGCGTGAGCACGGCAATCATCCGCAGGTGCGCCATTGGCTCAATCAGGTCGCCGATGACATCGGCGAGGACGTGCCGGACGAAGTGCTGATCACCACCTTACAGACCTGGATCGATGAAGACCGCAAACACACCGCCCTCAAGGCCTTGCAGGGCCTGATCTGGGCAGAGGGCTACAACAGTGCCGACTTCACTGCGCACATGTATGCCGATGCAGCAAGCCAGTTGCAGGCCTGGCACGCGGCGGGCATTCCGCTTTACGTCTATTCATCAGGCTCGGTGCCGGCGCAAAAGTTGTTCTTCTCCCATAGCGATGCAGGCGATTTGAGCGGACTGGTAAGCGACTGGTTCGATACCGAAATTGGCCCCAAGCGGGAAGCCGCCAGCTACCGCCGTATTGCCGAGCGCATCGGTGTACCACCGTCGGAGATCCTGTTCCTGTCGGACGTGGTCGAGGAGCTGGACGCAGCCAAACGTACGGGCATGCGTACCGCACTGCTGGACCGCCGTGAGGACTACCCTACACCGCGCTCGGCAAGCGATGTCGGCAACCACCACCGCGTGGAAAGTTTTAGTCAACTGGTGCTGTAAGCACGATCAACAAGCCGACCGTGCTCGCTGCCGAGTGAGGGCGGTTGGTCTTTGGCGCTACGTAAGCGTCTGGTACGTGACACGTACGGTCGTACAGTTCGCATCTGTCTACGGGATGATGGCCTGCGTTGCCGCCGGTGCGCTCAGACGCGCCACCCCGTCTTCCTTCGGCCTCAGCATTGCTCATGTCACGGTATCCCTCTCTTGGACCAAGCGCCTTGTTGCGACGCCTCGCGCTGCTGATCGTCGTGGTTGCATTCATGGCCGGCTGCCATCGGGATGCTGGTGCGGCGTTGCCAGCTCAAGCCGCGGCCAGCAATGGCGCAGTGGACCCCATCGATCAGGCCACGCTTGCACACGCATTGAACGCACTACAACCGCAGCGCCCCGGCATCACCGATCTGTATGTGGTCGGCTTTGCCGGCGACGCCAGCGACGACGTATTCCGCAACGAAACGTTGTATCTCAAGCAGCTGTTCGAACAACGCTTCGCTACGGGCGGACGCGTGGTCACGCTGGTCAACAACCCGGACAATCTGGGCGAGCATCCGTACGCACCGTTGGCCACCTACGACAATCTGTACGACACGCTGGCGGCGATCGGCAAGCGCATGGATCGCAAGGAAGATGCGCTGCTGTTGTTCGTCACCACACACGGTACCGAAGACCATAACCTGTATGTACACGTGGACAAGGAAGAAGAGGACTTCATCAGTCCGCAGGATCTGCGCGCAGCACTGGATGATGCCGGTATCGACAATCGCATCATCGTGCTCTCTGCTTGTTACTCGGGGGGCTTCATCCCCGCGCTGCGCTCGCCGCATACATTGATCCTCACCGCTGCGCGTGCCGACCGGGCATCGTTTGGCTGTGGCAACACGTCCAACGCCACCTACTTCGGGCAGGCGTGGTTGATCGATGCAATGAACCAGAGCGACGACCCACTGGCCGCATTCGACATCGCCAAGGCCGCGATTACCGCACGCGAAAAACAGCAGGGCGAGGTGCCGTCGTTGCCGCAGCAGTCGCTGGGCGCGTACCTGGCGCCGGTGCTGGCGCGCTGGCACGCTGGCCTGCGTCTCGGGCCGACGGTTGCCTATCCGTATCCGCCAGTGGAGACAGATACCAAGACGGAACCACAGGTCGATGCACCACTTCAATCCACCGATCCTGCAATAGATGATGCCAAGCGCTCAACGGCTCAACAAACAGCAAGCACGTCGTTCAAGCCAGCCCATGCATCTGGCGCATCCACTCGATCACCACAGTGAATGGCTGAGACTGAGTGCGGCTGAAGGATCGGCTGATATATCTGGGCGTGCAGTGGTCAGGTCGGCATGGATGATGCGCGACAACCGCAGCGGCCAGGGAGCACATTCTGCACCAAGCACCTGCAGCGCGCCCACCGAATCGTAAGCACTGCTTGTTTTGTCAGCTGCATCAAGGCTCAGCGGTTTGCAGCCGATACACCGTGCTGGCGTCGTACTGCCCTGTCGGCAGGTGCGCACGCACGTCGACGGTATGCTCGCCCGCTGCCAGCGTTGTCGGCAATACGCCGCGCCAAACATGCGTGGACGGCGTGGCCTCCGGGGAGCGGTCGTCGCCGCGCAGCGCAGCGGCCGCATCGTCGCGAACATTCTCTGCCAGCACGCGCGGATCGGCGCGCTCCACCCGCTTCATCGGCTGCCAGGCACCGTGGTCGATGCGCATTTCGACCAAGGTGTCGTTCTGGCCCATGAACACGTTCGCGTAGATGCCCCACGCCGCGTACGCACCCCTGCGCAGCACCTTGGGCGCATGCAACAGTACCTGCGCATCAGCGGGTGCGCGCGCGGCATGATAGGCCAGCGTGTACTCGCCGCTGGGCGCGACTTGCACAACTGCATAGCCATTGGGAGTGCCATCGCTCATGGTCGCATCGGGGATACCGTCGGCATCCTTGACACCCGACCAGAACGCCCCGCAAGCCGCACCCACGTTGTATTCGTGCAGCGGGCGTGCGCCCTGCCAGCCTTCGTCCGCACCGTAATCCACCTGGCGCTGGGTGTGACTATGACCACTGAGCACCAACACATGCGCAACGTCTTTCAGTAGTGCGAATAGCCGGCGGCGATCAGCATGCCGGAAGGTTTCCTGCCCCGGCACTGCATCGAACAGATGGATATGCATGCCCAGCACCAATAGCCGGTCGCGTGGCAGCTGCGCCAGATAAGTCTGCAAAAACACAAACTGGTCTTCGCGCAGGCCACCGATATACGCTGGCTTGCCGCCGGGCGTGTAGATCACATCGTCCAGAAACACAAAACTGGCATTGGCTTGTTCCACCGCATAGGTATCCGGGCCGTACACCGCCCGCCAGCTATCAAGAGACTGCGCATCGTCGTGCGCGTCGAAGTTGAGATCGTGGTTGCCCGGCACATGGAACCACGGCACGCCCAGCTGCGTGGTGACCTTGTTCAACGCCGGATACAGGCCCAGATCGTCGCTGACGAGATCGCCCAGCGTGGTACCCAGCCTGGCAGTGGTCTTGCCGATGAGAGGTGCGACGATGTCGCGCTGGTAGTAGCCCACGTCGGCAAGTTTGGCGGTCTGGGTGTCGGCAAACACCAGCATCTGAAAACCATCGGCTGCGGCACTTGCACGCGGGGTCAGCGCGAAATCCCAGTGGCGTGTATTGCGGCCTGTCGCGGCGATACCACTGTAGTTGTGCTTGGCTGAACCGCTCGGTGCGTAGTGGCGCCAGAACGCAGGTAAGCCGTCGGCGGCGGGCACGAAGCCGCGGTCGCCGGGCTTGATCACGAACACTGTTTGCCCATCGCGCACCGGCAAACGATAGCGGCCCCGGGCATCAGTTCGCACAATCTGCTCGCCGTTGGAAACCGCCACATCGGCAACACCCGGCTCATCGGCGCTGCGACCGGCGTACCCATCGCGTTCTTCATAGACGAGGCCATCGACTGTTGCGTCCCGCGCGTACGCGCTTCCCGCCAGCAAGCCCAGTGTCAACAAAGCAAAGCAAGTTTGCATGCGTCTTCCCGCCAAAGGACCAGCGGGAAGTGTACCCCCGCTGGTGGCGGCACCCTTGATGCGGTGCGCACGGGCCATGGCAGCGACAGGCCGTGGCAGGAATGCTCTTTCCCGCGATGACGTATCGGTTGCGTCTGCTCGCAGGATTCTCCGCTTCTAGACACACACGGGCGTTTGGCAGGCACCCGGCCTTGCCAGACCTACTCAGTTGTGACGGGATTCCAGCAACGCCACCACATCCCCCAGGCCCAACCCACGCGCGCGCAACAACACAATCAAGTGATACAGCAGATCCGCCGATTCACCGAGCAATGCATCATTGCCCTGCACCACACCGGCCAGTGCGGTTTCCACGCCCTCCTCGCCCACCTTCTGCGCAATGCGGCGAACGCCTTGTTCGAATAATTTGGTGGTGTAACTCCCGTGCGGACGTTCGCGCTCACGCTCGGCCACCAGCCCATCCAGGCTCCCCAAGAACTGCCCGGGCGCACTGGGGAAACAGCTGGTGCGGCCCAGATGGCAGGTAGGACCATGCGGGCGTGCCTGCACCAGCAGTGTGTCGGCATCGCAATCGGTCTGGATCGACACCACGCGCAACACGTTCCCCGAATGCTCGCCCTTGGTCCACAAGCGCTGCCTGCTCCGGCTGAAGAAGGTGACTTCACCACGCTGCTGGGTGACAGCCAAGGCTTCGGCATTCATGTACCCCAGCATCAACACGCGCAGGGTATCGGCATCCTGCACGATCACCGGCAACAAACCTTCGCCCTTGCTCCAATCCAGCGCTGCGAGCGCCTCGCCGGTTGCTGTCTCGTTACTGTCCATCGCGTACCTCGATCTGTTGCGCGCGCAGGAATTGCTTGAGTTCGGGAATCGCAATCGCACCGCTGTGAAACACGCTTGCTGCCAGCGCGCCATCCACATCGGCCTGGTCGAAGACATCGGCAAAGTGCCGCATCTCTCCCGCACCACCGGAAGCGATCAACGGGACACGGCATAAGGCGCGCACCTGCCGCAGCTGGACGATGTCGTAACCGCGTCGCACGCCGTCGTTATCCATGCAATTGAGCACGATCTCGCCGGCACCCAGCCGCTGCGCTTCGGCCACCCAGTCCAGCGTGCGCATCGGCAGCGCCTGGGTCTTGCTGGGATCGCCGGTGTAGCGGCGCACGCGCCATTGGCCATCCTGTTCGCGAACCGAGTCGACACCCACCACCACACATTGCACACCGAAGGCATCAGCCAGTTCGGAAATCAGCTGCGGGCGGCCCAATGCGGGCGAGTTGATCGAAATTTTGTCGGCGCCAGCGTGCAACACCGCACGCGCCGTTTCCACATCGCCAATGCCGCCAGCCACGCAGAACGGGATATCGATCAGCCGCGCCACCCGCTCGACCCACGTGTAGTCGACCGAACGCCCCTCCGGGCTGGCGCCGATGTCGTAGAACACCAGCTCGTCGGCGCCCTGCGCGCGGTAGCGCAATGCCAGTTCGACAATGTCACCCATGTCGATGTGGTCGCGGAACTTGACGCCCTTGACCACGCGGCCAGCGCGCACGTCCAGGCACGCAATGATGCGGCGGCTCAGCATGCCAGTGCCTGGTTGAGGTCCAGATGCCCCTCAAGCAATGCCTTGCCGAGCACGATGCCGGCGCAGCCTGCGGCCTTTGCGGCGGCGACATCGGCCAGATTGCGCGCGCCACCGGAGACCTGCACCTGCAGCTGCGGCGTCAATGTGCACAGATGTGTGTACAGCGCCATATTGGGCCCGCACAGCATGCCATCGCGTGCAATGTCGGTGCACAAAAGATGTTGCAGACCGGCTTGTGCGTAACGCACGGCCAACTGGTCCAAGGTGGCGTCTGCGATTTCGGTCCAGCCGTGCACCGGCAACCGCCAGATGCCATCGGCGTCCTGGCGCGTATCGAGCGCAATGGTCAGGCGATCGGCGCCAAATTCGTGCAGCCACCCCATCACCAGCGCGCTATCGCGCACTGCCAATGAGCCAATCACTACGCGTGCGGCGCCTGCATCCAGGATGCGCTCCACATCCTCGCGCGAGCGCACACCGCCACCGGTCTGCACCTGCAAACCACAGGTGCGGCCGATCTCGGCAAGTACGGTGGCCAAGGTATAGCCGCCCGCCTTTGCCGCATCCAGATCAACCAGATGCATCCAATGTGCGCCGGCGTCCGCAAATGCCTGCGCGCGCGGCAACACATCCTCGCCGTAGTAGGTTTCACGCGCGTAATCGCCTTGCAGCAGGCGCACAACGCGGCCATTGCGGATATCCAGCGCTGGGTAAACAGTAAAACTCATGGCAAGCTCATTTCGAGAAAATTGCGCAGAATGCGTGCACCGGCGTCAGCTGAACGCTCAGGGTGAAACTGCGCGCCGCAGCGCAGGCCGTTCTGCACAACGGCTGTGAACAACCCGCCATGATCGCAGGCAGCTACAGTGTCGACCGTGACTGGTACTGCGTAACCATGTACGAAATAAGCGCTGGCATGTTTCGGCAGACCAGCCAGCAACACCGACTCGCGCATCGGCACCAACTGGTTCCACCCCATATGCGGCACACGAATGCCGAGCGCAGGCGTCATAGGCCGCACGATGCCCGGCAACAGGCCCAGGCAGTCGACATCGCCTTCTTCAGAATGTTCGAACAGCAATTGCATGCCCAAGCAAATGCCCATCAACGGCACCTGTAGCGCCCGCAGTGGCTCGACCAAGCCCTGGGCGCGTAAGCGCGACATGGCCTGTGGTGCAGCACCAACACCGGGCAAGATCACGCGCTGTGCGCCTCGCAAGCCTGCTGCATCGCGCACCACGCGTACCTCAACGCCGAGCCGCTCCAATGCATAGCGCACCGAGCCCAGATTGGCGCCACCGGCATCGACCAGCGCAACATCGCTCATAGAGCGCCCTTGGTGGTTGGCAAGGCAGTGCCTTCGCGGCGGACCGCCTGACGCAATGCCCGCGCCAACGCCTTGAAGCAGGCTTCGACCTTGTGGTGATCGTTCTCGCCACGCACGCTCAGGTGCAGGTTCACACCCGACGCATCACAGATCGAACGGAAGAAATGCGGCACCAACTCGGTGGGCATGTCGCCGACGCGCTCGCGTTTGAATTCGCCGTCAAATACAAAATAGGGTCGCCCACTGAAATCCAGCGCAGCACTGGCGATGGTTTCGTCCATCGGCAACGTAAAACCATGCTGCACTGTGTTGCCAGCGATACGCCACGGGCTGCTTTGAGGATCGAATCCATACCGACCGATACCACGCTTGTCGCCCAGCGCCTCGCGTAACGCCTGGCCCAGCGCAAGGCCAGTGTCTTCGATAGTGTGATGCTCATCGATATGCAGGTCGCCTTCGGCATGGATGTCCAGCGCAAACCCACCGTGTTTGCCGATCTGTTCCAGCATGTGATCGAAGAATGGAAGGCCGGTCATAATCTTCGGCTCGGCAACACGATCCAGATCCAGTTCCACGCGAATCTTGGTTTCCTTGGTGTTGCGCTGAACCACCGCGCGGCGTGGCGCATCGGCCAATTCGTGCGCAATGCCGAGCCAGTCCCACTGGCCGCCGAACGCATCGGTGCGCAGCTGAAACCCGCGGATATTGAGGTTCTGCGCGAATTGGATGTCGGTGATGCGATCGCCCACCATCGCCGAGCGTGCCCAATCGATGCTGCGGTCCTGCAGATAGGGGACCATCAAACCAACGCCGGGCTTGCGGGTGGGCGCATTGTCGGCCGGCCAACTGCAATCGATCAACACGTCGCGGAATGCGATGCCCTGGCTGGCAAAGATCTGCAGCATCAGGTTGTTCGGGCCGTCAAAAGATACGCGCGGGTAGCGCTCGCTGCCTAGCCCATCCTGATTGCTGACGATGACGAACTGATAGCCGGCGTCTCGCAGCTTGAGCATCGCCGGAATCACGTCGTCGACGAAGCGTAATTTCTCGTACGCGTCGATCTGGTAATCGGCCGGCTCGGTAATCAGCGTGCCGTCGCGGTCGACGAAAAGAATTGGGGTCATGCCGAGGCCTCCAGCGTGCGTTGCAGCACGCTCAGCACGCGCTCGTTCTGTTCGTGCGTGCCCAAGGTGATGCGCAATGCATCGGCAAGACGCGGGACTGCGCGTTGATCGCGCACCACGATACCGGCTTCCAGCAGCGCCTGGAAGGCGGCTTGGGCATCGTCCAAACGCACCAGCAGGAAGTTGCCTTGCGAGGGATAGACACGCCGCACACCGGCCAGTTGCACAAGCGCCCTGTACATCCGCTCGCGCTCACCACGCACCTGGGCGATGCGACGCGCGGTAACCTCCAGCACTGGCGCAGACAAGGCTTGCTCGGCCATCGCCGCGCACGGCGTCGGTACCGGATACGGCGCCTGGCAGCGACGCAGCAACGCGATCAAATCGGCGTTGGCGATCAAGCTGCCAATGCGCGCGGCTGCCAACGCATGCGCTTTGGAGAGCGTGCGCAGCACAGCGAGATTGTCGTAACGCGCCAGCAGACCGACTGCCGAGGCCACATCGGAGAATTCGCCGTAGGCCTCGTCCACGACCACCAGCGCCTTGCCCTGCAACGCCTGCAAGGTGCGTTGGATCTCGTCCAGCGCAATCGCCGACCCGGCAGGATTGGACGGCGAACACAGAAATACCAGCTTGGCGTTCGATGCCAAGGCGGCTGACACAATTGCCGGGATATCTGCGCGGAAACCATCGGGCCCATCGACCAACGGCACTTCAACCAGCGGCGCATTCTGCAGCCGCGCGCACACTGCGTACATGCCGAACACCGGCGGCGTCACCAGCACTGCATCACGCCCGGGCGCGCACAGGACACGTACCAGCAAATCGATCGCCTCGTCGCTGCCACGGCCGATCAACAACTGCTCCGGCGCACAGCCGTACAGCGCCGCAAGCGCGCTGCGCAGGCCCTTGGGTTGCGGATCGGGATAGCGTCGCGTGCTCGCGCTTGGGTCGGCCGGGTTGCCCCAGGCCGATTCGTTGGCGTTGAGCCATACATCGCCCTGCAATGCGCTGTTGCGTGCCGACGAATACCCGGCGAATGCGTGCAGATCTTCGCGCACCAGCGTCAGGATCGACGAGGCGCTCATACTGCCGCTCCCATGCGCAGTGCCACTGCATTGGCGTGTGCATCTAGTCCTTCTGCCCGCGCCAGTATCAATGCGCATTCGCCGATGCCGTCGATGCCTGCCTTGCTTGCCGCCTGTACGCTGAGCATGTTCTGGAAGCTGGCGACACTGACGCCGCTATAGGCACGCGCCGCTCCGCTGGTGGGCAACACATGGTTGGTGCCGCTGCAATAATCGCCCAGCGCTTCGGGCGTGTAATCACCAAGAAATACCGAGCCGGCTGCTTCCACGTGAGCCAACCATGCACGCGGTTCGCGCAGCGCAAGAATCAGGTGTTCGGGCGCGTAGCGGTTGCTGATCGCAAATGCCTCTTCCAGCGTCTGCACCTTGACCAACCGCGATTGAGCCAGAGCCCCACGCGCGATATCGGCACGCGACAATTGCGCCAGCTGCATCTCCACCTGCGCCTGCACCGCATCGAGCAACATCTGGCTGTCAGTTAGCAATACCACTTGCGAATCCGGGCCGTGTTCGGCCTGCGACAACAGGTCGGCAGCCACGAACGCCGCTTGCGCGCCGGCATCGGCGATCACCAACACTTCCGACGGGCCGGCAGGCATGTCGATCGCGGCCACGCCCAATTGTGCCACCTGCTGCTTGGCTTCGGTGACATAACTGTTGCCCGGGCCGAACAATTTGTCGCAACTCGGCACCGACTCGGTACCGTACGCCATCGCCGCAATCGCCTGCGCACCACCGATCTTGAACACCCGGCGCACGCCGGTGAGCCGCGCGGCGACCAGCACTGCCGGATCCACGCTGCCGTCCTTGCGCGGCGGCGTGCACAACACTACCTCGCGACATCCGGCCAGACGCGCCGGCACGCCCAGCATCAAGGCAGTTGATGGCAACGGCGCGCTGCCAGCCGGCACATACAGACCCACACGACCGATCGGCCGCACGATCTTTTCGCACACGACGCCCGGTGCGGTTTCCACCGCATAGTCCGCGCGCATGCCGGCGCGGTGGAAGATCTCGATGCGCGTCACGGCGTCCTGCATGGCCTGGCGCAGCGCCGGTGCCACGGCCGCTTCGGCGGTCGCGAATTCGGCCTCGCTCACGATGAAACTGTCCAATGTCACACCATCCAAACGCGCAGTCATCTGGCGCAATGCCGCATCTCCACGCGTGCGTACGTCGGCAATCAACGAGGCCACCGCAGTACGTGTTTGCGCGGCCACAGTCTGCACCGGGCGGGTCAGCGCGTCGATCCGTGCGGCAGTGTCGAGTTGGGACCAATCGAGAATCTTCATGCCAGCGAACGCTCCACCGTCAACACCATCAAGGCTTGCGCACCTGCGCGTTCGAGTTCTTCCAAGCGTTGCCAGGTCACCGCGCCGTGGCACATGGTCTGCAGGCGGAGCGAGCCGTTGCCGTCATCCGGTAGCTGCACCAGCGGGTCGGCGTCGGGCAGCAGGCGGCGCAGCACATCCACGTTGTCTTGTTCGGCGCGGAACATCAGCAGCTTGCTGTCGCGCAGCTTGAGCACACCATCCATGCGCCGCAGCAGCATCGCCAGCAGGCCGGCTCGCGCATCGGCTGGCTCGCACACTGCGCCAGCCAGCACCGCTTCGCTTTCCATCACCAGTTCGACCGGCTTGAGCTGATTGGCAGCCAGGGTGGCACCGCTGGAAACCAGATCACAAATCAGATCGGCGGTGCCCAAGCGTGGTGCAATTTCCACCGAACCGGACAACTCCACCACCGCCGCGTCGATGCCTTGACGTTCCAGCCAATCGGCCAGGATCGCTGGGTAACTGGTGGCGATCCGCTTGCCGGCCAATTGCGCCAGGCCCTGCCAGTCCCATTCTTCCGGCACTGCGAGCATTAAACGGCACTGACCGAAACCGACCCGGCGCATCGCGTGATAAGCCCCCGGCAAACCGTTGCGACGACGCTCGGCGGCCTGCTCTTCCAGCTCGTTGTGGCCGACGATGCCCAAGTCGCAGACGCCATCGGCGATCAGGCTGGGGATATCGTCGTCGCGCACCAGCAGCAGGTCTACCGGCAGCGATTCGCCATAGCAGAACAGCTTGTCGCGGCTCTGCCGCCAGCTCAGCCCGCAGGCGGCCAGCAGGCTGCGCGCCGGCTCGGCCAAACGGCCGCTCTTCTGGATGGCAATACGTAACCGGTCACGTGCCAACGTTGCCGTGGAAGCACTCATCTTGTTCTCTCAGTGGGAGTCGTCAGCGCGCGAAGACTGCGCGCTCAAGGCCGCGGCATAGCCGCCGGTGCCATGGTCCAGGGTGCGCGCAACACGCCCGATGGTGGTCACGCTGACCTGGGTCAGCTCGTGGATTTCGCGATATGGCACGCCCTTGACCAACAGCGGCACGACGCGCCAGCGGTCGGCCATGGCTTCCAGTTCGGCAGGTGTGCACAGATCACGCAGAAAGGCTTCAACCGCGCCAGATTCGTTCAGACACGCCAACGCCCCGGCCAGCGGCGTGAGCGAGGCAGCGGTACTTTCGCGGGGAATGGGCCGTTGTTTCATTGCGTTAATGTAATAGCGTATTAGTACATTAACGCGAGGCACGCCTGAAGACAAGTCGACCGAGCCTAAGCATTCATGCAATGGCTGGCTGTACGCGTGCCATTACGAAAAAACGCCCACTGGCATCCAGATGTCAGTGGGCGGTGTTATGCGCGGCGGCGCGTGGCTAGCCAGCAGCAGAAGGGGCCAGACCGGTCAGGCCTTGCCGTCGGCGTCAGTGGCCATTGGCAGCGCCAGCCACCAGCATCGCCTTGGCCTGCTCCAGTTCCACCTGCAAGGTGCTGGCTAGCTCGTCGCGGGCGACATCGAACTGCTGCGCGCGCACCAGGTCCTTCACCGCCACCACTCCGCGCGCCAGCTCGTCGTCGCCAGCCAGCACCACAAACCGGATACCCGCACGGGCGGCGTACTGGAACTGCTTGCCGACTTTCTTCGGCTCCATCTGCACTTCGGTGTTGATGCCACCGATGCGCAGCCGGCGCGCGATATCCAGCGCGTCGTCCAAGCGGGTCTCATCCATCAGCGCCACCATTGCCTGCACGCTGCTTTCAGCGATGCCCTGAATGAGGCCGGCCTCGCGCAGCTGCCAGAACAGGCGGGTCAGGCCGATCGAGATACCCACGCCGGGTAATTTTGACTTGGTGTAGTGGCTGGCCAGATTTTCGTAGCGGCCGCCCGAGCAAATCGAGCCAATCTGCGGGTGGTCGGTGAGCGTGGTCTCGTAGACGGTGCCGGTGTAGTAGTCCAGCCCGCGCGCGATGGAAAAATTCAGGCAGTACGCGCGCTCAGGCACGCCCAGCGTCTTGACCAGCATGAGCACTTCACGCAGCTCGGCGATGCCTTCGCCAAGCGTGGCACTGGCGCCCACCAACGGTTCCAACGCCTGCAACTGCGCCAGCGCATCGGCGTGCCCTTGGGTACGCACCGCCACGAAGGCGAGAATCTTGGCAACCTGCTCGGCAGGAATGCCGAAGCCCTCGCCCACCAGCGTGTCGCGCACGTAATCGGCGCCACGCTTGTCGATCTTGTCGACTTCGCGCAGCACCGCCAATTGCAACTTGCCTTCGGCCACGCCCAGACTTTCGAAAAAGCCACGCAGCAACTTGCGGTTGTTCACCTGCACCTTGAAGTCGCCGATACCCAGCTCGGCGAACACTGCATGAATGACCGCCAGCACTTCGGCGTCGTAACGGATGCTGAGCGCATCCTTACCGATGACGTCGATATCGCACTGGTAGAACTCGCGGAAGCGCCCGCGCTGCGCACGTTCGCCGCGATACACGCGCTGCATCTGGTAGCGGCGAAAGGGGAAGCTCAGGTCGTGCTCGTGCTCGGCGACGTAGCGCGCCAGCGGGACGGTGAGGTCAAAGCGCAATGCCAGCTCGGGCAAGCCTCCGTTTTCGGCACCCTCCTCGGTCGCCGCGGCAGCATTGGCCAGCGCACCGGTTGACTGCACGAAGTAGACCTGGCGCTCGGTCTCGCCGCCGGATTTGGTCAGCAGCACATCGGACAGCTCGAACACTGGGGTTTCGACCGGCAGGAACCCGAACCGCTCGTAGTTGCGGCCGATGACGTCCAGCATGCGCTGGAACGCGATCTGCTCGCGAGGCAGCAATTCCATGATGCCGGGCGGCGTGCGGGGCTTGATCACGAGCGAAACTCCTGCTGGACAGTATGGCGAACGCACGATTCTACCGGCAGCCAGCCGCATTGACCGCATGGCGTCTCATTGACACTGCTATGTCGTCCGCTCATGGCAAGCCTACGGCAGGCACTTGGCCCACCATCGCTCAACGTCCGGCCATCGCCCCGCCACAGCCGGTGCTCAGCAGCCGCGATTGACTCAGCCAGGCGCGATCCGGGTAATAGGCGAACACGAATGCACCGTCGCGCAAAGTGTCGATCAATTGTTTGGCCACCGCCGGTCGTACGGCCGGGCAACCCTGGCTGCGGCCAAGCCGGCCCTGGGCGCGGATGATAGCTTGGCTGACGTAAGAGGCACCGTGGATAACGATGTCGCGTTCGCGTGCGTGGTCGTTGAAACCCGGCTCCAAGCCGTTGAGCCGTAACGAATAGCCGTTGTGGCCGATATACGACTCCTGCGCGGTGAAGGCGCCCAGACTCGACTGCAAGCTGCCATCGTTATTGGAAAACTTCGCCGCCAGGTTTTCGCCGGTATTGCGTCCATGCGCAACCCACTCCTGAAACAACAAACGCTGTTTTTCAAGATCGAACACCCACATCCGGCGCTCGGTCGAGGGGCGGCTGTAGTCGATGACGCTGAGCACGCGCTCGGCACCCACCTGCTTGCGCTGGCGAGCGCATTGCAGTGCGTCAGTGGCCAGAGTTAGCACCTGGCGGTCCAGCGCCGGCGCTTGGCGCGACAGCGCCTCGACCAGACCCACATGCGGCGCCCCCAGCGGCGAGGCCAAGGCGCCAGACACGGCATCAGCCGCACTGACTGGGCCAGCCATTGCACATCCAGATAACGCGGCGGCAACGGCGATCATTCGATAAGACATGCAAAAACCCGGATCGGACACGGCACCACAGCGGCACCACACTCACCTACAAATAGCCCGATACGCGCCACTTTCCAAGCCCTGCTGGCTGAACACGTTGGGTCAGGCAGCATCCGCAAGTAGGCGCTGCCGAAAGGCTGCGTAGTCCGGCGCCAATGCTTCGGCATGCGCTGGACGCCGCAGTAAGGCCGCCAGCGCCGGCGGCACATCCACCGGACGGCCGATCAATGGCTCCACCACACCCTCGAACTTGGCCGGATGCGCCGTAGCTGCCACCGCCCAATCGCCGGTACCGCCCTGCGCGCCTTCGGAACGCAGTTGCTCAAGCAGATGCACCGCAGTGGCCGTATGTGGGCAATGCACCTCACCGTAGCGCGAGAAGCGCTGCTGCACGGTATAGCCAATCGCTGCATCGTCCACCGACAACGCACAAAATTCTTCGCGCAAGGCAGCATCGTCGCCGTTGTAGAGCCAACGCAGCCGCTCGAAATTGCTCGGCGCACCCACATCCATCGCATTGGCCAGCGTGGCAACGCTGGGGTGAGGTGCGTACGCCTCACCGGCGAAATAGTCCGGCAACACATGATTGGCATTACAGGCCAATGCGATGCGGCCTAACGGCACCCCGAGCGAGCGCGCAATGATCGCTGCAAGCCCGTTGCCCAGATTGCCGGTCGGCACCACCAGATTGAGCAAGCCGCCCGATGCGGCATGGTGCTGCAGGGCGGCATGGGCGTAGTAACTCATCTGCGGCAGCAGCCGGCCCAGGCTGATGCTGTTGGCTGAACTCAGCGGCACCTGCGCCTGCAACGCAGCATCATTCAAGGCCTGCTTGACCATCGACTGGCAATCGTCAAACGAGCCGGCCACGCACAAGGCTTGGATGTTGTCACCGAAACACCCCAACTGATGCGCCTGCCGCGGCGACACGCGTCCGTCCGGGTACAGCACCACCACGCGCAAACCCGGCTGGCGGTGAAACGCGGCGGCCACGGCGGCGCCGGTATCGCCTGAGGTAGCGACGAGGATCGTCAGCGGGCGGTCTTCGGCACGGCGCAAGCGGGTCAGGCAGGCCGCCAGAAAGCGTGCGCCGAAATCCTTGAACGCAGCGGTTGGGCCATGGAAAAGCTCCAATGCATAATCGCCCGGTGTGCCCAGCGCCACCAACGGCGCAGGGAAATCGAAGGCTTCAGCGCAGATGGCCGGTAGCTCGGCCTCCAGCGCATCCCCCTCGAAAAACGGCCGTAGCAGTGTGGTGGCGGTGTCGGCCATACCATCGCTTGCAACCAGCGTACGGACCGGCGGCAGGGTCTTGGGTACGTACAGGCCACCATCGGGCGCCAGCCCGGCGGCAATGGCTTGGCTCAGGCTTGCGGCTGGCGCACCGCCGCGGGTGGAAATAAACATCAGCATGACTCCAGATAAAGCGAAGGCTGGGCGTCGCCCATGACAAGGGATACAGCGCGTGATGTGGCTGAGTGTGGCGGCGCGGCGACCTCGCACCGAGTAATGCGCACGGTCAATGGCGTCGCGCTGGTCAGCTGATGCAGATCGGCGAAATCGCGGTCGATCAAATGGCGTGCCGCACCTGGCAGGTCAGATCTACAGTTTGCAGCCTGCAGCGCGTTGTCATGACGTGCGTACGGCTTCATCCGAGCAACCGTGCCGCAGGACTTGCGATCGGCGATACCCAAGCCTGGCTATTGAAACCTGCGGCAGCAAACCCGGCTTGTACTGCCGGTGCCGCGGCGTCTGCAGCAGCGCGTGATTCGAACCAGGCAAACACACTTGGCCCGGCACCGGAAATGCTCGCGCCAAGTGCGTTGTGGTCCAGCGCTGCCTGTTTGGCGGCCTCAAAACCGCCAATCAATGGTGCGCGACGCGGTTCGACCAGCACATCGCGCAAGCCTGCGCGTACCAGCGCGGCATCGCCGGCATGGCAACCAGCCAGCACCAGCGCCAGATTGGTGCTCTGCGCGACGAACTCGCGTAACCGATAATTGCCAGACAAAGCGTCGCGCGCGCGTCGTGTCTCCAGCACTGCATCCGGATGCACCAGCAGGCTATGCCACGCTGCCGGCACCGCGATCGGCACCAAGCGTTCCAAGGTGCACAGCACCAGACCGCCTAAAAAAAGCGGCCCCAGATTGTCGCCGTGTCGGCTGCCACTGGCCACGGCTTCTCCATCGAGCGCGTACTGGTAAAGCTGGTTGTTATCCAGCGGCGACGCCAGCAGCGCGTTTGCCGCGACCAATGCCGCCACGCACGAAGCAGCAGACCCTCCCATACCCGAGCTCAATGCAATGCCTTTGTCGATCTCGATATCAAAACCGTAAGGCAGCTCCAGCGCAGCACGCAGCGACATCAACGCAGCGCCTGCGGTATTGCGTTCAGCATCCAGTGGCAGCGCCACGGTCGTGCCGCGAATGGCCACGATGCGCACCAACGGTGCTTCGATGCGACGCACGGTAACGGTGTCGCCGACACCATCGATCGGATAGCCAAGCAGATCAAATCCCACGGCAACATTGGCAACCGATGCCGGCGCAAAGGCGCGCGCTTCATGCAGACCGTGTTTGCCAACAGAAACGCGATCACCGTCGTATGTCTGCGCCGCAGGCGTTTGACAAGAGCCGGACTGACCGACAACAGCCTGCATCACAGCCGCGCGCCCTCGCCTGCCGCCACGCGCAGCAGATCGGCGAACACACCTGCCGCAGTGACTTCCGGCCCAGCACCGGGGCCCTGCACCACCAGCGGGTTCTCGCAGTAGCGACGCGTGGTGAACTGCACCACGTTGTCGGTCAGACGCAAGTTGGCGAATGCGTGATCGACCGGCAGTTCCACCAGGCCCACGCTGGGCGCGCGGTCCGGCGGCAACTGCGCCACATAGCGCAGCACGTTGCCGCGCGCACGCGCTTGGGCCAGACGCTGCGCAAAGGCTGCATCCACTTCCGGCAAACGCGCGATGAAATCGTCCACGCTGGCCTGACGCAATGGCTCAGGAACCAGGCTTTCAACCTGCACATCTTCCAGGCTGATGGCGCGCCCTGCTTCACGCGCCAAAATCACCAGCTTGCGCGCCACGTCCACGCCGGACAGATCATCGCGCGGGTCCGGCTCGGTATATCCCATGCTGCGCGCCTGCGACACCAACTCGGCAAACGGCACGCTGCCGTCATATTTATTGAACAACCAGGCCAGCGTGCCAGAGAAGATGCCTTCGATGGACGTGACTGCATCGCCGGTATCAACAAGATCGCGTAGCGTGGTGATCACAGGTAAGCCAGCGCCCACGGTCGCTTCGTAACGAAAGCGCGCCCCGCTGGCATCGGCCGCTGCGCGGATTGCCTGGTAGCGCGCAAGCGGACCGGAACCGGCCTGCTTGTTCGGCGTCACCACGTGGATACCGGCGGCCAACCAGTCAGCGTAGCAATCGGCGACTTCAGCGCTGCCACTGCAATCGATGATCACCGCATGCGGCAAATGCGCAGACAGCAAATGCGTGGTGAAGCGTTCCAAATCGGTGGTCGTCGCAGCCGATGCAAACGCATCGCGCCAATCGCCGACCAGACCGCGTTCGTCCAGCAGCATGCGACTGCGCGAGACCACCGCACGCAGGCGCAGATCCAGGTTGGCCTTGCCCAGCAACTGTGGTTGCGCAATACGCAGTTGATCCAGCAACGCAGCGCCCACGTTACCCGGGCCGATCAAGCCCACCGAGAACGTCTGCGGCGATAACCAGAAACCGGCATGCGCCGCCCGCAACGCTTTGGTGGCATGCGCTGCATCGATTGCCACGGAAATATTGCGTTCCGATGAGCCCTGCGCAATCGCCAGGATATTGACCTGCGCACGTCCCAGCGATTCGAACAGGCGCGCCGCCACGCCCGGCTGCCCAGCCATGCCATCGCCAACAGCCGCCAGCACGCTGATGCCGCTTGTCAGCTGCACCTGCTGCACTTGCCCGACCGCAAGTTCATGCGCAAATGCCTGCAACAGCGTATTGCGTGCATGCTCGGACTGGTGTTGTTTGACTACGCAACAGATCGAATGCTCTGACGAGCCCTGGGAGATCATCACTACCGACACCTGTGCCGTTCGCAGCGCTGCAAACACGCGCTCGGCGGTGCCGGGCACGCCGATAAGACCAGTGCCTTCCAAATTCAAGACCGCAAGGTTCGGACTCAGGGTCAACCCCTTGATCGGCCCGCTCACCGAGCTGCTGGCAGTGATGCGCGTGCCCGGATGTTCGGGCTGGAAGGTGTTGCGAATGATGATCGGCAAGCCGCGTTCAATCGCTGGGGACATCGTTTGCGGATGCACCACCTTCGCGCCGAAATACGCAAGTTCACAAGCTTCGTCGTAACTCAGCGTCTCCAACTGCACCGCCTCGGGCACCACGCGCGGATCGGCCGACAGCACGCCATCCACGTCGGTCCAGATATGCAGCTCATCGGCATCGAACAACGCAGCGAAGATCGCACCCGAATAATCGCTGCCGTTGCGTCCCAGTGTGGTGATACGGTCGTCGCGGTCGCGCGCCACGAACCCGGTGACCACCACACGCGTTTGCGGATGCGCTTGCCGCCAGGCGGCAAGGCGCTGCGCGCTCGTCTCCCAATCCACATCCACGCCGAGTTCACCGCGATTGACCACCAACACATCGCGCGCGTCCAACACTGCGCAGTCTTGGCCGATCGCGCGAAAGTGATCACCCAGCAACTGCGCCGAATAGACCTCCCCCAAGCCCTGCACGCGGTCCAGTACCTCGCGCGGCAATTCACCGATCACCGCCAACGCGCCAAGGATCTGCAACAAATGCTCGAAGCGTTCGTCCAACCACTCCACCGTCGGCCCGGACTGTTCACCGAGCAAGGCCACCGCAGCGCCACGGTGGCGCGCGCGTGTTTCGTACCAGCGCTCGCGCCATTCAGGTCGATCTTTTGCCGCCAATTCGGCCAGCTCGATCAACGCATCGGTGACGCCCTTCATTGCCGAGACCACGGTGACCTGCACCATCTCGTTGCGTGCAAGCAGCAACTGCGCGACGTGCCGATAACGCTCGGCGTCGGCCACCGAGGTGCCACCGAATTTGTGTACCACAGTGCGCGCACAGGACGCAGGAACAGCAGCGGGTTCTAACGAAACAGCAGGCGATGGCATCGACAGACCTCGTTGGGGAGGCCCCGTCCGCATCAGATGAGAGAGGCAAGCCCCCGCATCCTGATCCGGGTGCGGGGCCGTTGTTTTCGGAAGTTAAGCGAAGACGACGGACCGCACCGGGCGAATGGTGGCGGTAGGAATAATGGTGGCAATGCCAAGCGCGCCCGCATCTGCCCGCAGCAGCGGCTGGCAAGCAAGCGACACGATGGCGGAAGCGTTACTCATCCATGTAAAAAGACATCATCGTCCCCAACCCTGTCAAGCGTTACGTAAATGAGCAAGCGCACACACGCGACGCAGCGGCCAGAAAGCCTTGCTGCTCAGGGATTTAAGCCAAGCGCTGGCACGTAATTGATTGCCATGGAAACTTCTGGAGCGACTTCTGCTTGCCGCTCTGCGCAGGTTTTGATCACACCTGCGCAACGTCTGTCCGGCACGGCAGTTCACCATACCAGACCTGATCTACGCGTTCGACCGCTCGGCGGATGTGTCAGCCGATAGTGGTTGAGAAACGACTGGTCTTGCCCATCGGTGCGCCAATCAGATCAAGCCAGACTCCAAAACAAACAACTCGTATCGATTAACACACAATCGTGTTTAAGTGGCTCAACGCGTGGTTTGACCCCACCCCCAATCCAACGGGCAACCTTCCCTTAAGAAGGGAAGAAACTGCGAAGCTCGAAATCAAAGCCGGGCCAGACCTTCGAATCACCACGCAAGATGAGCTGTGGCAAATTTGTGGCAAGAGCGGGGTTCGCTCACGCCGCACAGAAATGAAGTGGTGGCCCCGGCAGGACTTGAACCTGCAACTCACCCTTAGGAGGGGCGCGCGTTATCCAGTTATGCCACGAGGCCAAGCCTTCATCATACAAGGGACTGTTTCATGAGCAAAGCGGGTTCGCCCCCGATTTGATACGCCCAGAGTTGGGTCTGTCAAACGAACTGTGTAAACGGTATGTGTGATTGTGCTTGTGGCACGACACTTCAGCCGAGGCCCAAGCCAGTGCAGATACCGAACACGGTGGGCGCCAGCAGCCAGCGCCAACGTTCTTCGAAGGCACACCCATTCCCACCTCGTATCGCCGCAGCCTGCGGGGCGGTGGGCACGGAGCTATGGGGCGGCGAGATCGACCTCATCGGCCATTCGCTGCACCCGCTGGCGCTCAGCTTCGGCATCTCCGGCTCGCTGATGATCAGCCGGATCCGCGTCCCCAAGCCCTGAACGGCACAGCCCGCCGTAGGTTCACGTAGAGCGCGGGCGTGCCCAGCAGGGCCAGCACCTGCGAGAACACCAGCCCGCCCACGATGGCCACACCCAGCGGCAAGGCACCGAGCAGCGTGGCGAAGGTTGTCATCAGGATGGGCCGAAGCCGCTACGCGCAGACGACGA
>Ga0207791_1000071_pt1 | contig 31853 bp, 12 predicted proteins | sample HigsolmetaGSP16D_FD_184844 | JGI IMG/M metagenome (GOLD analysis project Ga0207791, IMG submission 184844) | High solid enriched microbial communities from the Joint BioEnergy Institute, USA - SP1-6-D (SPAdes) | ecosystem: Engineered > Bioreactor > SSF (Solid state fermentation) > Aerobic >...
TAAGCCTTCACGTAAGAAACACTCCATTTCCATGCAGGTGCAGCCATAGAGATGGTTGGAGAGAGGAAGGAAGGAAGAGAGATTACCTAGAGAGGGCAAAAGACAGGGGGAGAACACCCCTGAGCGCCAGCAAGGTGGAGACCACTGGGGTCCGGCTGGCCCCTCCCGTGGTATGCCTGCTGGCGGTAACGCCCCTTGCGTCGTTGTTGCTTCTGCGCCTGTGGGTTGCGGCATCGCCCTCGATGGCGGCGGTCCTGCTCTCGGCCGCATGGGCCCTGTCACCCGCCATGCTGTGGGTGCTCGCCCGGCCCTCCGAGACGAATGAACCGGCACGGGCCAGCGATGCCGGCGACTCGCCTCCCGGAATCGAAAACATATCCAAGCCCTGATCCCGTTCATCGTCCAGTTCGTCGATACATCGTCCCCGAGGTTCGCTCCTATCCACTACCACGCTCATGGAGAGTCCTGATGAATGCCGTCGCTTCGCCATCGAATCGCTTCCGCGCGTCCCCGCAGATGATTGCCTCGACACGCCTCGCGTCATCGCTTCCGAATGGAAAGTCATGGCGGCAACTCGCATTTCCCATCGAGCGGAACATCGACATCGATGTGCTGCGTGAGGCCTGGGAGGGTATCGCCTCCCGTCATGAAATCCTTCGCACGCGAGTGGAGCGGGTCGAGGACGGCGAACCGGTGCAGATCATCGACGAACGGCCGCGAGCCGATGCGGTCACGACCGTCGCGCAGGCAGCCGGGGTGACGCAGGACGATCTCGAACGCATCGCGACCTCGCTTCCTTTGCCGTGGGACGCACCCGTCGCATTGCACCTGTTGACCGGCGGCGATGCGCAGGCCCTGGTGCTGAGTGGATCGGCCGTCTTCCTGGACGCGGCCTCGGTCGAGTTGCTGGGCGAGGAACTGCGCCGGGAGCTTGCCGGGCAATCGCCGTCGGGCGAGCCGCTCCAGTACGCCGATTATTCCGCCTGGGCCCGCAAGCAGCCGCGTGGGCATGCCGGTGAGGTGGCCGATGCGGTCGATGCCTCGTCGATCGGCCTTTCGACGGGAAAAAGCGGTGGCCGTCATAGGCATGCCGCCTCATTGGACATGACCGGCGAGGCGTTCGCGAATATCGTCTCCGCGGCGAATGATGACTTGCGCGGATGGACCATGGCCGCTTTCTGCGGCGTGTTGCGCAAGCTCGGTGCCGGCGATCGCTTCGCCTTTACGTCGCTTGACGGCGGACGAACGGAAGAAGGGCTCGCCGCCAGCCTCGGCGATTTCACCCAGGCGAACCTGGTGAGCGTCGATCTTTCCACCGCCGGCACGCCGGGCAGCCTGCAGGCCGCCATCGCTTCGTGTGCTCGCAAGCCTGTCGATCTTGCGGCGACTTCCGTCGTCATCGAATATCTTGAAGCGCGCGACGCCGGTGCAATAGCGAACCTCCGGCGCATACCCGTCAGCGGCGCGTTCCTGCACCTGACAGTGACCGCGTCACCGACGTCGATCGGGTTGCATGCGCAGGCCTCGGACGGCGAGGCAAACATGGTCGAAGGCGTCCTGGCCGCGTTCGTGGCTGTGTTGCGGGCGGACCGGGATACGGCATGGGCCACCTTGCAGCTGGCCGCCGAGCATGCGCGCCCGCTCGACGGGGACCGCGGCGAACCGGGGGAAGGAAATCTCGCCCGGCGATTCGAAGAAGTAGCGGCACGGTTCGCGGACAGCGTCGCGCTGGAGGCGAAAGCACGAAAGGTGAGTTTCCGGACGCTGGCGGCCCGCAGCGGGCAATGCGCCGCCGTCCTCGCGGGGCGCGGCGTCGGTGCGGGCGATACGGTGGTGCTCGTCGTGGAATCCCTGGAGGTGTTCGTCGTCGCCACGCTCGCGATTTCGCGCCTTGGCGCGACGTTCGCGCCGATCGACGTGCAGGATGCCCCCGCACGCAGGCATCGCATCTTGCACGGGCTTGCTCCCCGGATGGTGATCGCCGATGCGCCCATGCCCGATGCACCCGGTGCCCTGGTACTCGACGAGCAGGCACTCGACCGTCTCGGCTCGGCATCTGAGCCAGTGCCCGCCATGGCGCTGGCCGATGGTGGCCGCATCGCCTATGTGCTGCATACCTCTGGTTCGACCGGCGTGCCCAAGGGTGTCGCGATCGGCGAGAAGGCGCTGGCGAATTATCTCGACCACGCGTCTGCGTGCTATGCGTGGGATGAAACCGATGCCTCGCTCGTGCATACCTCGCCCGCGGTCGACCTGACCTTGACCGGCCTCTGGCCGGCGCTGCTGGCGGGCAAGACGGTCCACCAGGCCAATTCACGCAAGGCCTTCGGTGAATTCGCCCGATGGCTGGGCGATGGCCGTCGCTGGTTCTGCAAGCTCACGCCGACCCATCTGCGCGCCCTTCGCACCGAAGCTCAGACGGCCGGCGCAAAAGAGCCGATCGTCCGCGGCGTCTGGGTCGTCGGCGGGGAACAGTTCACGGTGCGCGACCTGGAAGGATTCGGGCGCATGGAAGGGGCGCGGATATTCAACGAGTACGGCCCCACCGAAGCGACCGTCGGCTGTATCGTCCACGAGTGGCGGCCCGGCGATGCGGGCGGCGAGTTCGTGCCGATCGGCACGCCCATACGCAACATGCAGGCGGTGATCGCCGATCGCGACGGCCTGGCGCTTCCCGCGGGCCTGTCGGGTGAATTGCTCCTGGCCGGAACCAGCCTCGCCACGGGTTACGTGAACGATCCCGAGCTTACCGCCGAGCGATTCGTCGCCGCGCCGGATTCCCCAGGGCACCGGGCCTACAGGAGCGGCGACATCGCCCGCATCCGCGCGGATGGGGCACTCTCGTACGTGGGCCGCCGCGACGGGCAGCTCAAGCTTCGCGGATACCGCGTCGAAGCCGCCGAGATCGAAGCGGCCCTGCGTTCGGTCGGCGGAGTGGTCGATGCTGCCGTCGTCGTCACCGACATCGGCGACCAGCGTGAACTGCTGATCGCCTACTGCGTCATGGCCGGTCGCGCGTCGCTGGATCCCACCATCCTGCGACAGCAACTGCGCCAGGAACTGCCCGATCCGATGCTGCCCAACGCCTATGTTCAGGTGAGGGCGATTCCGCACACGGCGTCGGGCAAGCGCGATCTCCGGGCCCTGCTCGCCGCGCATCCGCCGAAGACGGCCAGCGATGCACCCTACGTGGCGCCGCGGTCACTGGTAGAAGAGACCCTGGCCTCGGTCTGGGCCACGGTACTCGCGCTTCCGCGGGTGGGTATCGACGACAACTATTTCGCGCTGGGTGGCGACTCGCTGAAGAGCCTGCAGGTCACCGCCCTGGCAGACCACAAGGGCATCCGCTTCACTCTCGATCAGCTCCATCGCCATCCGACGATTCGTGCGCTGGCGGCATCCATCGAGGACGGGGGCAGCGAGGTGCAGGTGCACTTCACGAAGCCGTTCGAGCTGATCGACGAAGAAGACCGGAGCAAGGTCGGCGATGACATCGAAGACGCCTATCCGCTGAACCTCCTGCAGGAAGGAATGATCTACCACCGTGAATTCGCGCCGAAGTCGGCCGTCTATCACGCCATATGCTCGTATCGCATCTCGGCACCCTTCGATCTCGAACTCATGCGCGAGGCGGTCGAGGCGGTCGTGCAACGCCATCCCCTGCTGCGCACCTCGTTCGACCTGACCCGCTTCAGCAGGCCCATGCAACTGGTGCATGCCAGGTACCCCAGCCCGCTCGGCTACATGGACGTCAGCGGCATGACGCCGCAGCAGCAACAGGTGCAGGTGGACGTCTGGATGGAGAACGAAAAGAAAACCGGGTTCGAGCTCGACGAATTTCCGCTCATCAGGTACATGCTGCACAAGCTGGGCGACGACAGCTTCCAGTTCAGCTACAGCTTCCATCACGAGATCGTGGATGGATGGAGCGATGCCCTGATGGCCACGCAGATCGTCAGCCGGTACATGGCGAGGATCAACGGCCAGCCGTACGAGGTGCCGAAGCCTACCTCCACGTTCCGCGACGCGATTCACCTCGAGCAGCAGGCGCTCGCCAACGAGGCCACGCGGGAGTTCTGGCACCGTCACATGGAAGACGTCGAGGTGATGCGTCTTCCCAACCTCAACCGGCCAAAGGCGGATAAGGGCGACCGGGTCATCGTCAAGTTCGAACTGCCGTTATCCATGGCCCAGTCGGACCGTATCAAGGCGCTGGCCAGAGCCAAGGCGGTGCCGCTGAAGACGGTGCTGCTCGCCGCCCACGTCAAGGTCATGAGTGTCATGGGCGGTATCAACGATGTCATGACCTACACCGTGGGCAACGGACGGCCGGAGAACCGTGACGCGCATGCCGTCGTGGGCCTGTTCGTCAACAGCCTCGCCTTCAGGCAGAAATTGCCCGGCGGTACCTGGAGCGACCTGATCCACGACGCGTTGCGCACCGAACTGCAGGTACTGGCCCACCGCCGCTTCCCCATGGCCGAGCTGAAACGCCAGCATGGAAGCGAGCCCCTGGCGGAAACCCTGTTCTTCTTCAACCACTACCACGTCACCGACGTACTCTCGCAGTGGGGAAACTTCTCGCTCGATGGCCTGAAGGTCTATGCCGAATCCACCTTCCCGTACTGCGTAAACGCCTATATCGAGCCGTTCACCGGGAAGCTGAGAGTTCGCGTGGAGTACGACAGGCTGCAGTACTCGGCGCAGACGATGGACCTTCTCAACCATTGTTTCGTATCCGTGCTCGATGCGATGTCCACCGATCCGTCCGGGCGTTATGACGACGACGATTTCCTCGCTCCCGACGTGCGCGAGCGGGTCCGCGCGCTTTCCACGGGGCAGGCGCTGGACGCCACCACGGATGGCTCGGTCCTCGATGCGTTCGCCCGGCATGTCGCGGCGCGACCGGAGCACGCCGCGGTCGTCTGCGGACAGACGAGTCTCAGCTACGCCGAACTCGACGCGGCAAGCCGTCGCGTCGCCGCGGCCCTGGCGCGAAGGGGCATCGGCCCCGGTGACATCGTGGCCATCGCGATGGAGCGCGGTGCCGAGGCGGTGGTGGGCATGCTCGGCGTGATGACGGCGGGTGCATCCTACGTGCCGCTCGATCTCGCCACGCCCGTCGAGCGTACGCGCCACGTGCTCGGTTACACCCGGGCGAGCCTCCTGCTTACCCGGGCCCGTGACCGCGATGCACTCGACGGTCTGTCCGATGCGGCCCTGACCATCGAGCAGGCGCTTGGCGAAGCCGAGGATGGTTTCAGGCAACCTCCGGCACGCGGGCTCGCCTACGTGATCTATACCTCGGGAACCACGGGTCAGCCCAAGGGCGTGATGATCGACCATGCGTCCCTCCTCGCATCGACACGGGCCCGTTTTTCGTCGTACGGATTCTCGCCCGCATCCTTCCTCCTGCTGTCGTCGCACGCGTTCGACAGCTCGGTGGCCGGCGTCTACTGGACGTTGTGCGGTGGCGGCACGCTCGTGCTGCCGTCCTCGGCGCAACTGGACGTGACCGAACTCCCCGCGCTCATCGCCCGGCATTGGGTGACCGAGCTGCTGTGTATTCCTTCGTTCTATGCGGTGTTGCTCGACGAACTCGAGGGCCGCGTATCGGGAGGCGGACTGCGCTCGGCCATCGTGGCGGGTGAAGCCTGTCCTCGCGACATCCGCGAGCGACACGATGCCGTGCTGCCGGGAACGATGCTGTTCAACGAATACGGACCGACCGAGGCGACGGTGTGGGCCACGGTCCAGCGTTGCGACGACCTCGAGCTCGATCCGGCAAGTCGCGGCGCCGTGCTTCCCATCGGCAGCGCCGTACCCGGTGCCGCCGCATGGGTGATGGACGCCAACATGAATCTCGTGCCGTTTGGCGTCAGCGGCGAGCTGTACCTCGGTGGAGACGGCGTGGGCATAGGCTATCTCGACAATCCCCAGCTGACCGCGAGCCGTTTCGTGCCCGACCCGATGGGATCGGACCCCGGCGCGCGGCTCTACCGCACGGGTGACATCGTGCGCATGGATGCCGATGGCCGCATCGAGTTCCTGGGCCGGCGCGACCGGATGGTCAAGATCCAGGGCTTCCGCGTCGAGCTGCTTGAGGTCGAGCAGATGCTCGACAAGCATCCTGCGGTCCAGCGCAGCCTCGTGCATGCCGTGCAGGCCCACGGACAATCAACGCAACTGGTCGCCTACGTGGTGCCCGAGCCGACCGAGGTGTTCGACTCGGCGGACCTTCAGGCGTTCGTCCGGCGCTACCTGCCCAAGTACATGGTGCCCTCGCAGGTAATCTCGCTGGCCACGTTGCCCATGCGCCGCGACGGCGGGATCGACATGGCCGCGCTTCCCGTTCCGGCCGCGACCGAGGAAACCGTCGCGCCGCCCACGACGCCTACGGAGGCCGCGCTCGTCGGCATCTGGAGCGAAGTGCTGGGCCGGGACAAGGTCGGTATCCATGCCGACTTCCATGCCCTGGGAGGCGAATCGCTCGGCGCGCTGCGCATCGTGTCGCGTATCGGCAAGGCGTTCGACGTTCGCGTGCCGGTGGGCCGATTGCTGACGGATTTCCCGAGCGTCGCGGCGCTGGGGACATACGTCGATGAACTACGGGCGGAAAAGGACGCTTCGCCTCGCGTCGAGGGGCAGGAGGTTCCCTGATGAGCCTGACGGCCACCAAGGCGGGAGCGGTGGGCGCCAGGCGTCCGCTCTCGTCGATGGAAAAGGGCATCTGGTTGATGGAAAAAGCCGATGCCCGCGTGGACTATGCGATCCGTACCCGCATGGAGATCACCGGTGCGCTGGATCCCGGACGCCTGGGCCGCGCGCTGTCCATGGTGGTGGCACGGCACGGGGCGCTGCGTGGCACGTACGTCGAGCAGCAGGGCGACGTCTGTTGCATCGAGCGCACGCACGTTGGCTGTCCGTTGCGCGTGGTGGACATGGAGGGCCTGGATGAATCAGGCCATGAGGCCGCGTTGCACGGTGTGCTCGCTGATATGGGTGCGCTGCGCGTGGACCTGTCGAGCGATCATCTGCTCCAGGCCGTCGCGATCCGGCATGGCGATCGGCGCTGGACGTTGTGGATCACCGTGCATCACATCGCTTTCGACGAAGGATCCAACGCCGTCCTGTTGCGGGAGTTGCTCGCCTGCTATGCCGGCTATCCCGTCGACGACGAGCCGGGCCGTTACGCCGACTACCTAGCGTGGCTGTCCGCCCTGCCGGGCGACGAGGCGCACAGCTTCTGGCAACGGCAGCTGGCCTCGACGACCCTCGCCGAACTCGCGCCCGTCAGCGAACCGCTCCGTAGGGACGACGTCGAGGGAAACGACGAACCCTCGGCATCCTTGCGTGGCGCCGAGGCGAGCCGATTGCTGGAGCGCTGCGCCGCGTGGCGCTGCACGCCGTTCGTCTTCCTGCTCGGCATCATGCAGGTCTGGCTTTCGCGGTACACGGGTTCGTCGGCCGGGGTCATCGCCGTTCCCACATCGGCGAGGCCGGACAGCGATGCGCCGTTGATCGGCCTTTGCCTGAACACGCTCGCCATCCCGTTCCGGATCGACGACGCACAACCGTTCGATGGATTCCTTGCTTCGCTCAAGAAGCAGGTGGCGGACATCCTCGAATACCGGACATTTCCTTTTGCCGAGGCAGTGGCCTCGATCGAATCCGCGCACGGGGACGGCAACCACCCGCTGCTCAGGTACGTGTTCTCGTACCGCACCGAATCGGAGGGCTACGGCACCGAACTCGCCGGCCTGTGCATCGAATCCGCGCCCGTACGCTTCCCCGATCACGGTATCGACATCAGCCTGGTGGCGACGCGCACCCCCGACGGCTTCGCATTGGCCCTCGGCGGATCGTCGCGGCTGCTCGGGGTCGCCGGCCGGGCGACCCTGCTCGCGCATGTCGTCGGCCTCGTGAGGCAGGCCCTCGGCGACGGGATCGAGCGCATCGGCGACCTGCGGCTCGACGCATCGTCATCACCGGCCCGCCATGCACCCCTTCCCAGGGCCGAGGCGACATGTACCGCGCGCTTTCGAACGTGCGCGCAGGCCTTTGCATCGAATCCGGCCGTATACGCCGAACACGGCGTCATATCGTTCGCGGAACTGTCGCTGCGCGTGGAGACGATGGCCGCCGGATTCGATGCCATGGGCGTGCGCGGAGGCGACCTGGTTGCGCTGTGCGTGGCGGCGAATGCTTGGCGCGTGGCATGCCAGTTCGCCTTGCTTCGCCTCGGCGCCGGCTTCGTGCCCGTGCGCGAGGATTTTCCCGTCGCCCTGCGCGAGCGCATCGCGCGCTCCAGCCGCCTGTTCGTCGTGAACGCCGGCGCGTCCGCTGGCACGTTTGCCTGCCACACGATCGACGCGATCCGCGAGGCGGGCAGGGGCCTCCCTGCGCCCGAAGCCGTGGCGCACGAACTCGCCCCCGCGTTCGTCATCCACACGTCGGGCTCCACCGGGGAGTCCCGGCCGGTCTGGCTCACCCATCGGGCCCTCGACCTCGTGATGGCGTGGGCCATCGGGTACTTCTCCCCCCCGCCGGATACCGTCATCGCCGCGGGTACGTCGCCCGCCTTCGACATGTCCATCCTGGAGACGGTGCTGCCGTTCGTCGCGGGTTTTTCCTGCGTGATGCTCGCCGACCCTCTGTCCCTGCTGGACAGCCCGCATCGCGACCGGGTGACGTGGCTTAACGGCGTGCCCAGTGTGCTTCGGGAAATCACGCGCGATCCCCGGCGGCCAGGGCATGTCGATCGTTTTACCGTAGGGGGTGAAACAGTTCCTCCCGAGTGGATCGGCACGTTGCGCCAGACGTACGGCCACCCGCGGATCGACAACCTCTACGGGCCCAGTGAAGTGACGCTTTGCGCGCTCGCTCACCGGCTCGACACGCCTCAGCTCCACGCGACGCCGCCGGTAGGGCCCGAACTGCCGACCCACCAGGTGCGCATCGTCGACACCGGGCTGCGGGAACTGCCTGCCTATGCGATCGGCCAGTTCGCATTCTCCGGGCCGTGCATCGGCCTGGGTTACCAGGACGCCCCAGCGGCCACCGCCGCGGTATTCGTGCCCGATCCCTTTTCAGGCGTGCCCGGTAGCCGTATGCAGCTCAGCGGCGACCTGGGTTATCGCAGCGACGACGGGATCTTCCACATCCTGGGACGCCGCGACGCGCAGACCAAGCTTCGCGGCATGCGATTGGACCTGTCCGGCATCGATACGATCCTGCGCGAGTCGTCGGGCGTGAGCGATGCAGCATCGGCCATCGTCGCCGAGGGTTCGGCCCAGGCGTGGCTTGGTGCGATCCTCGTCGCCGACGAGGGGTTGGTCGTGGACGATGTTCGCGTCGCCGCCATGGCCCGGCTTCCCGCATGGCAGGTTCCGCGCCGGCTGGTCCGGGCCGGGGCGATACCTCGCACGAGCAGCGGCAAGGTCGACCGCCGGGCGATCTCCGCGCTCCTGGCCCAGGCCGATCGCGCTTCCAAGCGCGAGACGCCGGCCGTGTCACCCGACCAGGCTCGGGTGCTGGCCACATGGCGAGACATCCTGGGCGCACCGATCGACGATATCGATACGAACTTCTTCGATGCCGGTGGCACCTCGCTGCTGGTGCCACGGTTGCATGCGGCGCTCGCCGGGCTGGGTCATGGCATGCGGCTGGGCGACATCTTCAAGTACGGCACGGTCCGCCAGCAGGCCTCCCTGATCTTCGGCGAGCGACGCCCGGTGCCCGCGGAAACGGAAGACGATGAATGGAGGTCGGCATGACGTCGAAAGGCGGGGACAGCGCACGCCGTCCCGTTCCCGTGGCGATCGTCGGCATGGCCTGCCGTCTGCCCGGGGCCGGAGACGTCGATGCCTATTGGCGGAACCTGCTCGCGGGAAAGGATTGCATCACGCGTTTCGACGCCTGGGACAGGGAGTTCGCACGTCCGCTGGCGGGCTGGGACGACGATGCGCCACGGGTTCTCGCCGCCGGCTTGCTCGACGATATCGATCGCTTCGACGCGGCCTTCTTCGGCATCTCGGCCGGTGAAGCGAGCGCCACCGATCCGCAGCAGCGGCTGGCGCTGGAAGTGGCCTGGCATTGCCTGGAAGACGCAGGTTGCGTGCCGGATCGATTCGAAGGAACCATTGCCACGTTCACCGCGGCGAGCACCAGCACCTACCTCATCAACCACCTACTGCCCGACCTCCCGCGAGCCATGTCGATCGGTGGCATGCCGTTGCTCCTGCGCAACGACAAGGACAACCTCGCCACGCTGATCGCTTACCGGCTCGGCCTCACCGGCCCCGCGCTGAACATCGGCAGCGGTTGCTCCAGCGGGCTGGCCGCCGTCCAGCTGGCCTGCGAGTCGCTGGAGGCAGGCCGCTGCGACATGGCGCTGTGCGGGGCGGCGTCGGTGGTCGTGCCGCAGCGACAGGGACACCTGAAGCAGAAGGGCTCGGTCTACGCCCTCGATGGCGTGTGCCGGCCCTTCGACGCCGATGCATCGGGCACCGTCGGCGCGAGCGGGGTCGCCTTCGTCGCCCTGAAGCGGCTGGACGACGCGCTCGCGGACGGTGACGCGATCTACTCCACCATCCTCGCGGGGGGTATAAACAACGATGGCGATCAAAAGCTGGGCTACACCGCCCCGGGCGTCGAAGGACAGGCCCGACTGATCGAATCGGTGCATCGCAAGGCGGGGATCGCGGCGTCATCGGTCGCTTTCGTCGAAGCCCACGCCACCGGCACCGAGCTGGGCGATCCGGCAGAGTTCACCGCGCTGACCCTCGCGTTTCGCGCTACCGATGCGATGGATGGCGGCTGTGCCCTCGGGTCGGTGAAATCGAACATCGGCCATACCGACGTGACCGCGGGGATCGCTGGCCTCATCAAGGCTGCGCTCGCCGTGCAGCATGGGGTCATCCCCGGCACGGCCCATTACCGCGTGCCGCACCCGTCGCTCGCCATGGCCTATTCGCCGTTCTTCGTGCCCTCGCACACGACCGACTGGCCGCGCGATGCCGGTGAGCGGCGGCTGGCGGGCGTCACTGCACTCGGCATGGGCGGCACCAACGTGCACGTATTGCTCGGCGACGTCCCGGCGACGCCGAAAGAAAGCGACGCACCGGGCTGGACCGTGTTGCCGGTCAGCGCCCACGACGACCATGCACTCGACCGGCTTGCCGCTTCGATCGCCAGCCAGCTCGATGCGGGCGCCTCCCTGGCAGCTGTGGCGGCGGCGCTGGCCCATGGGCGCCGCGTGTTCCCCAAGCGCTTTGCGGTGGTGGCGAACGACCCCGCGGAGGCGGCGCGAGAGCTTCGCCGGCGAACCGGATCTCCGTCGCCTACCGAAGCAAAGGCGTTCTGCCTCAGGTTCGACGATGACCTGGGCGCCCTGGCCGGTCACGTGCGCGATGTGGAAATCGTGCCGTCGTTCTCGCGCGCCGTGGACAGGCTCATGCGCGCGTCGTCTCCCTTTCTGGGAGGCCGCGACTGGCGTACGGACGAGGGAGTACCCGAGCGGCTGCGACTGGCCCTGTTCCAGATCGCGCGCGCCGATCTGCTTGTGTCGATGGGCGTGCCCATCGATGAAATCCGGGCAAGTGGCAGCGGCCACGATGCCGCCCGCGTGTTTGCCGCCAAGGCGAGTCCGCGCGAAGCGCTCGCCGACATGATCGCCAGGCTGGGCAATACGTCCCACGGGCCGTCGAACGACGTGGCCGCTCCTTTGCGTTATCCGGTGCTGGATGCCGCCACCGTCCCATGGGCGGATATGACGGTGCTGCCGGTGACGTCAGGGCAGGCCTTCCTGGATGCGCTCGCACGCGCCTGGGAACAGGGCGTGTCGATTCCATGGCAGCGCCTGCACGAGCCCACGCATGCGCATCGTCATCGCCTGCCGCCGTATCCTTTCGCCCGGATCCGTCACTGGATCGAGCCTCCCGCATTGCCGCACCTGCCTGCGCTGGCGGACCTGCGCGAGGGGCTGGTGCATCGCTACGACGATCTCTTAAGCGCACACCACGATGCGCACGCGCCGGGCAGCGCGATCGGACCGGACGACTCCGCTCTCGCGCATTTCCGTCGTTGCATTGCCAGCGTGCTTGGCCCCGGAGAGCACCTGGCGCTCGATGCCATGGCGACGCGACTGGGTGCGATCGAGCACTGGTTTCCCATGCTTTTCTACATGGTCGATGCGCTCGCCCGCGCGCGCGCCTTGTCCATCGACGGAGCGTGGCCCTCCATGCACGCGCGGGTAAAGTGGCGCGACGGCCTTGTCGACGAACCGGCGGCGCCGGCGGTGGAAGGGCCGCTCGCCGAACTTGTCGACTACTGCGGCAGTGTGCTTCCCGCGGCATTGCGCGACACCCGCACGGCCTCGCAGGCTTTCAGGACGATTTTCCGTGACGGCCGGCTGGAACGCGCTATGGCCGACCGGCGGGCGCCGTACTCGAACATGGATGCCACGGTCAAAGTGGCGGCTCGTCTCGTCGAAAGGCTTGCGCGCGACAGGCCGGGACTGGACGTCCTGGAGGTCGGTGCCGGAACGCTCACTTTCACCCAGCATCTGGTCGAGTCCCTGCGGACGGGATCGATGCGCTATGTCATCAGCGACATCAATCCGGTGTACGTTGACGAGGCGCGCGTCCGCTGCCAGGCCCTCGGCATGCCAGCCTGCGTAACCACGGAAGTGCTGGACATCGAGCGCGCGGACTTCACCGGAGGACGCCACTTCGACGTCATCGTCGCGCTCAACGTGCTGCACGTATGCCGGGATATCGATCATGCGCTTCGTCAGGTCCGCGAAGCGCTGAACCCCGGTGGCTACCTGATCGTGATCGAATCCGTTCGTTCCGATCCCTGGCGCAACCTCGTCTGGGGGCTCGCGGACGGATGGTGGCGGTTCGCCGATCGTCGCCGTTCCGTTTCGCCCCTTGCCGATGTCGCCACGTGGAACGCCGCCATGGACGACCTTCGGCCCGGGACATCCATCACACTTGGCGGTGGGAATGACGATACCGCCATGTTCGTTGGCCAGTTCGCCGCGTCGTTGCCCGTGAGCGGACGCGTCCCGCGCGCGCCGGGCGTGTTGCAGCGGATTCCCGAACGGCTGCCCACGGTAGAACAATGGCTCTACGCGCCGATCGCCCAGGCTATCGACGACGGCCCGGGCGATCGGGTACCGCTGGACGTCCTGCTGGTCTTCGACGAGCCGGGACAGATGTCCGTAGCGTGGCTCGATGCGCTCGCGCAAGGTGCACGCAGGTTGCACGTTCGCCGCGGCAGTGGCTTCTCGCACGACGGCGAGGGCACGTTCCACGTCGCGCCCGGCGATCGCGAACAGATGACCCGCGTGCTCGACCTAGCACTTGGCGAAGACGACCGGCGCGTAGGCGTTCTGCATCTTTGGAGCCTCACGAGCGGCGACCGCCGCGCGGCGGACGTTGGACGCCTTTCAGGCCTGCATACCCTGATCGCCTGCGCCCAGGCCATCGGCGACGGCCGGGGACGGGCGTGGCAGCTGCTCGTCCTGACGAACGGCGTAGTGCCGGTGTCGCCGGGAGACGCAATGGAACCGGCGCACTCGTTGTTGCAGGCGCCGGTCAAGGTCGTTCCGCTGGAATACACCTCCGTCGCCACCCGCCTGGTCGACGTTCCGCCTTCCGCGCTCATCGATGCCGCGGCCGCGCGACAGATCGGCGACTGGCTCTTTTCGAAGGATGCCCCGGGCATCGTTGCCTGGCGCGACGGACGCTGTTTCGAAACGACCTACCAGCCGATCCGCTCGGTCGGCGGATCATCCCGCTGGCGTAAAGGCGGTTGCTACGTGATTTTCGGTGGCCTAGGCGGCATCGGTCGTGCCACGGCCGGGCTGCTCGCGCGCGAATTCGGGGCCAAGCTACTGCTCGTGGGGCGAAGCGCGGACGATGCCGATGCCGATACCCACGCATTCCTGCGGGAGCTGCGCGAAGCAGGAGGCGAGGCCTCGGTTCATGCCGCCGATGTCACGCGTGCCGACGATGTCGAGGCGGCGTTCGTTCATGCGGAACACCTGTTCGGCCGAGTGCACGGCGTGATCCACAGTGCCGGCGTCGTCGATCGCGGTGGCGTGCTGCAGGGCCGCGATCTTCACGACACCGAGCGATCTGTCGCAGCGAAGGTGAGTGGGGCGATGCATATCGCACAGGCACTGCGCGAGCGCGATCCCGACCTCGTGGTGTTCTACGCCTCGCTCGGAAGCCTTCTGTACAAACTGAAATTCGGCGAACTGGGCTACGTGGCGGGCAACGATTTCCTCTCGACGTTTGCGCGTGAACTGGGAGCCGCCGCATCGTACGATGTTCGCACCATCCATTGGACCGACTGGCAGCAGAGCGGCATGTGGAGCCGCAGCCGAAAGGAACTCCTGGATACCTACCATGGCGGTGCGTCTACGGGTGAAGCGCTCCTGACCTTCGACGTGCTTCATCCCATGAGTGACGCCGAAGGGCAGGAGGTGCTTCGCCTGGCGTTGCGCGGCGACGAGCGGACCGTTGTGGTGTCGACGCAACCGATGGACGTGCTGATGCGCATCCATCGGGACTATTCCATCGCGGAATACGGCCAGATACTCGAGGAGTCGGGCATACGCCGACATGCCGAGCGCACCGCGGAGCGCGCCCCCGGGCCGGCTCACGGCGACGCGATCTTGTCGACATTGCGCGAGCGCCTGCGGGCCATCTGGATCGAGGTGCTGGCGGTACCGGTCGGTGACGAGGACGGTTTCTTCGACCTGGGCGGCGACAGTCTGCTTGCCCTGCGCGTGATCTCCCGCGTGGAGGAAGACCTCGGGCTCGACCTGCCGCTTTCGGTGTTCTTCAGCGCTTCGACGTTCGACGCCATGACCGCGTTCCTTTCCGACAAGCGTAAGGACGTGGATCCCGCATGAACCGTCCGGCCACTCCCGCCCCGATCCCATTGACGTCGGCACAGCGAAGCCTGCTGTTCCTCGACCGTTTCTACGAGGGGACCGGCGCGGCGAACCTCGCCTGCACGCTGGACATCGATGGCGAACTGTCGCGCCCATGGCTCGAAGAAGCGATACGCGGCCTCTTCCTGCGCCATCACCTTCTTGCCGCCAGGATCACCGAGCACGATGGGTGCTGGTATTTCGAAGACGGCGAACCTCCCGTGCATCCGCTGGCCTTCGTCGACCTGACGTCACGGCAGGACGCCGCCGAGGCGCTGGAAGGCGTACTTGAGCGGGAGCGCGTACGCGCGTTCCCCGCCGAGGGCCCATGGCTGTCCGCCACGCTCGTGCGCCTGTCGCCCTCGCGCCACGTCCTGACGATCGTTCGTCATCACGTATGCAGCGACGGCTGGTCGTTCGCGATCCTGTCACGCGACCTGCGCGACGCCTACGGTGTCCTTGCCGCGGGTGGCAGGCCCAGGACGGACGCCGCGCCGCGCTTCGATGGCTATGCGTGGGCTTGCGAGAGCTGGAGTAAAGACTCCCTGCAAAAAGCGTTCTGGTCCGGCAGGCTGGCCGGTCTCGCGCGGGCGGTCGCCTGGCCGGCCCACGCGTCGCCCGTGGCACCGGGCTATGGCATCGGGACGCGGCGTTTCCGTATCGGTAGCGTGCCCAGGCGCCTCGAAAGCCATGGCCGCGCGATCCCCGTCACGCCATTCTGCAGCCTGCTGCTATGCCTGGGTGCGAGCCTCTGGATGAGGACGGGGCAGGCGGTCTTTCCGATCGGCACGGACCTGAGTTGCCGCGACCGGCGGGAGTGGGAGGAGGTGGTTGGCATGTTCGTGAACAGGGCGACCCTGCGTTGCGACATCGTGCCGTCGAAGAGTGTCGGCGAGCATCTTCGCGCCATGCAGATCATGATGGTGGACACGCTGGCGAACAAGAAGCTGCCTTTCCAGGATGTCGTGCGAGCCGTCGGCGATAATGTGAGTCGGGGACCGTCACCGCTGTTCAACGTGATGTTCGGCATGCACAACAACCCTCACGAAACCTTTGCACTGGCGGGCACCCGGCGCATCGACGTTCGCCCGCCGCATGCCAGCGCCCCGGAACTGGACCTCAGCGTCTATGCCACGAACCTGCCCGACGGCAGCTACATGGTTGACGTGACGTTCGACGACCACGTGTTGTCGGCGGATTGGATCGAAGACCTTTGCCGCGTGTTCCGGCAGCTTGCTCAATCGCTGCCGGAGCACCTGGATACCACGCTCGAATGCTGGGCCGGGGACGCGGATGACGAAGATCCGTGGGCCGCCTTGCAGGCCGAGGCGCTCGAAAGCACCGACGAGCACGGAGGGCGCACGGCATGAGCTTTCCCGGAAACGATATCCTCGCAGCCGCCGTGGAGGGATCGCATGCCGACATCCGCGCAGGCGCGGGCGCGGGTTGTCCCATCATCGCCAGCGTTTACGAGGGACGGCCGCTGGTCACATGGCTTTCGGGGCGTCGCGAGCGCATCGACGCCATACTGAACCGTCATGGTGCCGTCCTGCTGCGAGGGTTCGACGTCGTCGAAGGCGGCATGGAAGCGCTGCTACGGGCCTATGGATCTTCACCGCTGCCGGTGGAAGAGGAGACCTCGCCGCGTACCCATCTCGGGGGCCACGTTTTTACTTCGACGGAATACCCGCCGGACCAGGAAATCGTGCCACACAACGAGTGCTCGTACCGCCAGGCAGTTCCCTCACGCCTGTTCTTTCTTTGCGAGCGCCCCAGTACCCGGGGCGGACAGACGACGCTCGTCGACGGGAATACCGTGGCTTCGCACATCGATCCGGGCATCCTCGATGGCTTCCGAAGTAAGGGCTGGACGTACCTGCGCCGTTACGGAACCGGCCTGGGAGTCGATGTCGCTGGCGCGTTCGACCTGAACGACCAACGGAAAATCGAGCGCTACTGCCGCGACCACGATATCCACGCCGAATGGAAACCCGACGGGCGACTGGTGACGCGCCAGCGTCGCGATGCCTTCATCGGGCACCCGGCCCTGGGGCATCCGTTCTGGTTCAACCACGTGTGCTTCTTCCATCACACATCGGTCCCGCCGACCCTGCGAGCCATCGCCACGTCCGACGACGAATTGCCCTACGACACCCGCTATGGCGACGGCTCGGCCATCGAGGAACGTACGATCGACCACTTGCGGAACTGTTACCAGGCGGGGCTGAAGGAAGTGAACTGGCGGGCGGGCGACTTCCTCATCATCGACAACCTCCGCATGGCCCACGGCCGCCGCCCGTTCGAGGGTCGCCGACGAGTGCTCTTCGCCATGTCCGACCTCATCCACCGGCCTCGCTTTGAGCCTTTGGAGACCTGATGCCATGACCAAATCGCCGCGCATCGAAGAGATTGCGGGAGCGGATTTCACGCCGGACGTGCTGCGCGCCCATGCCCGCCACGGCAAGCCGCTGATCGTTCGCGGCTGCGTTGCCGCCGATACGTTGTTCGACTTCAGCCGGTTCCAGCAGGCGATGGCCGGGCGCGAGGTCACCGTTCGTGAATTCGGGCCGCCGCCGCGCGTGCCGAAGTGGCAATGGCGGGGCTATGGGCGCTGGTTCACCCTGCCGCTGGCCAATTACGTACGCATGCTGGAGAACGGACTGGCCGCATCGCGCGACATCTACCTCGGGCAGATGGCCATCGTCGACCATCCCGAAACGGGTGGCATCGTGGAGTGGTTCGATCGGCTGGCGCTCGACTTCGGCCTCCGGCGCCTCTACGACGATATGCAGGGCAATCTCTGGATCGGCCCGCCGGGCCATGTCGAGCCGCTGCACAGTGACGAGGGCGACGGCACGCTGCTGCAGCTCGCCGGCCGCAAGCACGTCAGCCTATTTCCGCCAGCGCAGTTGCACAACCTCTATCCGTTTCCATTGTTCGGCAAGGTCGCGCCCTGGGTTTCACGCGTCGAGCTGGAGAGACCGGACTTCGTGCGCTTTCCGAAGATGGCCGAAGCGCTCAGGCATCGCATCGAGGGCATCATCGGCCCGGGCGACCTGCTCTTCATTCCCACGCAATGGAGCCATGAAGTCACGACGCTGGATGATGGCGTCGTGGTCATTTCCAGCAACCGCCTGTGGCGCATCCGGCCCTGGCGGAGGAACTTCTGCACCAGCCGTGCTGCGGTGTGGTACGTCAAACGCTGCATGCCCCGACGCTGGGCCACCGCGCTGCATGCCTCGTTGAGCGCCTGGCGGGCCGGGCGCTCCGGTGAAGCAGACGTGCGGGGAGGTACATCGTAATGCGAGGCAGTCGCGAGCCGGCCGTTTCCGAGGCCGCCTGGACCCCGCCGACGTTCGAGGCCGCGGAAGACGGCGACAGGCTCGAGCCCTGGCTGGATTCCGAAACCGCGGCGGTGCGCAAGGCACTGGAGGCGGAGGGCATCGCCCTCCTGAGGGGATTCGCCCGCCTGGAGCCGGATGCTCTGCACCGGGCGGTAACGCGCATCAGCGGCACGCCGCAAGCGTACGACGAGCGATCGACCCCGCGTCGCACGCTGGGCGAGCAGGTCTACTCGTCGACCGAGTATCCGGCTGATCAGGACATCTTCCTGCACAACGAAAACTCGTACGCCAGTCGCTGGCCGGGCCATCTCTACTTCTATGCGGCGGACGTCGATTGCACGGGCGGGGAAACCCCCGTGGCGAACAACCGCGACATCCATGACGCGATCGACGTCGCGGTCAGGGACGAGATGATCAAACGCGGACTCCTGCATCGAAGGACATTCATTCCTGGCGTGGGCATGCGCCCGGAACAGGTATTCAACCTGCCGGACGGCATCTCCCTGGAAACGCACCTGGGGCGCGAGGGATACCGCGTAGGGCGACACCGAGAACGGCTTACCGTCGATTACCCGCACCAGCCCTTCATCGTTCATCCGGAGCGAGGCGAGGCGTGCTGGTTCAACCATGCGGCGTTCTTCCAGGGCGCGGGCCTGGACGAAGCGACCCGTGCCGCGCTGAATCACCTTTACGAGGGCGTGCTGCCGAACCAGATGCTCTACGGCAACGGCGAGCCCATACCGGAGGCCATCGTCGGCCATCTGCGCTCCGCCTACGCTTCCCAGGCACGCGTGCGGCCCTGGCGGCGGGGCGACCTGCTGGTGCTCGACAACATGCGCTATGCGCATGGCCGTCGCCGCTTCGCGGGCGAGCGCAGCATATGGGTCGCCATGGCCCGCCCGATCGCTCGCTCGGCGTGCGGGGGCTGATGCCTATGGCAGCGGATACCGTGGCCGACCTTGCCGTGATCGGCGGGGGACAGTCCTGCAAGGCCGTGCTGATGAAGATCGGCGAAGGCGTCGCGCGTCGACGCCACGCTTCGTTGCCGCGGCGCATCGTCGTCATAGAGCGCGGCGATACGTTCGGGGCGGGACAGGCCTGGGGGCCGGACACCACGCTCGCAGGACATTGTTCGAGCCAGCCATCGGGTTACCCGCGAGCCGTGTACGGGCGCGAGCAGGCCGGTGTGTTCGGCAACCTCACCCGATGGTTGTGCAGCCAGGGGATCGACGTGCGCGAATGCGCGCGAACGGACGTCACTGCGATGGACCGGGAGGGCGACGCCTGGGTGCTCCGTGCCCAGGGCGCCGAGCCTATCCGCGCACGCCGTGTGGTGTTGGCCACGGGACACTGGGTCGACGAACCCATGTACACCACACCCGTGGTCGATTGTCCCGCCTGGGCCACACGCCCAGCCATGGCCTCGCTGGACCACGTCGACGCGAAGACGCTCCGCATCGGAGTGGTCGGAAGTTATCTCGCCGCCGTGGACCTCGCGCTGGCGGCCGCCTGGCGGCTGGGCGAATTCATGCCGCGCGACGGCCGCCTCGTCTATCGCCCCCAGCGCCCATTTCTCGTCGAGATGATCTCGCGAGGCGGGAGGCTCCCCGGCGTGTGGCCACGCCGTGTCGCAGCCTATCCGCTTCGCCATTTCACCCCAGGACGATTGCGGGAGGGACTGTCGTCCCAGCGTGGAGGCCAGTTCATTCCCCTGACATGGATGGCCGGCCGCCTCTGCGACGAACTGGGCCTGCGGATCGGTTCCGACGACGAAGCCCTGGCGTCGCTCGAAGCACTCTATGAGCGCGTGGGCCACCGCGGAGCGCTCGCGGCGCACGGCCTGGCGACGGCGCGTTCGAGGATGAGCGACGAGGCAGCAGACGGCGCGCATTGGCAGCGAGTGATGAACGCCTCGCTGCCGGTATTCAGCGAGCATTTCGCGCAACTGTCTGCGGAGGATCATCTTCTCTTCCAGCGGCGTCACCGCAGCGCGTACTTCGGCATGGCGATGCCGATGGCGCTTCGAACAGCCGAACAGCTCGATGCGCTGGCCCGTGCCGGCTGCCTCGCCGTCACGGCGGCGACGCCGCTTTCGTTGACGGCTGGCAACGATGGGACCGTCGAGGCCCGGTTGCAGTCGTCCTCATCGATCCTGGAACGGACCTTTCATCGCGTGTTCAACGGAAGGAACCCGGGTACATGGATAGAGCGCCATCCACACGCGCTGGTGCGTGGCCTGTTGCAGAACGGCTTGTTGCGTCCGGCCACCAAGGCCTTCGCCAGCGGGGAAGGCCATCTTCCGGTGGAGGGCGCTCACGTCGACACCGCGACGTGTGCCGCCCACGCGACGGGACGGAGCGGGGATCCGCGGCTCTACGTCATGGGGCCGCCACTGCTCGGGCTGTTCGCCGATGCCCAGAGCCTGGGACACCTCGCACGGGATGCGGAACGGATCATCAACGATGGCGGGAGCACATGGGGATGAATACGACGGCAGAAGCGATCGATGCCAGATCCGATGAGGCGACCGCGCGCCGGTTGCGCGAGGCCTACCTTGGCCTTATCGCACTGTACAAGGGCGCAGGGCGCGCCGCCGACGCGGCATCCTGCGCCGAACTGGCCGTACGCCAGGGGTTGTGGAATCTCCCGCAGCAGCGCCCCATCGAATTGCTGCCCGGACTGACGGCGAGTCCGGTCCACGCCGCGGCCGACTTTCCCGTCTGCGCCTACCTGGAATCCCATGCACCGGCGATCCAGGCCGAGATTCATTCGCTCGCCGAGAGTGCGCGTTACACCACTGTGGAGGAACCGCTGGCGAACCAGGGATGGTGGGGCGAAGCGATCTTCCGTGAAAACGGCATCCGCTACGAAGCCACCGCCGAACGGTTTCCCCGGATCGCGGACATCGTCGACGGACTGCCGGAGGATGTCCTCTCCCGTGGTGTCGTCATGCTTTCGTTGATGTCGCCGGGCACCCACATCATGCCGCATTGCGGGTACACCAACGCCCGGCTGCGCGTGCATATGGGCATCCTCACCCCGCCCGACGCCGTGCTTCGCGTTCACGATCAGTACCTCGAATGGCAAGAGGGACGTTGCCTGGTATTCGACGATTCTTTCGAGCACGAGGTGTGGCATTACGGCGAAACGCCACGGCTGGTACTGCTGCTCGACATTCCGCATCCCGAACTCGTGCAGCACGGTGGCGCCCGCGCTGACGATCTCGCCGAACTCAGGACGCGCACCGCGCAGTTCATGGCTGAACGCGGCATCCGCTCGGTGGAACTGGACGCCGAAGGCGTGCGCGTGGAACCAGACGGATATCACACGCGGCTCATGCGCAGGCACATGGACGAACTGGGTGCCGGTGCCCTGCGCCTCGACGACGACGGTATGCTCCTGGTGAGCGCGCGCGCTACCGCGGGAGCGCGCCATGGATAGCGCCGCACCCGGCCTGGTCCGCGATCTGCGCGAGGACACCGTGCTCGCGGGCGTGTTGCCGTTCTTCAACGATCCCGCGCCCGCCCGACGCTTCGCGGAAGAGGGGATTCTCTGCCTCGACATGCCACATGGCGCGTCGTGGCGATATCTCGACCTTGGCGGAGGTGACGGCTTCCTGGCCTCGCGCGTATCGGCCGCGTTGCGCGAACGGGGAGTGTTCCCGACGACCACCGTCGTCGACGGCAACGCGAGGTCGCTCCTGGTCGCGCAACGGGCGGGCCTGCGGGTTCGCCGCGTGGCGATCGAAGCCCTCGACGCTCCCGGCACGGACCTCTTCACCATGAGGCTGGTGAATCACTACAACGGGCTATCGCGGTTCGCCGCCATGCTTGCCCGGATCCACCGGAACCTCGCATCGACCGGTTACTTCGTCAGCCAGATAGAAACCGGATCACGGCGCATGTGCCTTTACCGGTCGCTGCTCGCCCGCCGACTCGATCGGTGGACGCGCAGGGACGACGAACGAGCACGTGGCGAATCCTGCCGATGGATCACCAGCGATCGCTACCTTGCCATGCTGGGCCACGCGGGCTTCGAAACGGTCAAGGTGGCGACGCCGTTCATGCAATTCGATACGCCGCTGACGACGATGCTCCGGTTCGGCCTGGAACGATTCGACGCCGCCGGTTCGCTCGGCGAAGCGAGGCGGCGAGACTTCGTCGCCATGGGCACCGCACTCGCCCACCGGATGCTCGGTCCGGCCGACGGCCTGGACGGCGAGGGCGAGCATGCCCGCGTGCGCAATACCCATGCGCTTTTCGTCGTTCGCCGGTCCGCGCAAGCGGATATCGCAACACCATCGCGGAGAAACTCATGACCCGGTTGAAGAATCTTCTGGCACGCATGCCCCCGGCCGTCCGCCAGGCCTTCGATGCGCGCGCGGGGTATACCGCGGCGGCAGCCGACGACGGAAGGCAGGCCGCGCGCTGGCCCCTCAACGCCTACCAGCAGCGCCTGCTCGCCGCCAGCGCGATGGACCCGGACAGTGCGTTATACACGATTTCCTGCGCGTTGAGGCTCGTCGGTCCCCTCGACCCGGACGGGCTGCGTGCCGCCGTCGATGCCGTCGTCCAGCGACATCCGTTGTTGCGCTCGCGCGTCGAACAGGCAGGTTCGCGCGCTTTCTTCGTGGTGCAGGGCGCGGCCGATACCCCCTTTACCCACGCCGACCTGTCGGGCTTGCCGGAAAGCGAACGCGAGGCTGCATGGCAGGGCCTCGTCCACACGGAGGCATCGTACCGGTTCGACCTGGCGAAGGAGACGCCGCTTCGCGTCGCGATCTATGGGCTTGGGCTGGACGAGCACGTGCTCCACCTGGCGGTACACCACGTCGTCGCGGACCAATGGTCGCTCGAAGTGATGAGGCGCGACCTTGTCGCCGCTTACGTGAACGCGCTGCAGGGGCGCTCCACCTGGCTCGGGCCGCCGCTGGAGTTCCACGCGCGTGCGCAGCGTGATCCATCCTCCCCGGACGACCCCGACGTCCGTTACTGGTCGGAGGCGCTGCGGGGCACACCGACCCACCTGGCTCTTCCGGGTCGGCCGCCGACGCCGGAGGGCCGTCGCCTGGGGTCACAGCGCTACATCGCCTATGGCGATCTCGCCGAGGGTATCGACAGGCTGGGCCGCGAGCATGATTGCACGACCTTCATGGTGCTGCTGGCCGCGCTGGCGGTAGCCGTCACGCGGTGGACGGGGCAGGAAGAATTCTGCCTGGGCACGCGTGTCGCCGGCCGTCATCGCGCGGAGGATCGCGACGTGGTCGCCTTCTTCGTCAACCTGCTTGCCTTGCGCTTTAGTCCCGATGGACGGCAAACGACGGGAGAATTTCTCGCCGCCGTGCGCGAACAGGTGGTGGAGGCCTTCGCGCATCAGCACGTGCCGTTCGAAACGGTACTCGATGCGCTGCGTGTGACGCCCGACGCCGCGGTCACGCCCCTCATCCCGATCGTCATCACCTACCAGAACGTGCCCGTCTCGCCGGCTCGTTCGGAGCCGATGCACATCGATGTCCGCCCGCTCAAGGTGCACAACGGCAGCGTGCGCACCGAACTGGATTTCTCCTTCGAAGGCCAGGGCGCGTCGCTGGAGCTGGCGTTCGAGTTTCGCGACGACATGTTCGACGAAGCACGCGCGATGTCACTGGTGGACCTGCATCGCTGCGTGCTCGCCGCCATGATCGATGCGCCAGCCGCCACGCTCGACCGGATCGCGTGCGAAGACGACGGCACGGCGCGCCACCGGCTCGCGGGGATCGACGCAAGCCCCGTGCCCGTACTGTCGATCGATGGGCTGATGTCGCGCTGGGCCGCCGAGCGCGGCGAAGACGAAGCGGTGTTCGACGGCGACAGGCGGCTTACCTTCCGGCAGTGGTGGGAGCGCAGCGGATCCATGGCCGCGGCGATCACCGAGCGCTTGCCCTCACGGGAAGGCGTGGTGGCCCTCCACCTGCGCCGGTCGATCGAGTGGCTGCTGTGCATGAGTGCCTGCATGCGCAGCGGCCACCGCTATCTTGCCCTGGATGCCGCTGCGCCCGCCGGCTACAACGCGCGACTCCTCTCCGCCGCTGGCGCCTCTCTGGTGATCGTCGACGACGCATCGGTGGCCTACGACGTGGCAACGGTGACCTGCGACGCGCTGGGCCAGCGGGAGGCGCTCCCGCCCACACCGTTCGCGCCGTCCTCCGATGACACGGCTTACCTGATCTTCACGTCGGGATCGACGGGGGAATCCAAGCCGGTCGCCATTCCCTGGCGGCAGGTCTCACGATGCGTTGCATCGTTCGTCCGGCAGCAGCCGCCTGGGCGCGACGCGGTGATCGCGCAGCGCACGACGGCCATATTCGCACCCGCGGCAAAGGAATGGCTGATCGCGCTGGCCTGCGGCATACCTCTGGTGATCGTGCCCGCCGAGGCATCGGTGGATATGGCCGCATTGGCAAGCTTGGTCGAACGACATGCGATTACCCACCTGCACGTCGTGCCTTCGCAACTGCGCAGCTTGCTCGCCAACGCCACGCGGGACCGCGCGCCGTGGGCATCGCTGCGTTGCCTGGTGGTTGCGGGCGAGGTGTTGTCTCCGGACCTGGCGGATACCTGCCACGAAGTGCTGCCCGCGGTCCGCCTGCTCGACAATTACGGTTGCAGCGAGCTGAACGACATTTACTACGCGGATGTTCAAGGCACCGGCACAGCGGTGGACAACACGCGGATCTACCTGCTCGACGAGGCGCTCGCCCATGTTCCGGCCGGCGTGCCGGGTGCCATCTACGTCAGCGGAGATTCGCTGGGAGAGGGCTATCCGGGCCACCCGGGCATGACCGCGGCGGCATGGCTTCCAGACCCGTTTTCAGGCATTCCCAGCGATCGGATGTTCCGCACCGGCGACATGGGCCGGTTGCGTGATGACGGACGGCTCGAGTTGCTCGGGCGCAGGGACGACGTGGTCAAGATAAACGGTTGCCGGGTCGAGCCCCGCCAGGTCGAGGCCGCCTTGCTGGCGAGGCCGGGCGTCGCCGGCGCCGTCGTCCTGGGACACGTCGCGGCCAACGGTGACGGGAGGCTCACGGCCTTCGTACGCCCGGCAAGGGACGACGCGGGCATCGACGATCTGCGCAGGCAGCTCGCGCTGCGCTTGCCTCACTACATGAAGCCATCGCGCATCGTGTCTCTGGATGCCTTCCCGGCGTTGCCCAACGGCAAGATCGATCGGGTTGCGCTGGCCGCGATGGCGGCGGAACCTCCGCCGGCCGAAGCGCATGTGCATGGAGAGACGGCCCGGCGACTGAAAGACTTGTGGGAGCGGGTGCTGGGTCATGGGAACCTCGACGGGGAAAGCGATTTCTTCCTCGCGGGAGGCAACTCATTGTCCGCCAGTCTGCTTTCCGAAAGCATCATGTCGGAGTTCGACGTGCGCCTGAGCCTCAACGATATGTTCGGCATCAGCACGCTGGCAGGGCAGGCCGCCCTGATCGAGACGGCCAGGGCCGGGCGGAACGAACCATGAAAGCGATGGAAGCCGTCGACCCCCGGCATGCCGGACCTGCGTCGGCCACCCAGCGAAGGCACTGGGTACTGGAAAAGACGCATGCGCTGGGCAATGCCTATCACGTGCCCGTCCTGCTTTCCTGCCATGGCCCGCTGTCCCTGTCAAGGCTCCGCGTCGCCCTGGCGTTGCTTGCCAACCGCCACGCGGCGTTGCGCACGGCGTTGCCGGTCGTGGCCGGACGGCCCGTGCAGCTGGTGGGTTCGCTGGACGGGATCGTGCCACGCGTGGTCGACCTGTCGGGCTCGCCCCAGGCGCAGGGCGCGGACGCCGATGCGTGGCGGGTTGCCGTGGAAAACGTCGCGCGCGGGTTGCTCGCATGGCCTTTCGACCTGGACCGTGGCCCCCTGTTCCGCTGCTTCGTGCTCCGGCGGTCGAACGATGAGGCGATGCTGCTGTTCGACATCCATCACGCGGTTTGCGACGCATGGTCGTTGCGCCTGATCCAGGCCGACTTCGAACGCTTCTATGCGAGCGATCCCGGATCTCTCGACGACGCCGACTGGGAAGAAGATCTCGGTTATATGGATTTCGCCCGTGAACGCCACGGCGCGACGCCCCCCGACAGGGCTTTCTGGACGTCCTATCTTGCCGGAGCGGTACCCTACATCGCGCTTCCACCCGGCCCGGACGGACGGGAAAGCGCCGCCACCGAACGACTGATCGTGTGCACCGGGGCCGATGCGCATGCGGTGTTCGCCAGCTGCCGTTCGGCGAAAGTGACCTTGTTCGTCTATCTCCAGGCCGTTCTGCATCTCGCCCTGAGAGCGGTGGGCGTGGGGCACGACCAGTTGACAGGTACCGTGGTCGCCGGCCGCCGCGACGCCCGTTTCCGGAATACGGTCGGCTGTTTCGTGAATTACCTTCCTGTACGGACCCGAAGCCATTCCGGCCAGTCGTTCGCGGATTTCGTCGCCGGGGTCCGTGACGACGTGATCGCGGCACTGGAACACCAGGAGGATGAATTCGAGACGATCGTCGACTGCGCGCCGGTGCGGGGCACGCATCCGCGTAATCCGTTGTTCAACGTGGCACTCGTCGTACAGAACACGGGGCTCGCCGCGCTGGAAGCCGACCATCGATGCGCCGATCTGCTGATCACCCCCGTTCCCGTGCCGTCCCTGGCGCCGAGCCTGGACCTGCGGGTGGTGGTGACGTCCGATGCCGATACCTTGCGAATATGCCTGGAAAGCGACGAGCGCACGGTTTCGCCGCTCACGGCGCAGCGACTGGAATACGCGATGCGCCACGTTCTCGGGCACGTGATGGACGACGAACCGACGGCGATCGACGATCTGATCCTGATGGCCGTCGATCCGGCGCCATCGGCACATGGCACCGTGCGCCTCATGTCCAGTTCATCGCCCGCGCCGCTGGAGCGTGCCTTGCGTGGCATCGTCGGCCGCCTTGGCCTGGACGTGCGCATCGTGACATCCGGTGAACGGGCATGGCGCGGGGAGAGCGACGACCGATTGGACGTGGTCGTCTTCGATGGCGCGGACTGGAGTGCGCACGAGTGGCCCGACGACGTGGAAGAACGGCTGCGGGCGGCTTTGCCCGCGGAGGGTCTGGTACTGGACATCGGTGATCCGGCGTGGCCGCTCGCTCCTGCCGCGCGCGTACTGCGCGATGCACTGCGCTCACTGCCCGGGTTTGCCTGGGAGCCGTTGACCGAGCTTACCCACGGGGATGCCAGGCACCTGGCCAGCGAACCCGGCCTGGGTATGCCGCTGGCATGGCTTGACATTGCCGCGCGGCGCATCGCGCGAGCGGTGATGGCATCGATATGGCGCGATCGGCCGCCCAAGGTGCTGGTACTGGATTGCGACGACACGCTCTGGCTTGGGTTGTGTGCCGAGCAGGGCGCCGAGGGCGTCGCCATCGGTCCGCGGGAAGCGGCGATCCAGGAATTCGCGCTCCGGCAATGGGAGCGCGGCGTGCTGCTGGCCGTGTGCAGCCGGAATCGCCCCGACGATGTCATGGCGGTTTTCGAACGCCGTACCGATATGCGCATCGGCGCCCGTCACTTGTCGTCGTGGGCCATCGGCTGGGAACCCAAGTCGCGCATGCTGGCGAGGATTGCCGCTGAGCTTTCCGTGTCGACGGATGCCCTCGTATTCCTCGACGACGATGCCATGCAGGTGGGAGAGGTGCGTCACGTATTGCCCGAAGTCCGAGCCATCCACATGCCGGTGGACGACCGCGACGCGCGATCCTTCCTCAATGCGCATTGGGCATTCGACACCGTTGTCGAATCTCGTGAAGCCGCCGAGCGACGCCAGGCATTCGCTGATGGCGGCAAGCGCCGTGAGATGCGGGACATGGCGCACTCGCATGACGCGTTCATGCAATTGCTCGAAGCGCGAGTCGAGGTCCGCGAGGCGCAGGATGGTGACGCCGGACGTGTCGCGGAGCTGGCGGTACGCACAAACCAGTTCAATACGACCGGCGAACATCTGTCTGCGGCACGAGTGGACGCATGGCTTCGGGATGGCACCGCCCGTGTCTTTGTCGCGCGGCTGGCCGATCGTTTCGGTGACTACGGGCTGATAGGCGCATTGTTTGCAAGTGTTGATGCAACGGGTGTCAACGTCCAACACCTGTTCCTCAGCTGCCGTGCGATGGACCGTGGCGTCGAGCTGGAGCTGCTCCGCGCCGCGGCATCGTTAGCCAAGGCAGGAGCCCTGGCGCACGTACGAATGCGCGCAAGCGCGACAGGGCGAAACCTTCCGGCGATGGACTTCGCCGCATGGCTGGCCGATGAGGTGCGCGCCGCGCCGTGCGATGGCCGCATCGACATGGATGCAGGCTCCTTGCTCGACGTAAATCACCGGTGGCGCGGCGAGGGAAGAGTGTCGTTGCCTGATGCGAGCGTGGGTGTGGATGGCGTCTGGCCCGCGGCGGTGGATGCCATTGTGCTCGCGGGCATCGACGAACCCATGGAGTCGTTGCGAACGCCGGTCGAGACGGCCGTGGTCGTACGAGGCGCGGCGGGCATCGTACGATCGACCTGGGAAGACATACTGGGTGTGACCGGCTGGGACGAGGGAGCCGATTTCTTCGAACTGGGTGGCACCTCGCTCGCCGCACTGGATATGCTCGGCGTGTTGCGTGAACGCTATGGCGTAAGGATCGGCGTCGCCGATTTCCTGAACCGGCCCACGGTGGCGTTCGTGACCGAACGGCTCGAAGCGTCGGAGCCCGCACCATCGGCGGATGGCCCGGACGATGCGCACGCTCCTGGACTGGCGCCGTTGCTGCCGGCACAACGGCGATTCTGGATCCTGCAGGAAGTTCTCGACGATACCTCGATCTATCACGTGCCGCTTCGGCTTGAATTCCGCACGTCGCCGACATGGGCGGTACTGAACGCGGCATTGCGCGATCTCCTGCATCGCCATCCTGCGCTGCGCTCGCGGATCGTTCCGGGAGCCTCGCACGGGGGCGAACCCTTGCAATGCGAAACGTACGACGTCGGATTGCGCTTGGTGGATGCCGACGATGCCACCTCGTTGGAAGATGCCTGGTCGACCATGGTGGGTGCCCGTTTCCGCCTCGACGCGGAGCCGCCCTTCAGGGTGGCGTTGGTCAGGCGACAGGCCACCTGCGAGCTATGGTGCGTGTTTCACCACGCTGCCGTCGACGCGCGCAGCATCGACCGCCTCGCGACCGATCTCGACCGGCTGCTTGCCGGGCGTGCGCTGGAACCCGGCCTGTCCTGGAAGGCCTATGCGGACCTGTGCGCGACACATCGCACCCGCATGCTCGAGGCGCTTCCCGCGGGTCTGCCCTATTGGCGCAGCCAGATGAAGGGACATCGTTCCACGCTGGATCTCCCGCGTCCGTCGGCGTCCGGTTCGTTGCGGCGCCGGTATGCGCGTATTCCGCTGCGCATCTCGCTGGCCGCCACGGCACGCCTGGGCCAGCTGGCCCGGGAACACGAGACGACGATATTCGTGCTCGTGCTGGCCGCGGTCGCCATCGTGCTGCACCGCTATTCCAGGCAAGACGACATCACGTTCGGCACCACTGTAGATACGCGTGCCGGCTATCTGGCCAAGGACGCGGTGGGTTGCTTCGTCAACACCTTGCCGCTGCGCATGCGGATCGACGGTGGAGAAACCGCGGCCCGGTTCGTCCATGCCGTTCGCGATGTCGTCGCAGGTGCCCTGGCGCATCGCGAAGTGCCATTCGAGCGTATTGCGGAAGCGGCGCGGTCCAGTACATCGGAGCGGATAGAACCCTTCGAGGTGATGGTCCAGCATCTGGGGCCGTCATTATCCACGCCTGCATCCCACGCATCGCCCTTCCTGACCCAGGCCGGGACGCACGAGGATGGTGCGCAGCAAAAGTTCGGCCTGCTCGTGTTGACGCATGAATCCGCCGAGGGCCTTTCGGGCACGATCGAGCATGACATCGACCGCTTCGACGGCGCGGTCGTCGCGGGCATCGCCGAGCACCTTCAATATCTCCTTGAGTGCATCGCGGCCTGGATCGCCATGCCCGTCGGTACGATTCCGTTGGCGACACCCGGGGATCTCGCGAAACTGGACGCACGTAACGCCACGCGCACGGCCTTTCCCGGTCCCTGGACGCTGATCGACATGTTCATGGACAGTGCGGCCCGGTATCCCGGGGCACCTGCGGTCATCGAGGGCGGCAGGACGGTTTCCTATGCCGAACTGAAGGAGCGCGCGATGGGCCTGGCGGGGGCCTTGGGCGACGCCGGCGTTCGCCCAGACGACACCTGCGGCATCTCGGTTCGCGGTGGCGTCCGCTGGATCACGGCGGCGTTGGCCATCCAGTTCGCCGGCGGGGCCTTCGTGCCGCTCGACGCCGATTGGCCGGCTGCACGCAAGGCCCGCGTCGTCGAACAGGCGTCCGTCGCCCTTGCCGTGACCGATCGTCCGCGCACCGATGCCGTGCTGCCGTGTCGGCTACTCGACCTGCGCGGGGCGCTTCCGAGCGCATCCCGTCCACTGGTTCCGTCCGATCCCGGTCGTGTCGCGTACGTGATCTTCACCTCCGGATCCACCGGCCAACCCAAGGGCGTGGTGATACGCCATTCGGCCGCGTGCAACACCCTGCTGGATCTCAACGAGGCCTTTTCCGTCGGCCCGGTGGACCGCGTGCTCGCGCTGTCGTCGTTCGGATTCGACCTGTCCATCTACGACATCTTCGGCAGTTTCGCGGCAGGCGCCGCCGTCGTCGTGCCCACGTCCGCGGAATTCCGCACGCCCGCGGCATGGCATCGTCTTATCCGCACGCATGCCGTCACGCTGTGGAATTCGGTGCCAGCACTGTTCGAGCAGTACCTCCTGTATCTCGACGGAAACGGCACCGCGGGAACCGGCGGGCTCCGACTGGCGATGCTCAGTGGCGACCGGATTCCTCCTGCGCTGCCGCGGCATGCGTGGCGGCACGATGCCGGCCTCGCCGTGCACAGCCTCGGCGGCGCGACCGAAGCGTCGATATGGTCGATCGGGTTGCGGCTCGAACCCCGTGACGGATCGGCTTCACCGATTCCCTACGGGCGCCCGCTGCGCAACCAGACCATCGCGATCCTCGACGAGCGCCACGAGCCTTGCCCCGATCATGTCGTAGGCGAGATATACATCGGCGGCGACGGGGTGGCCGAAGGATACGCCGGCGATCCGGTGCAGAGCGAGGCACGCTTCGTCGTGGCGTTCGACGGCCGGCGCTGGTATCGCACGGGCGACCTGGGCGTATCGTCGGACGATGGGATGATCCACATTCTGGGCCGCATGGACACCCAGGTGAAGGTCAACGGCCACCGGATCGAATGCGGTGACGTCGTCTCGGCGCTGCTCGGCATCCATGGCGTGAACGATGCGATCGTAGTGGCTCGGGGCGATGGTGCCGGGCGACCATATCGTCTTCATCGCGACGGCCGCGGCGCATCGTCGCGAGGCGCTGGACAGCTGCGCCTATCTGATCGACCGGCTCAAGACCGACGCCCCTTTCTGGAAGCGCGAGACGCGCGGCGAGGCCGCCAG
>Ga0207791_1000073_pt1 | contig 30228 bp, 20 predicted proteins | sample HigsolmetaGSP16D_FD_184844 | JGI IMG/M metagenome (GOLD analysis project Ga0207791, IMG submission 184844) | High solid enriched microbial communities from the Joint BioEnergy Institute, USA - SP1-6-D (SPAdes) | ecosystem: Engineered > Bioreactor > SSF (Solid state fermentation) > Aerobic >...
TACGCCTGGGCGAAGCCGGTGATGGACCTGATCGACGGCGGCACTGCCGCATTGGGCGAGTGGGTGGGTGCCACCTTGCCGGCAGGTCCGCTCAACAGCTTGCTCAAGGATGGCGTCATCGCTGGGCTGGGTGGCGTGATTGTATTCCTGCCGCAGATCCTGATCCTGTTTGCCTTCATCCTGGCGCTGGAAGAAACCGGCTACCTGCCGCGTGCGGCGTTCCTGCTCGACCGCATGATGGCTGCGGCCGGTCTGTCGGGTCGCTCGTTCATCCCGTTGTTGTCGAGTTTTGCGTGCGCGGTGCCGGGCATCATGTCCACGCGCAGCATCCAGGACCCGCGCGATCGGCTCGCCACGATCATGGTCGCACCGCTGATGACGTGTTCGGCGCGGTTGCCAGTGTATGCGCTGTTGATCGGTGCCTTCATTCCACAAAAGACCGTGTGGGGCATCTTCAATCAGCAGGGATTGGTGCTGTTCGGGCTGTATGCCGCAGCCATCCTCAGTGCGCTGCTGGTGTCCTGGACAATGAAGACATGGCGGCGCGACAAGAGCGAGCACCCGTTGATGCTGGAGCTACCGTCCTACCGCGTACCGCAGGTGCGCGATCTGGCGTTGGGGCTATGGGAGCGCGCATGCATTTTCCTCAAGCGGGTGGGCGGCATCATCCTGGCACTGACCATCCTGCTGTGGTTTTTGCTTTCGTTCCCGGAGGCACCAGCCAATGCGTCCTTGCCGGCGATCGACTACAGCTTTGCAGGTCGTATCGGCCATGCGATGGCGGTGTTCTTCGCACCGTTGGGCTTCAACTGGCAGATATGCATCGCGCTGATTCCCGGTTTGGCCGCGCGCGAAGTCGCAGTGGCCTCCCTGGCGACCGTGTACGCGCTTTCTGCCGCCGACGACGCGGCCGCGGCGCAGGCCTTATCTCCGCTGATCAGCGATGGTTGGTCGCTGGCCACCGCATTGTCGCTGCTGGTCTGGTACATCTATGCGCCGATGTGCATCTCCACCTTGGCAACCATCAAGCGTGAAACCAACTCGTGGAAACAGATGGCCATCAATGCGATGTATCTGTTCGCGCTGGCATATCTGGCCTCGCTGCTGACCTACCAGTTGGCGGTGCTGCTGGGAGCTGGCTGAAGTGACGCTTTCCCTCGCGCTGCAGTATCTGGTCATCGCCATCGCCGTGGTGGTCAGCTTGTGGGTGGTGATGAAGAAACAGTTCCCCAGCGTACTGCGTCGCCTGCGCGTTGCGCTTGCACTTGGGTTGTTGCACACCCGAAGGCCGGCATGGATGCAGGCGCTGGGGCGTCGCGTTGTTCCGCCCGCGACATACAACGCATCGGTCTGCGGAGGTTGCGACAGCTGCGGCCCGCAGCCGCCGCGCCGCCGTCACTGAGCCACTGCGGACGCGTGCTGCGCGTTGACCGCAGTGCAGCTGGACATGCCGGTGCGGTATTGCAATCGCAGGAGGCGGGCGGCGAGCGGAGCAAGCGGCCAGCCGTCTGTCGCTGCATTGCATAGCGCAGCACCTGCTGGTGTTCGCTATGCTTGCGTCATGACGACCTCCTTCCAGATCTCCCGACGTGCGCAGGCGCTGACCGGTTCGGCAATTCGCGAAATCCTCAAAGTGACCGAGCGATCAGAAGTCATTTCCTTCGCTGGCGGTTTGCCCTCCCCAGCCACCTTCCCGGTGGAGCGCATGCGCGCAGCCAGCGACCAGGTGCTGCGTGATGCGCCGCAGGCGGCGTTGCAATACGGTCCCACCGAAGGTTACGCGCCGCTGCGCGAATGGGTGGCCGCGCGGTTGAGCCGTGATGGCGCCAACATCCGGCCCAGCCAGGTGCTGATCACCACTGGCTCGCAGCAGGGCCTGGACCTGCTCGGCAAGGTTTTCATCGACGAAGGCAGCAAGGTACTGGTGGAGACGCCCAGTTATCTGGGGGCACTGCAGGCGTTTTCGTTGTTCCAGCCGGCATTGATCGGCATGCCATCTGACGAGGACGGCGTCGTGGTGGAGGCGCTGAATCCAGCGTTGCTGGCCGATGCGCGGTTTTTGTATTGCCTGCCGACTTTCCAGAACCCCACCGGTCGGCGCCTGCCGTTGGCGCGTCGCCAGGCCTTGGTGGCGCGCGCGGCCGAGGCAGGCGTGCCGATTGTCGAAGACGACCCGTACGGCGAGCTTTACTACAGCCAGCCGCCGCCACCGAGCCTGTTGTCGATGGCTCCGGAAGGTGTCCTCTACATGGGGTCGTTTTCCAAGATGCTGGTACCCGGTTTGCGGTTGGGCTATCTGGTTGCGCCCGAAGCGGTGCTGAGCAAGTTGATCCACGCCAAGCAAGCAGCTGATCTGCACACCCCATCGTTTACCCAGCGCGTGGTGTACCAGACGCTGCAGAATGATTTTCTCGATACCCATCTCCCGCAGATCCGCGCTTTGTATGCGCGCCAATGCAGCCTGATGCTGGAGGCGCTGGAACGGCATTTTCCTGCGCAGGTGCAATGGAATCGTCCGGAAGGTGGCATGTTCCTGTGGGTGACGCTACCCGCTGGACTGGATGGCACCGCGTTGCTCGCGCGGGCCATTGCACGCAATGTTGCGTTCGTGCCGGGTGCGCCGTTCTTCGCCACCTTGCCGCAGACCAATACGCTGCGCCTGTCGTTCGTCACCGTGCCCGCCGAGAAGATCGATGTCGGCATCCAGGCGCTGGGAGAGCTGCTCGGCGAGGCGCTGGCCGAGTTGACAGGCCAGTTGCCAGGGCAGGGTGCGTGACGGTGGCGATATCGCACCAGGATGCGCCGCTCGCCATCAGGATCGAGAGCGTTGCCATCGGCAGCGCGCACGACTTCACTCGCCCTGGAAGCCGCAGTGCGATCGAAAAACGCCCGCTGCAGGGGGTGGTTCAGGTGGGCATCGAGGGCCTGAACGGAGACGAGCAAGGCGACCGACGTGTGCATGGCGGGCCGGACAAGGCCATCCATCATTACCCGCGCGATCACTACGCTGCCTGGCGCAACGAGCTCGGTGCGCATGCGTTGCTGGAAGCTGCCGGTGCCTTCGGAGAAAACCTCAGCAGTGTCGGGCTCACCGAAGCCGACGTGTGTCTCGGCGATCGCTTCACGCTGGGCACCGCCGTGGTGGAGGTGTCGCAGGTGCGGCAGCCGTGCTGGAAGTTGTCGGACCGCTTTGGTGTGCGGGAGCTGGCGCGGCGTGTGCAGGAAACCGGCCGTACCGGTTGGTACTACCGCGTTCTTCGACCGGGTAGCCTTGCGGCCGGCGATCTGCTGACCCTGCAGGCGCGGCCGCATCCGCACTGGACGCTGTCGCGCCTGCAACACGTGTTGTATGCACGCCAGGTCGATGTGGCAGCCGTCACGGCAGTGCTGCAGTTGCCGCTGGTGCCCTCATGGCGCGCGCTATTCGAACGCCGCCTGCAACGCGGCGAAGTGGAAAGCTGGAGCAAACGGTTGAGTGGCATAAGTGACTAAGAGCGGCTAACAACACGACTGCGCAGCGGCCAGGCGGGCGCGGCCGGTGCTCGGAATCCTCATGTACCACTCGTACACTCCGGTTCCTGCGCGCCGCCCGCGCCCGCCTGACAGCTGCTCGCTACATTTTTTTAGCCGCTCTAAGCGCCACAGACCCGCCATCGCGCAGCGCAAAGCGGCCAGGCCATCCCGTCACCTGCGCGCCACGCATCATCGTCCCTTTCAAGACCCCAACAGTGCAGCAACGCAACACACCCAGCGTACTGCCGCAGTGACGCATCTCCAATCGCACGTCCCCAATCCCGGCTATCGTGTATCACTCATCTCGCCAGGCCAGCTTGCTGCCATGACAACCTCAGCTGTGAAAATTCTGATCCACGGTGCCTCAGGGCGGATGGGCAAAGCGTTGCTGCGATTGGCCGCCGAAGACGCGACCTTGGATGTGGTCGGCGCGGTGGTGGGTCGTTCGCCGTCGCAACGCGTGGTGGACGGGGTGCCATTTTTCGCCGCCAGCGAACTTGACGGTGTGCCTGCATTCGATGTGGCGATTGACTTCAGTTTGCCGCAGGGCTTCGCGCCGATCCTGGCGCTGTGTGCGCAGCGCGCTAAGCCACTGGTCTCCGGTACCACCGGACTGGACAAATCACAGCGCATGGCCCTGTGCGATGCCGCCCAACAGATTCCGTTGGTGTGGGCATCCAACTTCAGCCTCGGCGTTGCGGTGCTGACCGAGCTGGTGGAGCGTGCCGCTGGCAGCTTGCCGGGCTGGGATTGCGACATCATCGAAGCGCATCATGTGCATAAACAGGACGCGCCCTCAGGAACCGCATTGACGCTGGGCGAGTCAGCCATCGGCAGCGGCGCGCAGCCGCGTTATGCGAGCCTGCGTGCCGGGGACATCGTTGGCGAACACACCGTACAGTTCACCGGGTTGGGCGAGCGGGTGGAGTTGGTGCATCGGACGACCAACCGCGACATCTTTGCCCGCGGCGCCTTGCACGCCGCCAAGCGGCTCATCGGCAAGCCGGCAGGCAGCTACCGCGTGCGCGATCTGCTGCTGTAAGCCAGCTCGCCGTCGCGCATGAAGGTTCGCCGCGCGTGGCGGTGTCATGATGCCGCGGCATCGGATGCTTCAGCTGGCATGCCGTGGCACTTGTCTTTACAATTCCCGCTTGCCCGAACCAGCGTCGGACCGGTCACCAGCACCGCGTCCGCGCTTTGCTGCAACCGGAATTTGGCCGGAAGCGCATCGGAGTCCCAGGCAGCCAGAGCGAGACCCCACGTGACCCAACCCGCAATCCTTGTCCTCGAAGACGGCACCGTGTTCGAGGGCGAATCCGTAGGTGCCAACGGGTTTTCCGTCGGTGAGGTGGTGTTCAACACTGCCATGACCGGCTATCAGGAAGTCCTGACAGATCCTTCCTACGCCCGTCAGATGGTGACGCTGACCTATCCGCATATCGGCAACACCGGCTTTACCGATCAGGATGACGAAGCCGGCAAGATCTGGGCTGCCGGCTTGATCGTGCGCGATGTGCCGCGCCGTCCCAGCAACTGGCGCAGCCAGGTGGCCTTGCCGGAATGGCTGCAAGGCCGCGGTGTCGTTGCCATCTCCGGTATCGATACCCGCAAGCTGACCCGCCTGCTTCGGCACAACGGCGCCCAAAATGGTGCGCTGATGGCGGGCGACATCCACCCCGAAAAGGCGCTGGACGCCGCGCGCAAGTTTCCTGGCCTGAAAGGCATGGACCTGGCCAAGGTGGTCTCGACCCGGAGCAGCTACAGCTGGCGGGAAGGGCAGCTGGATCTGGATGCCAATGCCTTCGCCAGCGTCCCGGCCAAGTACAAGGTCTTGGCCTACGACTATGGCGTAAAGCGCAACATCCTGCGCATGCTGGCCGAGCGCGGCTGCGAGGTCACCGTGGTGCCGGCACAGACCCCGGTGGCCGAGGTGCTGGCCCTCAAGCCCGATGGCGTGTTCTTGTCTAATGGCCCCGGCGACCCTGAACCGTGCGATTACGCGATCAGTGCCATCAAGGAGTTGATCGTGCAGAAGATGCCGATTTTCGGCATCTGCCTTGGCCATCAGTTGCTGGCGCTGGCCGTCGGTGCCAGGACGCTCAAGATGACCACCGGTCATCATGGTGCCAACCACCCGGTGCAGGAGCTGGACAGTGGCCGCGTGATGATCACCTCGCAGAACCACGGCTTCGCAGTGGATGAAAGCACGCTGCCGGCCAATGTGCGGGTGACCCATCGTTCGCTGTTCGATGGCACCAACCAGGGCATCGCGCTGACCGATGCACCGGCGTTTTCGTTCCAGGGCCACCCGGAAGCCTCGCCAGGCCCGCGTGATGTGGGGCCGCTGTTCGATCGGTTTGTGACGTTGATGGCTGACGCGAACGCTTGAACCCCTGCACCGTGCCTCGTGTTCGCAGTGAGGATTGAGGGTTCTGGAAGGCCTGCCAGACCAACGTAAAGCGGGTCACGTGCAAGTTCGACATGCTCCATAACGACTGCGCGGAAATCAACGAACTCCAGATGCGCGGCAAGGATGCGGATATCGACAAGATTCAAGAACTCATGAAGGCCTGAAGAAGACAATGCCCAAGCGCACCGACCTTAAAACCATCCTGATCATCGGCGCCGGCCCGATCGTCATCGGCCAGGCCTGCGAGTTCGACTACTCGGGCGCGCAGGCGTGCAAGGCGCTGCGCGACGAGGGCTACCGCGTGGTGCTGGTCAACAGCAATCCGGCCACGATCATGACCGACCCGAACATGGCCGACGCCGTGTATATCGAGCCAATCAACTGGCAGACGGTCGAAAAGATCATCGCCAAGGAAAAGCCCGACGCGCTGCTGCCGACCATGGGCGGGCAGACCGCACTCAATTGCGCGCTGGATCTGGCCGACCACGGCGTGTTGGAGAAGTACCACGTCGAGCTGATCGGCGCCAAGCGCGAAGCCATTCGCATGGCCGAAGACCGCGAGCTGTTCCGCGTGGCGATGGGCGAGATCGGCCTGGATTGCCCGAAGGCTGCGGTAGCCCATACGCTGGAAGAAGCGCTGGACATCCAGACCCGCGTCGGTTACCCGACCATCATCCGGCCCAGCTTCACCCTCGGCGGTAGCGGTGGCGGCATCGCCTACAACCGTGAGGAGCTGATCGACATCGTTGGCCGCGGCCTTGAACTATCGCCGACCACCGAAGTGCTGGTGGAAGAATCGGTGCTGGGCTGGAAAGAATTCGAGATGGAAGTTGTGCGCGATACCGCGGACAACTGCATCATCGTGTGTGCCATCGAAAACCTCGACCCAATGGGCGTGCACACCGGCGACTCGATCACCGTGGCGCCGGCGCAGACGCTCTCCGACAAGGAATATCAACGCCTGCGCGATGCCTCGATCGCAGTGCTGCGCAAGATCGGCGTGGATACCGGTGGCTCGAATGTACAGTTCGGCATCAGCCCGACCACTGGCCGTGTCGTCGTCATCGAAATGAATCCGCGCGTGTCGCGTTCCTCGGCGCTAGCTTCCAAGGCGACCGGCTTCCCGATCGCCAAGGTCGCCGCCAAGTTGGCGGTGGGCTACACGCTGGACGAATTGAAGAACGAAATCACCGGTGGCCGGACCCCGGCCTCGTTCGAACCGTCGATCGATTATGTCGTCACCAAGATTCCGCGTTTTGCGTTCGAAAAATTCCCGCAGGCCGATGCGCGCCTGACCACGCAGATGAAGTCGGTGGGCGAGGTGATGGCAATGGGCCGCACCTTCCAGGAATCACTGCAAAAAGCCCTGCGTGGCCTGGAAACCGGTAAGGTCGGTCTGGATCCGACTGGCCTGGATCTGAGCAACGAAGACGATATCGCCGTGCTCAAGCGCGAGCTCAAGGCGCCGGGCCCGGAGCGTCTGTTTTATGTGGCCGACGCGTTCCGCGCTGGCATGACGGTGGATGAGGTCTATGCGCTCTCGTTCATCGATCCCTGGTTCCTGGACCAGATCGAAGACATCATCAGCCACGAACAGCAACTGGCCGGCGATGGCTTGGCTGCGCTGGATGCACCGCGCATGCGCACGCTCAAGCGCGCCGGTTTCTCTGATGCGCGCATGGCGCAGCTGATCGGCAGCAATGAAGCATCAATACGCACATTGCGCCGCGTGCTGCAGGTGCGCCCGGTCTACAAGCGCGTGGACTCGTGCGCCGCCGAATTCGCCACCAGCACCGCCTACCTGTATTCGACCTACGAGGACGAATGCGAAGCGCTGCCGAGCGATCGTGACAAGATCATGATTCTTGGCGGTGGCCCCAACCGCATCGGTCAGGGTATCGAATTCGATTATTGCTGCGTGCATGCCGCGCTGGCGCTGCGCGATGATGGCTTTGAAACCATCATGGTCAACTGCAACCCGGAAACCGTCTCCACCGACTATGACACCTCCGACCGTCTGTATTTCGAACCACTCACGCTGGAAGATGTGCTGGAAATTGTCGAATTGGAAAAGCCCAAGGGCGTGATCGTGCAATACGGCGGCCAGACTCCGCTGAAACTGGCGCGTGCGCTGGAAGCCAACGGCGTGCCGGTGATCGGTACCTCGCCGGATTCGATCGATCTGGCCGAAGACCGCGAGCGTTTCCAGCAGCTGGTCGACAGATTGGGCCTGAAGCAGCCGCCGAACCGCATCGCCCGCAATGCCGAACAAGCCTTGGTGCTGGCGCGCGAAATCGGCTACCCGCTGGTGGTGCGCCCGAGCTACGTGCTGGGTGGCCGCGCGATGGAAATCGTGTATGGCGAATCCGACTTGGCGCGCTATGTGCGCGATGCGGTGAAGGTCTCCAACGATTCACCGGTGCTGCTGGACCGTTTCCTCGATAACGCGGTGGAAGTGGACGTGGACATTATTGCCGACAAGGACGGTAACGTACTGATCGGCGGGGTGATGGAACACATCGAAGAAGCCGGCGTGCATTCGGGCGATTCGTCGTGCTCGCTGCCGCCGTATTCGCTCTCGCCCCAGACCCAGGCCGAGCTGCGTCGCCAGGTGGTCATGTTGGCCGAAGGTTTGAACGTGGTCGGCCTGATGAACACCCAGTTTGCCGTGCAGGTCAACGAGGCCGGCAACGACATCGTGTATCTGCTGGAAGTCAATCCGCGCGCCTCGCGCACGGTGCCGTTCGTGTCCAAGGCAATCGGCATACCGCTGGCCAAGATCGCCGCACGCTGCATGGCCGGCAAGACGCTGGCCGAGCAGGGCGCTACCGAGGAAATCGTGCCGGACTATTACTCGGTCAAGGAGGCGATTTTCCCATTCGCCAAGTTTCAGGGCGTGGACCCGATCCTCGGCCCGGAGATGCGCTCCACCGGTGAAGTGATGGGTGTGGGTCGCAGTTTCAGCGCGGCGTTTGCCCGTGCGCAGGAAGCCGGCGGTATCAAGGCGCCCCCGCTGGGTAAAGCGTTCGTGTCGGTGCGTGATCCCGACAAGCAACGCGTGCTACCGGTGGCACAGGCGCTGGTAGAACGCGGCTTTACACTGGTGGCCACACGCGGCACCGGTGCCTGGTTGCAGCAAAACGGGTTGAGCTGCGAGATTGTCAACAAGGTGGCCGAAGGCCGCCCGCACATCGTCGATTCGATCAAGAACGGCGAGATCGTCTACATTGTCAACACTACTGAGGGTCGGGCTGCCATCTCGGACTCGTTCTCGATTCGCCGTGAAGCATTGCAGCATCGCGTGACCTATTCGACCACTGTCGCCGGCGCCAAAGCGCTGGTGCAATCGCTGGAGTTCCGTGGCACCGGCCCCGTGTGGTCGCTGCAGGAACTGCACAAGGAGCTGAAAGCATGAGAGCACCGATGACATTGAAGGGGGCGCTGCGCCTGCGCGAAGAGCTGGAACAGTTGAAGTCGGTCAAGCGTCCGGAGGTGATCAATGCGATCGCCGAAGCGCGTGCGCACGGCGACCTCAAGGAAAACGCCGAGTATCATGCGGCGCGCGAGCAGCAGAGCTTCATCGAAGGACGCATCAAGCAGCTGGAAGTCGAGCTCTCGCATGCCGAGATCATCGACATCACCAAGCTGTCGGCCGGCAGCAAGATCGTGTTCGGCGCCACGGTGACGTTGGCAGACACCGAGACTGACGAACAGAAGCGCTACCAGATCGTTGGCGATCTGGAAGCGGACATCAAGAGGGGCCTGATCGCGATTTCCTCGCCGCTGGCACGTGCGCTGATCGGCAAGCTGGAAGGCGATTCGATCACCATCGATGCGCCGGCCGGCCAGCGCGAGTACGAAGTCGTCAGCGTCGCCTATCTGGACTGACCGGCACTACGCGCGATGACCACCGCCACGCTGCTGCTGCCTGAAAAACGCCGTCTGCCTGGAAGGTTGGGCAACATGGCCGTGGCACGTGCGCTTGCATGCGTCGACACGCAAGCCGCCGATGCCGGCGAGGTGGCGCAGTTGCAACGCCATTTCAGCCTGACGCCGTCGCATTGGCCGGTGGCCGCGTTGACCCGCCAGCTGGATGCCGGCGATGCCGGCGGCGCCACCTGGGTGCGTGCCGACCCGGCCCATGTGATGCCGGACATGCAAGGCGCGCGGCTGATGGGCTACGGCGAGGCGCTTGGCCCCACCGCCGAAGATCTGGCGGTGCTGTTGCCTCTGCTCAAGCCGGTGTTCGGTGATGCCGGGTTTCTGCTGGATGCGCCGACGCCATCGCGCTGGTATCTGCGGTTATCGCCGGGTACAACATTGCCGAACTTTGCCCCGCCGGATGTCGCGATCGGCGATGACTTGTTCGAGCATCTGCCGGCCGGCGATCATGGCCGCCGCTGGCGCGCCTTGTTGACCGAAGCGCAGGTGCTATTGCATCAGCATCCCTGGAACCAACGCCGCGTGGCCAGCGGCAAGCCGGCGATCAATTCGTTGTGGTTCTGGGGAGGCGGCATGTTGCCGCATGCGGTGAGCTCGCCGCATCGTCAAGTGCGCAGTCGCGAATCGCTGCTGTGTGCGTTGGCGCTGGCCGCCGGTGCCGATGCCGATGCCGATGCGCAGGGCGAACAATGCGTGGATGCGCTGGTGGATTTGCGTCATCTGCGTTCCTTGCAGCAGTTCAGCGATGATGCGGTGGCACCGCTATTGGCGGCCATGGCGCGCGGTGAATTGGATCGGCTGGTACTCGATTTCCAGGATGGTGAACGCATGTCGCTCACCCATGCGCAGCGCTTGCGTTTCTGGCGCAATCGGCGGGTGCAGCTGGTGCAATGATGTGCAATCCGCGGATTGTCCGCCGCCCCTGCGGGCAAGCCGGGCGTTGGCCCGAGACCATGTTGCCGCTGCTGCGCCGCATCTACGCGGCGCGCGGCGTTACCGATGCGCCCAGTGCGCAGCCACGACTGGGCCAGTTGTTGTCGCCAGAGCTGCTGCACAACAGCGGCGTAGCCGCCGAGCTGCTGGCCGACGCGATTGCGCAGCAACGACGCATTCTGGTGGTGGGTGATTTCGACTGCGATGGCGCGACCGCCTGCGCCGTCGGTGTGCGCGGCTTGCGCATGCTGGGTGGTCTGGATGTGCACCACGCTGTGCCTAATCGCATGGTGCACGGCTATGGCTTGTCGCCTGCCTTGGTCGACGAACTGGCCGCGTTGCAGCCGGATGTGCTGGTCACTGTCGATCACGGTATCGCCTGTCATGCCGGTGTGGCCGCAGCCAAGGCGCGCGGCTGGACAGTGGTGATCACCGACCATCACCTGCCGGGCGATGCGTTGCCGCCGGCCGATGCGATTGTCGACCCGAACCTGCCTGAAGACACGTTCCCCAGCAAGACCTTGGCCGGGGTTGGAGTGATCTTCTACGTGTTGCTGGCTTTGCGCAGCGTGTTGCGCGCACGCGGCGCTTTTGCCGGGTGCGCTGAACCGGACTTATCGGTGTTGCTGGATCTGGTGGCGGTCGGCACCGTCGCCGATCTGGTGCCGCTGGATACCAACAACCGTGCGCTGGTCGCTGCTGGCCTGCGCCGCCTGCGCCAGGGCAAAGGGTGCGTGGGCCTACGCGCCCTGATCGAGGCCAGTGGCCGCGATGTCGCGCGGCTGAGCGCCAGCGATATAGGGTTTGCGCTCGGGCCACGCCTGAATGCCGCCGGTCGTCTTGAGGACATGGCGCTGGGCATCGAATTGTTGCTCAGCCAAGACTGGAGCCAGGCGCGCGAGATCGCCGGCACGCTGGAACAAATTAACGCCGAGCGCCGCGCGGTGCAGCAGTTGATGACCGACGATGCCGAGCAAGCCGTCACCAAGGTGGTGCTGGATGCCGATGGTGCATTGCCGATTGCCGCATGCCTGTTCGATGCCCAATGGCACCCTGGTGTGATCGGTCTAGTGGCCTCCAAGCTCAAGGACCGCCTGCATCGTCCGGTAATCGCGCTGGCACCGGTCGAGCCGGGCAGCAGCCAGTTGCGTGGCTCGGCGCGTTCGATTCCCGGCCTGCATATCCGTGATGTACTAGCGGTCGTGGATGCGCGTCATCCCGGGCTGATCCAGAAGTTTGGCGGCCATGCGATGGCCGCCGGGTTGAGCATCGAGCACACCGCCCTGGCCAGGTTCGAGCAGGCCTTCCAGTCGCAGGTCATGGCGATGGTGGACGCCTCGTTGTTATATGCCCAATTGCACAGCGACGGCGAACTGGCCGCACACGAACTGGATCACGTGCATGCCGAAGCGCTGCGTGTGGCCGGGCCATGGGGGCAGGGTTTTCCCGAGCCGCTGTTCGATGGTCGGTTTGAAGTACTGCAATACTGCGTGCTCAAGGAGCGCCACCTCAAACTGACCCTGCGTTGCGTCGGACGCACCGAACCGCTCAATGCCATCCACTTCAACGGCTGGCGCGGCAGCGAACCCGCGCGCTGGGTGCGGCTGGCGTATCGGCTTGTCGCTGACGACTATCGCGGCGGCACGGCGGTGCAGTTGATCGTCGAGCATTGCGAGCCGGTCACCGGCACAGGTTGACCTGCAGGCTTGGCGCGCGGGGTTCCTGTTCTCGGGTGCGTGAGGTTGGCCCGATTGTTCCTGCCACCGTGCCGGCGCGTGTGATACTCCTGGCTGCTCGCACGACACGCTCTGCATCCATGCTGCCATGACACTGGAATGTTGGGTGGGCAAGAATCGGTGCAGTCAGGCTGCACCTCAAGAACCCTTGTGTCGGCGTTGGTCCACACGCAGGGCGGTGCAGCCTGGTGGCGAGGCAAGCAGCGCCATTGCAGCTTGCGCCATGTGCGCTGCCCCAGTTCTGCCGCGTTTCGCCGCCGCCGCCGGCTTGCTAAACTAGCCAGCGTATTTGCCGGAAGTCTGTCATGATCGAAACCAATCCGATCCGCCAGCGCATCACCGATCTCAATGATCGCGTGCTCTCGCTCAGGGGGTACCTTTGACTACGACGTCAAGAAAGAGCGTCTAGAGGAAGTTACACGGGAGCTTGAAAGCCCCGATGTGTGGAACGACCCCGAGCGCGCGCAGGCCCTGGGCAGGGAGCGTGCGATGCTGGAAAAGACGGTTATTGGCATTGCCGATGTGCTGTCGGGCTTGGCCGATGCCGGCGAGCTGCTGGAGCTGGCCGAGAGCGAGCAGGACGACAGCACTGCGGTGGCGCTGATCGCCGATCTGGACCACTACCAAGCGCATGTCGAGAAACTGGAATTTCAGCGCATGTTCTCCGGCCAGATGGACGGCGCCAATGCGTTCCTCGACATCCAGGCTGGCGCCGGTGGCACAGAAGCGCAGGACTGGGCTGAAATCCTGCTGCGCATGTATCTGCGCTGGGCCGAGTCGCGTGGCTGGAAGACCGAGCTGATGGAAGTGTCTGGTGGCGAAGTGGCGGGCATCAAGTCGGCCACTGTGCGCATCGAAGGCGATTACGCTTATGGCTGGTTGAAGACCGAGATCGGCGTGCACCGTCTGGTGCGCAAGTCGCCGTTCGACTCCGACAATCGCCGGCACACCAGCTTCACCTCGGTGTTCGTGTCGCCGGAAGTGGACGACAACATCGAGATCGACATCAACCCGGCCGATCTGCGCACCGATGTGTATCGCTCCTCGGGCGCTGGTGGCCAGCACGTCAACAAGACCGAATCGGCGGTGCGCATCACCCACGTTCCGACCAATACCGTGGTGGCCTGCCAGACTGGTCGCAGCCAGCACCAGAACCGCGACAACGCGATGAAGATGCTGGCGGCCAAGTTGTACGAGCTGGAAGTGCAAAAGCGCAATGTCGAGCGCGATGCGCTGGAAGCCAGCAAGTCCGACATTGGTTGGGGTAGCCAGATCCGCAATTATGTACTCGATCAGAGCCGCATCAAGGATCTGCGCACTGGCGTCGAACGCAGTGACACGCAGAAAGTGCTGGACGGCGACCTGGACGAATTTGTCGAGGCCAGCCTGAAAGCTGGTCTGGCGGCAGGTTCCAAGCGCCTGGATGCCTGACCGCCACGCCAGTTAGCCGTCGCAATGGCATCCTGGTGCAAGCCTGCGGTGCCTGTGACGCAACAGTGGTAATGCAATGTTGTTCCAGGTGATCCGGATAACGCATGCCTTCGTCGCACCTTCGTTGTAAAAAAACAGGACCGGCGTAGCCGGTTGCGCACTTCTCACCGGGCATTGGCCCGACCCACAGCAGATCGATTCCCGCCATGACCGAGCAGACCCCCGCGCCGCAGCTCCCTGCCGACGAGAACAGCCTCATCGCCGAGCGTCGCGCGAAACTGGGCGCGTTGCGCGGCCAGGGTATCGCGTATCCCAACGATTTCGTGCGTGAGCACTTCGCCGGCGATCTGCAGGCAGAATTTGCCGACGCCCAGACCTGGCCGCCTGAAGCGCTGGAAGCCAGCGGGCGCACGGTCAAGTTGGCCGGCCGCCTGATGGCCAAGCGGGTCATGGGCAAGGCCAGCTTCGCGCAGATCCAGGACGAATCCGGGCGTGTGCAGCTGTTCCTGCAGGGCAATGTGCTTGGAGATGCCTACACCGCGTTCAAGGGCTGGGATGTTGGCGACATCGTGGCGGTGGAGGGGGGACTGACCCGCACCAAGACCGGTGAACTGTCGGTCAAGGCCAGCGCGCTGCGCCTGTTGACCAAGTCGCTGCGCCCGTTGCCGGACAAGTGGCACGGACTGTCCGACGTGGAGCAGCGCTACCGCCAGCGTTATGTCGACCTGATCGTGACCCCGGAGGCGCGTGAGGTGTTCATCAAGCGCTCCAAGATCATCCGAGCCATGCGCTCCTGGCTGGACGCGCGCCGCTTTTTGGAAGTTGAAACGCCGATGATGCATTACATCCCCGGCGGGGCCACTGCCAAGCCGTTCATCACCCACCACAACGCGCTGGATCTGGATCTTTACCTGCGTGTTGCTCCGGAGCTGTATCTCAAGCGCCTGGTGGTCGGCGGGTTGGAGCGCGTCTACGAGATCAACCGTAATTTCCGCAACGAGGGCGTGTCGACCCGGCATAACCCCGAATTCACCATGCTTGAGCTCTATGAGGCCTATGCCACCTACCACGAGATCATGGACCTGACCGAGCAGGTGATCCGTGACACCGCGCAGTCAGTGCTGGGCAGAACGCAGGTCAGCTGGGATGGCGCAGATATCGATCTGGCGCCAACATTCCGGCGCTGGCGGATGGATGAGGCCGTTGTTCACCACAATCCGCAGATCAGCGTCGCTGATTGCACTGATCGCGAGGCGCTGCTACGGCATTGCGAGCGCCTGAAGATCCGCGTCAAGCCATCTTACGGCTGGGGCAAGCTGTTGCTGGAAATTTTCGAAGCCACCGTCGAGCACACGTTGGTGCAGCCGACCTTCATCACCGACCATCCAGTCGAAGTGTCGCCGCTGGCGCGTTCCAGCGACACCGAGCCGGGTTTCACCGACCGTTTCGAGCTCTTCATCAACGGCAAGGAGCTAGCCAATGGCTTCTCCGAACTCAACGACCCAGAAGACCAGGCCGCGCGCTTCCAGGCGCAGGTGCAGGCCAAAGATGGCGGCGACGAGGAGGCGATGCATTTCGATGCCGATTACATCCGTGCGCTGGAGTATGGAATGGCGCCGACCGGCGGCCTGGGCATTGGAATTGATCGTCTGGTCATGCTGCTGACCGGGAGCACTTCGATCCGTGATGTCCTGCTGTTTCCGTATATGCGCCCGGAAGCCTGACTTTTTTGCGCTGTGGGTGTGCTGACGGCACAGATACTGCATATGCTAGGACGTCGCGTCGAACACTGTATTGTTCGGGGGGAGTCGACACAGCGGGCGGCGTCATCGCTTTTCTGTTCTCGAGATAGAGGAGCAACGGCTATGCAAGATGTTGTGGTGGGGCCGGGCGGCGTTTTGTCGACGGACACATGGGCCAGCTGGGCAGACAGGGCGGATCTGGGATTGAACATCGTCATCGTCGATGACCAGATATCCGCGCGCACCATGTTGCGTCATGTCATCGAGGACATCGCGCCGGAACTGAAGGTCTACGACTTCGGTGACCCACTCGATGCGTTGGCATGGTGCGAAGCCGGGCGTGTGGATCTGTTGCTACTCGACTACCGTATGCCGGTCATGGACGGTCTGGAATTTGCGCGGCGCCTGCGTCGGCTGCCCAGCCACCGCGATATTCCCATCATCCTGATTACCATCGTGGGCGATGAACCGATCCGTCAGGCGGCGCTGGAAGCCGGTGTAATCGACTTCCTGGTCAAGCCGATCCGCCCGCGCGAGTTGCGCGCGCGCTGCGCGAACCTGCTACAGCTGCGGCAGCAGAGCGAGAGCGTCAAGCAACGCGCACTTTCGCTGGAGCAGCGCCTGCTGGCTAGCATGAACGAAGTCGAAGAGCGCGAGCGCGAAACCTTGTCGCGGTTGGCGCGTGCGATCGAGTATCGCGATTCGGGCACCAGCGCGTTCCTGGAGCGGATGTCGCACGTTGCTGGTCTGATCGCTGAGCAATTGGGGCTGTCCGAGGAAGAGGTGCGCATCATTGAGATGGCAGCACCGCTGCACGATATAGGTAAGATCGCCATTCCCGATTCGGTGCTGCTCAAGCCCGGTAAGCTCACCGATGACGAGATGAGCGTGATGAAACGCCATCCGCGTATCGGCTACGAGCTGCTCAGCGGTAGCCAGAACCGCTTCATCCAAGTCGGTGCGTTGATCGCACTACGCCATCACGAACGTTACGACGGCACCGGTTATCCGGATGGTCTGGTCGGCGAGGCGATTCCGCTGGAAGCGCGTATCGTTGCCGTGGCCGACGTCTTCGACGCCCTGCTGTCGCCGCGCCCGTACAAGGACGCTTGGACCATCGACGCCGCGCTGGCCTATCTGTATGCCCAACGCGGCCGTCTGTTCGATCCGCGCTGCGTGGATGCGCTGCTACGCGGCCGGGTACCGCTGGATCAGATCTGTGGGGAGTACTCCACCGCATCGGCGCGGCCTGGAGTATAAGGCGATGAATCTGATCGGAAGGATCCGGCAGCGGTTGATGCATCGACCTGACAGCGAACATGGTCAGGCGATGATTCGCATCGTGTTGATCAGCCTGATCCTTGCGTATGTCCTGCTGCCCGGTGTTCACGACAGCCTGCCGCCGCGCCAACATTCGGCCGTGTTGAGCATCGTGCTCTCAGGTCTCAGCCTGGGTGTTGCGCTGTTCACCTGGTTGCTGTGGCAACCAGGCCGCTCGGATCCGCGTCGCATTCTGGGGATGTTGGCCGATTATGGGCTGATGGCGGCAGGTATGATCCAAATGGGCGAGCCGCTGGCCTGGGTGTATGTTGTGGTGATGTGGGTCACTGTCGGTAACGGTCTGCGCTATGGCAACCGGTATCTGTATCTTGCCGTGGTAATGGCGGTGGCGAGCTTTTCCACGACGCTGGCGATGACCGAATATTGGCAACGCAACCTGCGCCTGGGTGTCGGGCTTGACGTTGGTCTGGCCGCGGTCCCACTTTATTTCTCCAGTCTGCTGCGACAGCTCACCCGTGCCACCGCCGAGGCCCGCCGTGCCAGCGAGGCCAAAAGCCGCTTTCTGGCAAACATGAGTCATGAGTTTCGCACACCGCTCAACGGCCTGTCCGGAATGACCGAGGTATTGGCAACCACGCATCTTGACGATGAGCAGCGCGAATGCTTGAAAACCATTCAAGCATCAACACGCAGTCTGCTGGCGTTGGTGGAGGAGGTGCTGGATATCTCGGCCATTGAAGCCGGCAAGCTGCGGATCAACGCATCCGACTTCGAAGTGCATGACGTCGTACAAGCCATCGGGTTGATTCTGGAGCCGCAGGCCAAGGGCAAGGGCGTGAGTTATCAGGCAACTGTCGCCGCAGATGTACCTTCCCGTGTGCACGGGGACGCGGGACATCTGCAGCAAATCCTGCTCAATCTGGTCGGCAATGCGGTGAAATTTACCGACCACGGCAGTGTCCGATTGAAGGTGGCGACCACCGAGGCCAGCGGCCGCGATGGTGTGCTGCTCCGTTTTGACGTGCTCGATACCGGGATCGGTGTGCCGGTCGAGATGCGACCGCGTTTATTCGATGCCTTCGAACAGGCAGATACCGGGCTGGCCCGCCGGTTCGAAGGCAGCGGCCTTGGAACGACGATCGCCAAAGGACTGGTCCAGTCGATGGGTGGCGCGATAGGATTCGAGGAAAATCCTCACGGCGGCAGTTTGTTCTGGTTCGAACTGCCGTTCGGCCTGGCTACTGCCAAGCCTGCAGCGACTCCCTCGCCTGTGCTGCAGGAGGTGGAGTCCACCGCGATACCGGGCAACGTGATTGCGTTTGCCGATCCGTTTCTACGTCACCGTGCCCGCGTGCGCAGCATGCAGCTCCTGGTGGCAGACGACCATCTGGCAAATCGTCTTGTCCTGCAGCGGCTGCTGCAAAAAGCAGGGCATCGCGTGACCTGTTTTGATGGCGGCGAAGCCGTACTGGATGCGTTGGCCGAAGCCGACTACGATGCAGCCATCGTCGATTTGCACATGCCCGGTGTCAGTGGTCTGGACATGTTGAAGCAGCTAAGGGTCATGCAGGCCGGTAGCACGCCGGGAACTCCGGTCGTCGTGTTGAGCGCTGATGTCACTCCCGAGTCGATTCGCAGCTGTGAGCAGGCCGGTGCCTATGCTTTTCTGGCTAAGCCGGTGGCGGCGATCAAGTTGCTGGATACGCTGGCCGGCATTGCGGCCAACCAGAAGCTGCGTGAGATCGATCTGACCATTGGTACCCTTGGCGGGGCAGCAAGCGGCGCAGTTTTCGATCCTGCCGTCCTCGACGAACTGGCGGAATTGGGGATGGGAACTGAGTTCGAACGCGAGTTCATCCAACAATGTCTCGCGGATGCCGCAGCCTGTGTTGCCCAGCTAGGTGAAGCGGCTGCAGACGGAGATTGGGCACGCCTACGCGAGCATGCTCACGCGGTCAAAGGGGTTTCCAGTAATCTCGGGTTGGTGATCTTGGCCCAGCAGGGCGGCGAGTTGATGCGCCTGTCGGACGCGCAGCTGCGAGCACACTGGAGTCAACGACTGGAACAGCTGAAGGCGGGATTGATACTTGGGCGTGAAGCGCTCGCGCGGCGCGCTCAAATGAAGTCCGAAGGCGGCGTCAGTGGGAATGGCGACAGCGTGTAGGCAAAGCCCGGCAATAGGCCGGGCCTGATTCCCCCCAGTATCGGGCTCACCAAAATCAGGCGCCACCGGCGCCTGCGCGGCGATTTTGTGCCTTGACCAAACGGTCCATCGTGCGCAGGGATTTCTCACTGACCGCCAACGCGGTGTCTACCCAGATTTCGGCAATGCGCAGCAATTCGTCGTAAGGCACCGCCTGAGCGACGTTGCGGGCGGCGTTCATCCCCAGATACGAATGGGAGATGCGCTTTTGCTGGCGAATCAGTGCCTGGGTGGCAGTCACTCCTTGTCCCTTCGGGACGAGCACGTCCACGATTCCCAGCGCATGCATTTCTTCGCTGCTGTAGATGCGTCCACCGAGAATGATTTTTTCTGCCAGTTGGGGCGAGACGCGACGGCAAAGGAATGAATATGCTCCCATGCCTGGAAACAAGCCGAACAACACCTCAGGCAGTCCCATGCCGATGCCTTTTTCGGCAACGATGGTGTGGCAGGCAAGGGCCATCTCCAATCCGCCTCCCAATGCATCTCCTTGCAGCAGCGCAATGCTGCGCACGTCCCCACCAAATCCGGTATGCAGGTGATGCAAGCCTTCCACACAGCGAATGGCGTAACGCATGAGTTGCTTGCGATTCTGTTCGCGGATCAAGCATCCGAACAGGTCTAGATCGCCACCGAGATTGAATGCGTCAGCGTCGGAAGCGAGTACGAAATGACGCAGTTGTCCACTGCGGCGCTCGTGCGGTGCCCGAGTGATGGACTCCATGACATCCCAGATGTCGTCCAGCAATTCAAGAGTGCAGCACGGGCGTATGCCAGAACGCGCGTCGGCATGCATGAACAACCAGTGGGTATCATCAGTGGGCGAAAAATCCACCCTGATGGTGGAGTGAGGGTGATCAAAGGGTATCTTTTCAATCATGTTCATTGGCGTGATCCTGGAAAGCCCGCGGTGGGAGAGTGAACGTCGGCGGGCGCGCGCGATCCACCCCGAATCGATGCTAAAGCGGCATTATCTCCATCAAGCAGAGATTCCTTCTTGCCAGTGATGTCTTCGATCTGAATCTTCAAGCGAAGTCAAAACATAATTTTTGTATGAATCAATTGTTAGTTGAAGATATGTTAGGTTTTCTTGCCGCCCCCTGCTGCGATCCCCCGCTGTCAGCGTTTTGACCTGGCTTTGGCGTTTAACTCGTTGCAGCTTCACTCCGAGTTGAAGCTTCCGAGTAAATGCGCTTGGGACTGCGCAATGAGATCAACCGACATTGACTACCTCTGTCATCGCGTGGGACTTTCTTTTAAGAGTGGCTAACAACACGACTGCGCAGCTGTCAGGCGGGCGCGACCAGTGCTTGAAATCGGCATGTGCCGCACGCGTCCGCTGCGGTTGCTGTGCGTCTCCAGGCCCTGCCTGGCGTTTGCTTGCAGCGTGTTGTGAGCCGCTCTAAATCCAGCGCATCCCCTGGTTTGCGCGGTAGGGAACGACTGTGTGCAGGCAATACGGCCCAGAGAGTCGATGATCTGGGCGCGATGCCGTTCGGCTCTGGCCAATATCGGCAAGGAACCATCGTTAGCCTACCCAATTGCACCTACGCATAGGGGCGTCGCAATGACCAGCGCAGTAAATCCAGTCCAATTGGGTTGCGTCACCAGCGTCTTCTGATACCAGACGCAGAGCAGATGTCCGCGAGGCATCGCGGCAATGCGGACATCGGATAACAGCGCGATGGCCGCCGATCCACGATGGCGCTGGTCAATTACCCGTTCGGCACGTCCCGCAGTTCGCGCCGCAGGATCTTGCCAACGTTGGTCTTGGGCAACTCCTTGCGGAACTCGATTACCCGCGGCTGCTTGTAGCCGGTGAGGTTGGCGCGGCAGTGCGCCTTCACATCGTCGGCGGTCAGCGCCGGGTCCTTCTTTACAATGACTGCCTTGACGATCTCGCCGGATTTCTCGTCCAGCACACCCACGGCCGCCACTTCCAGCACCCCCGGCATTTCGGCGATCACGTCCTCGATCTCGTTGGGGTAGACGTTAAAGCCGGACACCAAAATCATGTCCTTCTTGCGATCGACGATATAGACGAAACCGTGCGCGTCCATGCGCGCAATATCGCCAGTGTGCAGCCAGCCTTCGGCATCCAGAACCTTGGCGGTTTCGGTGGGCTTGTGCCAATAGCCCTTCATCACCTGTGGCCCCTTGATGCAGAGCTCGCCGATTGCACCAAGCGGCAGTTCTGCACCGGCATCGTCCTTGATGCAGGCATCGGTGGAGGGAATCGGCAATCCGATCGAGCCGTTGTACTCCTTCAGATCCATCGGATTGATACACGCGGCTGGCGAGGTTTCGGTCAGGCCATAGGCTTCGATCAACGTGAGGCCGGTGACCTGCTTCCAGCGCTCGGCGACCGAGCGCTGCACGGCCATGCCGCCGCCCAGGGTCATCTTGAGCGCGGAGAAATCGATCTGATCGAAACCGGGCGTGTTGAGAAGGCCATTGAACAGCGTGTTGACGCCAGTCAATGCGGTGAAGCGGGTCTTTTTCAGTTCCTTGACGAAGGCTGGCATGTCGCGCGGGTTGCTAATGAGGTGATTGCAGCCGCCCACTTTCATGAAGACCAGTCCATTGGCCGTCAATGCAAAGATGTGGTACAGCGGCAGCGCAGTGATGACCACTTCCTGGCCTTCCAACAACTGGCCGGTGCCGGCGATCCACTGGTGCGCCTGCTGCATGTTGGCGACCAGGTTGCGGTGGGTAAGCATCGCGCCCTTAGCCACACCGGTGGTGCCGCCGGTGTACTGCAGGAATGCGACATCGTCGGGTTCGATCTGCAGCGCCGGTACGCTGTGCTTGCTGCCCAACGTCAGCGCGTCGCGGAAGCGGATCGCACCGCCGATGCGGTAATCGGGCACCAACTTCTTGACGTACTTGACCACGAAGTTAACCAGCGCCGCTCTGGGGAAGCCCAGCAGGTCGCCCAGGCCGGTGGTGATGACCTGCTTGATCGGAGTGTCGGCGATGACCTGCTGCACGGTGTTGCCGAAGTTGTCGATGGCTACCAGCACGCTGGCGCCGGAGTCGATCAACTGGTGCTTGAGTTCGCGCGGGGTGTACAGCGGGTTGACGTTCACCACGGTCAGGCCTGCACGCAGCACGCCAAACGTGGCGATGGGGTACTGCAGACAGTTGGGCATCATCAAAGCGACGCGGTCGCCCTTTTTCAACTGCAGTTCGCCGAGCAGGTAGGCGGCGAATTGTTCGACCAGTTGATCTGCCTGGCGGTAGGTGATGGTCTTGCCGAAGCTGTGATACGCAGGCCGGTCGGCAAAGCGCTTCACCGAGGTGGCGAACACCTCGGCCACCGTGCGGAACTGTTCAAGATCGATCTCGGCGGCAACGCCGGTCGGATAACTTTGCAACCAAGGACGTGCCTGCTTCATCTGCTTCCCTCCAGGATGTTCTCGACGCGCTGCAGTGTGTTTGCCTGCATGACAACTGGCAGCAGCATACCGTCATGAATGGAAAAGGCGAAGCGTGATGCGGGGCAAGCTCTCAATGCGCTGCATGTGGTGCCAGTGAGACAACGCCGCGCCTGCCGCGCTGGGGGCGTCGGCGTCGCTGGGGCGCGCGCTGCGATCAGGCGGCCTTGCGCGCAGCCAACTGGCGCAGCACGTAGTGCAGCAAACCGCCGTGCTTGAAGTACTCCACTTCTTTGGGCGTCAGCAGCAGCACCTTGACCTGGAACTGCTTGACGCTGCCGTCGGATTTCTTTGCCTCGACGGTGGCACGGCGGCTGGCGCCATCCCGCAGGCCGGTAATGTCCAGCACTTCTGAGCCATCCAGGCCAAGCGTCTGTGCGTTTTCATTTTCCAGGAACTGCAACGGCAGCACACCCATGCCGACCAGGTTCGAGCGGTGAATGCGTTCGAAGCTTTCGGCGATCACTGCCTTGACTCCGAGCAGGTTGGTGCCCTTGGCTGCCCAGTCGCGCGAGGAGCCGGTGCCGTATTCCTTGCCCGCCAGCACCACCAGTGGCACGCCATCGGCCTTGTATTTCATCGCAGCATCGTAGATCGCCAGCTTTTCCGGCTGGCCGCCATCGACCGAGTAGTAGAGCGTGTTGCCGCCTTCTTCGCCGCCGAACATCAGATTCTTGATGCGGATGTTGGCAAAGGTGCCACGCACCATCACATCGTCGTTGCCGCGGCGGCTGCCGTAGCTATTGAAGTCGACCGGTTGCACGCCGCGTTCCTGCAGGAAGCGGCCGGCCGGCGAATCTTTTTTGATGTTGCCGGCCGGGGAGATGTGGTCGGTGGTGATCGAGTCGCCGAACACGCCCAGGATGCGCGCGCGGTGCACATCCTCCACGTTGCCCACCTGCATGGTCATGCCGTCGAAATAGGGTGGGTTCTTGATGTAGGTCGAGGCTGGGTCCCATTCGTAGAGTGCGCCATCGGGCGAGGCGATGGTGTTCCAGCGCGTGTCGCCCTTGAAGACGTCCGCATAGGCCTGTTTGAACATCTCTGGGCCGATGGTGGCGGCGATGGTGTCGCCGATCTCTTTGTTGCTTGGCCAGATGTCTCGCAGATACACCGGCTGCCCGTCGCTGCCGGTACCGAGCGGCTCGCGGGTCAGGTCGATGTCGGTGGTACCGGCGATGGCGTAGGCCACCACCAGGGGTGGCGAGGCGAGGTAGTTCATTTTGACTTCTGGGTGCACGCGGCCTTCGAAGTTGCGGTTGCCCGACAGCACGGAGGACACCACCAGATCGTCTCTGGCAATTGCCGCAGACACATCTCCCGGCAGCGGCCCGGAGTTGCCAATGCAGGTGGTGCAGCCGTAGCCGACGACGTAGAAACCGAGTGTTTCAAGGTCGGCGAGCACGCCGGCCTTGCGCAAGTAGTCGGTGACCACGCGCGACCCCGGCCCGAGCGAGGTCTTCACCCATGGCTGTGCCTTCAATCCCTTGGCTGCCGCATTACGCGCGAGCAGACCGGCGCCCAGCATCACGGCAGGGTTGGAAGTGTTGGTGCACGAGGTGATGGCGGCGATGACCACCGAGCCGTCGCGCAGCCGCCAACCGGCGCCGCTTGCACTGGCGCTTTCTGCCTGCGAGGCGTTGGCGCCCACGGCCGTGCCACTGCCGCCTTCGTTCTTGAGGCGGTCTTCCTGCTTGAGATCGGCGAGCTTCTTGCCTCGCGCGTCGGCGAACGGCTTGAGGCTTGCGCGGTAGTTGGACTGCATGTCTTGCAGCAGTACACGGTCCTGCGGGCGCTTGGGCCCAGCCAGTGACGGCTTGACCTGGGCCATGTCCAGCTCCAGCGTGGCGCTGTAGTGGGCCGGCGGGGTGTGGGCATCGTGCCATAAGCCCTGCGCCTTGGCATACGCCTCCACCAGCGCAATCTGCTCCTCGCTGCGACCGGACAGGCGCAGGTAGGTCAGCGATTCTTGGTCGACCGGGAAGATGCCGCAGGTGGCGCCGTATTCGGGGGCCATATTGCCGATGGTGGCGCGGTCGGCCAGCGGTAGATGCTGCAAGCCTTCCCCGTAGAACTCGACGAATTTGCCGACCACCCCGGCGTTGCGCAGCATCTGGGTCACGGTCAGTACCAGGTCGGTGGCAGTGGCCCCTTCGGGCAGCGTGCCACTGAGTTTGAAGCCGACAACCTGTGGAATCAGCATCGACGACGGTTGGCCCAGCATTGCCGCTTCGGCCTCGATACCACCCACGCCCCAGCCCAGCACGCCAATGCCGTTGATCATGGTGGTGTGGCTGTCAGTGCCGAACACAGTGTCGGGGTAGGCGACCAAGGTGCCGTCCTTGTCCTCGCTCATCACCACACGCGCCAGGTTCTCCAGGTTCACCTGATGGACAATGCCGGTATTAGGCGGCACTACCTTGAAGTTCTTGAACGCTTTTTGGCCCCAGCGCAGGAAGCCGTAGCGTTCCTGATTACGCTGGAATTCGATCTTGCCGTTGAGGTCGAGCGCGTCGGGCTTGCCGAACACGTCCACCTGCACCGAATGATCGATGACCAGTTCGGAGGGGATCTGCGGGTTGATCTGGTCGGCGTTGCCGCCGAGCGTGACCACCGCATCGCGCATGGCAGCCAGGTCGACCACGCAGGGCACGCCAGTGAAATCCTGCAGCACCACACGTGCCGGCATGAAGGCAATTTCGATGTCGTGTTCGGCGGTGGGGTCCCACTTGGCGACCGCTGCGATGTGGTCCTTGCCGACGGTGATGCCTCCGTCTTCATGCCGGAGCAGGTTTTCCAGCAGGATCTTCATCGCGTAGGGCAGGTGGCCGATATCGAAGCGTTCGCTCAACTTCGGCAGGCTGTAGTAGGCATAGCGCTTGCCGTGGACCACAAGTGAGTCGCGAGTGGAAAAGGAATCTCTCATACGTCACTCCCAATAGCGTCGAGGGCTTTGAGTCGGTATTCATTCTGAGCTGTTCAGTGTGTAGACACAGTGTGTCCGGACCGATGCACCAACTTGAGTACGATCTATCAAGTATGTATCATTGGTACATACTTTCTGGAGCATGCGGATGGAAGCCACAGTTGCCGAACGCGGACAGATCACCCTGCCCAAGGCTGTGCGCGACGCCTTGGGCTTGACCAAGGGCACCACGCTGAAGATCGAGCTCGACGGCGGGCGCATCATCCTGCGCAAGGACGTCAGCGAGGCGCTGCGCAAAGTGCGAGGCAGATTCAAGCTGGTCGATGGCCTGACCAGCACCGATGCGGCCATGCGCGTCATCCGTGGCCGTGCCCCCGGGGACCCGTTCGACCCATGATCGCTCTGGATTCCTCGGTGTTGCTGGACATCCTGATCGGAGACCCGGTCTATGGCGAAGTGTCGGAGATCTGCATCGGCGATGCGTTGGCACGCGACGAAGTCGTGGTCTGCGACGCAGTGGTGGCCGAAGTGCTGGCCATGCTCGACACCCAGGTTGACCTGATGGAAACCCTGGCCTCGTTTGGCGTCCGTTACGAGGCCACCCAGGAGGCGGCGGCAGTGCGTGCCGGACATATGAACAAACGCTTCCGCGCGCGTGGCGGCAAGCGCGAGCGGGTGGTGGCTGACTTTCTGATCGGTGCCCACGCCATGCTCCAGTGCGACGGGTTGATTACCCGCGACGAGGGTTTCTTCCGTGATTACTTCAAGGGTTTGAAGATCGTCGTTCCCAAACCTGCACCCTGATCCACGTTTCGCTTTCCACCCCCTCACCGCTATTTTTTTGGAGAACCCGCATGTTGGAAGCCTATCGCCGCCACGTCGCAGAGCGCGCAGCGCTCGGTATCCCACCGCTGCCGCTGACTGCGCAGCAAACCGCCGAGGTCATCGCTCTGCTCAAGGCTCCGCCTGCCGGTGAAGAGGCGTTCCTGGTCGAACTGCTCAGCCAGCGTGTGCCGGCCGGTGTCGACGACGCTGCCAAGGTCAAGGCCTCGTACCTGGCCGCGGTTGCGTTTGGTACCGAGAAAACCGCGCTGATCAGCCCCATTCGTGCCACTGAACTGCTGGGCACCATGCTCGGCGGCTACAACATCCAGCCGCTGATCGACCTGCTGGACAACGCCGAACTCGGCGCTACCGCTGCCGAAGCGCTCAAGCACACCTTGCTGGTGTTCGACGCATTCCACGACGTGCAGGAAAAGGCCCAAGCCGGTAATGCCCACGCCAAGGCGGTTCTGCAGAGCTGGGCCGATGCCGAGTGGTTCACCAGCAAGCCGGAAGTGCCGCAGAGCCTGACTGTGACCGTTTTCAAGGTGCCTGGCGAAACCAATACCGACGACCTGTCGCCTGCGCCGGATGCGACCACCCGCCCGGATATTCCGCTGCACGCACTGGCCATGTTGAAGAACAAGCGCGACGGCGCAGCGTTCGAGCCGGAAGAAGATGGCAAGCGCGGCCCGATCCAGGCTATTGCCGATCTCAAGGCCAAGGGCCACCTGGTTGCCTATGTGGGCGATGTGGTCGGTACCGGTTCGTCGCGCAAGTCGGCGACCAACTCGGTGCTGTGGTGGACCGGCCAAGATATTCCGTTTATTCCGAACAAGCGCTTCGGCGGCGTGTGCCTTGGCAGCAAGATCGCGCCGATCTTCTACAACACCATGGAAGATGCCGGTGCATTGCCGATCGAGCTGGACGTGTCGCAGATGGAGCATGGCGATGTAGTCGAACTGCGTCCGTACGACGGCAAGGCGCTGAAGAACGGACAGGTGATTGCCGAATTCACGATGAAGTCGGACGTGCTGTTCGACGAAGTGCGCGCCGGCGGTCGCATTCCGCTGATCGTTGGCCGTGGCGTGACCGCCAAGGCGCGCGAATTCCTGGGCCTGCCTGCCTCGGATCTGTTTCGTCTGCCGATGGACCCGCCGGACACCGGCAAGGGCTTTTCGCTGGCGCAGAAGATGGTTGGCCGCGCCTGCGGGTTGCCGGAAGGCCAGGGCATGCGCCCGGGCACGTATTGCGAACCGAAGATGACCTCGGTGGGGTCGCAGGACACCACCGGCCCGATGACCCGCGACGAGCTGAAGGACCTGGCGTGTCTGGGCTTTTCGGCCGATCTGGTGATGCAGTCTTTCTGCCACACCGCCGCGTACCCGAAGCCGGTCGACGTCAAGACTCACCACACCTTGCCGGACTTCATCTCCACCCGTGGCGGTGTGTCGCTGCGTCCAGGCGACGGGGTGATCCACAGCTGGCTCAATCGCATGCTGTTGCCTGACACTGTCGGCACCGGTGGCGACTCGCACACCCGTTTCCCGATCGGCATTTCGTTTCCGGCCGGCTCCGGACTAGTGGCCTTCGCCGCTGCCACCGGTGTGATGCCGCTGGACATGCCCGAAAGCGTGCTGGTGCGCTTCAAGGGGCAGATGCAGCCGGGCGTGACGTTGCGTGACCTGGTCAACGCGATCCCGTTGTACGCCATCAAGCACGGCCTGTTGACCGTGGCCAAGCAGGGCAAGAAGAACATTTTCTCCGGTCGCATCCTGGAAATCGAAGGCTTGCCGAACCTGAAGGTGGAGCAGGCGTTCGAACTGTCCGACGCCTCGGCCGAGCGTTCGGCAGCCGGCTGTACCGTGCACCTGGATAAGGCGCCGATCATCGAATACCTGACCAGCAACATCACCCTGCTGCGCTGGATGATTGCCGAAGGCTATGCCGATGCGCGCACTCTGGGCCGTCGCATCAAAAAAATGGAACAGTGGTTGGCCGACCCGCAGCTGCTGCAGCCCGATGCCGACGCTGAGTACGCCGCGGTCATCGAGATCGACCTGGCTGATATCCACGAGCCGATCGTGGCATGCCCGAATGACCCGGATGACGTCAAGACGCTGTCCGAAGTGGCCGGTGCGGCTATCGACGAAGTGTTCATCGGGTCGTGCATGACCAACATCGGTCACTTCCGCGCGGCTGCCAAGTTGCTGGAAGGCAAGCGCGATATTCCGACCCGGTTGTGGGTGGCCCCGCCGACCAAGATGGACGCCTCCGAACTGACCAAGGAAGGCCATTACGGCACGTTCGGTGCGGCTGGTGCGCGGATGGAAATGCCGGGCTGCTCGCTGTGCATGGGCAATCAGGCGCAGGCACGCGAGGGCGCCACGGTATTCTCCACGTCCACGCGTAACTTCCCGAACCGGTTGGGCCGCAACACCAATGTGTACCTGGGTTCAGCGGAACTGGCGGCGATTTGCTCGCGGCTGGGCCGCATCCCTACAAAGGACGAGTACATGGCCGATGTGGGAGTGATCAAGACCAGTGGCGACCAGATTTATCGCTACATGAACTTCGACCAGATCCAGCAGTATCAGGATGTGGCGGACACCGTCCCGGCCTGAATTCAGCTGCCAGTCGTGTCATTGGACCCAAATGCCCGGCCACGCCGGGCATTTGGCTTTTTGATCGATGGTTGTATGTCGGCGTGCGATGCCAGGCGTCAAAACAAATACCAGCTGACTGACCTGCGGCATTGCAACAAAAATCTGAAGTGCGCAGGTCTAGAGTCCGGCCCGTTCTAACATTCGACGGTTGGTGCCTATGCCTACTTGCACGATTTCCGGTCAAACCCTGCATTACACGCAACACGGTGATGGTTTCCCGGTATTGCTTGGTCACGGTTATCTCTGGGACGCGGCGATGTGGGAGCCACAGATCCAGGCCCTATCGCAGCAGTACCAGGTGATCGTTCCCGAGTTGTGGGGGCATGGACAATCGGACGCGTTGCCGGCAGGCACGCACACGGTGGACGATCTTGCCGATCAGATGCTGATTCTGATGGATACGCTGGAGCTTGCGCAGTGCGCGGTGGTGGGCCTGTCGGTGGGCGGCATGTGGGGCGCGGAGATGGCAATGCGCGCGCCGGAGCGTGTGCGCAGCTTGGTGTTGCTAGACACCTTCATGGGTGCCGAATCGCAGCTCGCACGTTCGCGTTACTTCGCGTTGCTGGATGCCGTCGAGGCAGCGGGGCAGGTGACGCCCGCATTGGTCGAGGCGATCGTGCCGCTGTTTTTCCGCTCCGGTATTGATTTGCAGTCAGCGTTGCCTGCAGCGTTCGCGCAGCGTCTGGCGGCGATGTCGGCTGAGCAATTGCGTGCTTCGATCGTACCGCTGGGACGGTTGATCTTCGGGCGCGATGATCGACTCGAAACGCTGGCCACGCTCGACCCTGCAAGCACGTTCTTGCTTGGTGGGGAATATGACGTCCCGCGACCGCCCGAGGAATTGTGGATGATGGCCGAGGCCATTGGCTGCGACTACGAACTTGTACCTGATGCCGGACATACCGCATCGTTGGAAAATCCGGCGTTCGTCAATGCGCAGCTGTTGGGATGGTTGAAGCGCACGTTGCAGTGAGCCAGGTGTCTGCATGACTGCCAAAGGTTGCACGGCGGGTATCGTTGACAGCGGCCTGGCTACCCACGAGGCGTGTTGCCATCAATGGCAAAGCGCGCCTCTGATAACCACGACGCCATCTCATGACGCACGCAGGCTGTGCGCCAGCCACGTTTCCAGCGCTGCTGCCGGCAGCGGCCTTGAAAACAGATAGCCTTGCAGCACTTCGCAGCC
>Ga0207791_1000074_pt1 | contig 30200 bp, 26 predicted proteins | sample HigsolmetaGSP16D_FD_184844 | JGI IMG/M metagenome (GOLD analysis project Ga0207791, IMG submission 184844) | High solid enriched microbial communities from the Joint BioEnergy Institute, USA - SP1-6-D (SPAdes) | ecosystem: Engineered > Bioreactor > SSF (Solid state fermentation) > Aerobic >...
CACAGTGCACTGGCATGGAAAACCCCTGCGGAATTCGCCCGAGAACACGGGTCCCAAGCGAATACCCAGGTGCCGAAAGAGGTCGAAATCTCTACCGGCTGATGGCCCTGCTATCGGGGGTGGGTCAGCCCGGCGCAAGCTAGGCTCAGTTAGCCGCCAACAAGCTGTAGGTATCGCGGCTGGTCGTGGGCTTGTCATGCCGACAGTCGTCTCACGTGCCTGCCAGCACCATAAATAGTCGCCCCTGAAAAACCCCTCTCAAACCTCCAATGCCATGTTTGCCGGCCACATGGTGCTTGAGGACGTTGAGGAACGCGCCCGCACCACCTGCAACCAGGCACGCAAAAAGGCGATCCAGCGCAGCAGCCACCGCAGGTTGTAGCCAGCGGCGCAGCCGAGCACGTGCAGTGCATCGCCTTGGGCGCCTTTGAGATGGCAGCGATTCAAGCGGCAGTCCTGTTTCAGATGTCCGATCACCGGCTCTACCGCTTGCCGTCGTTCCTTGACACCAAATTCGTACGGGCTGCCTGCCTTGCCCTTGCGGATGCATTCCACTTCCGGCGCATGCAACGCGTAGAGTTTTTGTTTGTCCTTGGGGCGCTGTGTCAATAACCGGTGTGCGTGCTCCAACCAGACACCGATGCGCTCACGCACCGATGGTTCCAGCTGAGCCAACTTGCGTTGCAGATCGCGTAGTACCCGTCCCAGGATCGTGCGCTGGCGTCGTAGCACCTTGCGCATGCGCTTGAACTGGCGCGCATGCGCATGGTGCCCGGCCTTGCGGCTCAACGCCGGACCTTGCTGCGCATCGCTTTGTCGCAGCGCGATGCCGTGTCGCTTGGCCAGCAGCACCAGCTTCTTGCGCGCCACCTCAAGCAAACGGCTGTCGGTGGGATGGGCGATCGCTTTTTCCTGCACGGTGGTATCCACGATCACCCGCGACAACTCGCGTGCATCCACCGCCTTCATCGCATGAGCGGTGTTGATCGTGTACGCCAACAGCTCTTCCATCCCGGCTTCGCCAAGACGCTGTCGCCAACGTGTCAGGGAGTTGGGATCGCACGGCAAGCAGGTCTGGAACACGACCTCGCCGGTGAAAAACTGCCAGTACGGATTTTCCAGCTAGCGTTCGCACACCGCCTCATCGGACAAGTCGTAGGCGTGCTTGAGGTAGAGCAGCCCGATGATCAAACGCATCGGCAATGCGGGCCGACCGCCTGTGCCGGTGGGGGCCGGCAACCGCGGCGACAGCGCCTGCTCCAACGCACTCCACGGCAGCCGGTGGCTCAGCTGGACCAGCGGATGGCGCAAGTCGATCTGGTTCTCCAGACGCGAACGAAACAGCTCATCGGCAGGCAACTGCTCGGCGGTAGGACGGCGTGTACGCATGGGCGAAAACTGCCAGAAACCAGTTCGTAGAGTAACGAAAACTGGCAATTCCAGCTCACCTAAAACGCAGGTCAAGCCTTGCAGTGGATGCGGTCTGAGGGTTTTTCAGGGGCGACTAAGTAAACACACGCGCCCATGCTGCGCGACTGCACAAAACGGTCTCCGCGCTTGCAATTGGCACGCGCGTTGTCAGACGCGCGCAGCATCCGTGGGCGACGTGCCCACGCTCAACTCCGCAACGCAGCCAGGCGCTGCGAGAGTTTCTTGGCTGATACCCCGGATTTGGCACCCAGCTCCTGCGCAAACACCGACACGCGCAGTTCTTCCAGATCCCAACGCAGCGCTTGCCATTGGTCGCGGTTGTGCAAACCGCGCGCGGCGGCTTCTTCCACTGCATCTATAAACGGTTTGAGCTCAAGCATGCGCGCCTGGTCACGCGCAGGATCGCGCTTTGCACGTTCCGTGCGCAGGATCATCGCCTTGAGATAGCGCGGATAATTGGCCAATGCTTCGGCCGGGGTATCGCGCAGGAAACCGGGATGCACGAGTGCGCGTAGCTGCTGTTCCATGTCGTCCAGATTGCCGCGTGCCCAGCCCATCAGCGGGGCTTCCAGCAATGGCTTGAGTTGGGCCACCGCGCCCAGGATGCCTTCGGCCAGCGTCAAGCGTTCCATCGCTTCGCCGAACAGCCGTTTGGCTGCATCATCGCGGCGCTGCGCAAATGCGCCGGGGTCGCGAATGGCACCCAGACCATCGGCCAGGACGGCATTGAGCGCAGCATCGACCAGATCGCCACGCAGACGTTCCTGTGATTCGATCGCCGCATACAACAGCCCGGTCTTGGGCGACACCGGAAGTTGCTTGCGCGCCTGTTTGATCTTGTCGGCCAACGCGATTTCCAGCAACCGTCGCACGCCGCGCGGATGCATCCGCTCAGCCTCGTTGCAGTCGGCGAAGATACGCAGTGCCGCATTATCGCCCTGATCCACCAGCGCCGGGTACGCCGGCACGCCGGCCTCGCCCACCACCTGCTGTGGAATCGGCACACGCGGAAAATCGCGCAGGCCTTCGGCGGCCAACGCACGCCCAGCCCGCGAGGCAAATGCCTGTCCGGCACGTTCACCAAAGCGCGCGCGCAGTCCATCCAGATCGCGCGACTCGGCCAGCACTTTGCCATCGTCCTCGCGCAGGCGCAGGTTCATCAGCAGATGCGTGTCCAGCGCCGCTTCGTCGAAATCCAGCGCGGACACGTGTGCGCCGGTGGCCTTGGTCAGAAAGCGTGCCAGCTCGCTGCGAAGATCATCGGCCGAGGCAACGCTGTAGGCCTCGTAGAACGCACGTCCAAATTCCGGTGCCGGCACGTAGTTGCGGCGCTGCGCCTTGGGCAGGCTACGAATCAATGCCGCCGCCTTTTCGGCAACAAATCCCGGAGCCAACCACGACAGGCGGGCCGGATCCAGCGCATTAAGTAGGTGCAGCGGCACATCCAGGGTGACGCCGTCGTCGATGGCACCCGGCTCGAAGCGGTAATGCAACGGCAAGCGCGCATCGCCCAGCGAGAAATACTTCGGAAAGCGATCCGCTTCGCTGCCTTCGCCCGGCAGCAGATCGTTCAACGACCAATGCAGACTGCGGCGCTTGTCGGGCGGCAAGCCCGTCCACCATGCATCCAGAGCGCTGGCCGAATGCAAGTCGGCGGGAATGCGATCCAGATACCAGCGCGCCTGCCAGTGTTCGTCGGCAACGATGCCAGCGCGACGCAGCTTGGCTTCTTCCTGGCGTGCCTGATCGAGCACCTTGAGGTTATCGGCGACGAATGCGGCGCGCGTGTTAATTTCGCCCGTCACCAACGCCTGACGCACGAACAGGTCATGCGCGGCGACCGGATCAATCTTGCCGAAATGCACCGGCTTTTTCGGTGCAAGCACCAGTCCGAACAAACTGATCTGCTCCGACGCGACCACCTGCCCCTGCGCACGCGACCAGTGTGGATCGAAATGCTTGCGCGCCAGCAGATGCGGCAACTCAGCAATGGCCCAATCCGGCTCGACCGCGGCATTGGTCATGCTCCACACTTTTTGCGTGTCCAACAACGTGGCAGCCAGCATCCACGGCGGCGGCTTGCGCGCCAACGCAGACCCGGGGAACGGCACGAAGCGTCGTTGCCGCGCGGCAAGATAATCGCCTTTCTCGGTACGATGACCGATCTGCGTAGGCAGCCCCGCCAGCAGCGCACGATGCAACGCCTGATACGCCGCCGCACATTCCCGCTCGCTGCTGCGCGCCGACACTTCGGCAGCCTGGGCTTGGTTGTCCACGACTGCAGGTGCGTGTTTTGCAGGTACCTCGGCGAGGTCCGGCTTGCCCGCACGCGCCAGTCGCGCGGCACGGTGCAGTTGCCCACGCGTCGAACGGTTGGTGCGATAGCCGTCCTCGCGCCCGGGCGCGCTGGCGCCAGTCAAAAGCGGTGCCAGCATCACATGGGCCGCCTCCTCGCTCCAGCCAAGCTCTTCGCACAGCACCCGTAGTTGCCGATGCAGCTCGCGCCACTCGCGCATGCGTAGAAAACCGAGGAAATGCCGGTTGCACCAGTCGCGCAACTTGGATTGGGTGAGATCTTCATGCACCTGCCGGTACGCGTCCCACAAGCGCAGGATGCCGACGAATTCCGAGCGCGCGTCGGCAAACAGCGCATGCGCGTTATCGGCAGCATCGCGTGCCTCTGGCGGGCGCTCACGCGGATCCTGAATTCCCAAAAATGCGGCGATGATGAGCATCGCACGCAGGCAGCCGTGCTGCTGCGCGGCCACCAGCATCCGCGCCAGCTTGACGTCAACCGGCAGGCGCGCCATCTGGCGACCGGTCGCAGTCAAACGTCGCTGTGCATCGATCGCACCCAGCTCAAGCAACTGTTGCCAGCCATCGGCGACTGCGCGTTCGTCAGGCGCTTCCAGGAACGGAAAGTCTTCGATCCGGCCAAGCCCCAACTGCAGCATGCGCAGAATCACGCCAGACAACGAGGAACGCCGGATTTCCGGGTCGGTAAATGCCGGGCGCGCGGCAAAGTCGGCTTCGGCATACAGCCGGTAACAGATGCCATCGGCAATGCGCCCACAACGACCCATGCGCTGGTTGGCGCTGGCCTGCGAGATCGGCTCGATATGCAAGCGGTCCAGCTTCTGGCGCGAACTGTAGCGTTTGACGCGTGCAAACCCCGGATCCACCACATAACGGATGCGCGGCACCGTCAGTGAGGTTTCGGCCACGTTGGTGGCCAACACCAGCCGTCGCCGAGGGCCTGGATTGAACACACGGTCCTGATCGGCCGCCGACAGCCGCGCGTACAGCGGAACCACTTCGGTCTGGCGGTATTTGCGCCGATCCAATGCCTGGTGCGCATCGCGGATCTCGCGCTCGCCCGGCAGAAACATCAGCACATCGCCACGCGGATCGAGGTGGGTAATCTCGTCGATGGCCGCTACGATTGCATCGTTGACGCTGCGTTCGCCGACGTCGCTGACGCTGTCGCCCGCAGTGCCTTCGAGCGGGCGATACCGCACCTCTACCGGGAACGTTCGGCCTTCCACATTGATCACCGGCGCATTGTCGAAATGTTGCGCGAAGCGCTCGGTATTGATGGTGGCCGAGGTGACGATCAACTTGAGATCGGAGCGCTTGTGCAACAACCGTTTGAGATAGCCAAGCAGGAAATCGATGTTGAGGCTGCGCTCGTGCGCCTCGTCCACGATGATGGTGTCGTAGGACGAGAGCCAACGATCGCTGGCAATTTCGGCCAGCAGGATACCGTCGGTCATGAATTTGATCTGCGACTGATCGCTGAGACGATCGGTGAAGCGCACCTGGAAACCCACTGTGGTACCCAGTGGGGTCTTCAATTCCGCGGCCACGCGCGCGGCCACGGCGCGCGCGGCGATGCGGCGCGGTTGGGTGCAACCGATCATGCCAGCAGCTCCGCGTCCAGCTGCCAAACACAGCTTGGGCAGCTGAGTGGTCTTGCCCGAGCCGGTTTCGCCGGCGATGACCACCACCTGATGGTCGCCGATCAGCCCAATGATGCGCTCGGCCTCGCGCGCGATCGGCAGCTGGTTGTCCAGCGAGACTGCTGGCTGCCGCTCGGCGCGCGCCCGCCGCTGCGCCTGCGATGCCGCCAGCGCCTGCTCGAACGCATCGCGCACTTGCGCATTGCCCGGCTCGCCCTGCCAGCGCGACCATAGGCCCAGCAAGCGGCCACGATCGCGACTCATCGCGCCATCCACAGCACGGCGGCGCTCACGCAAGGTATTGGCGAGCTCGAAGTCGATAACGCTCATCGATTGTAAAATGTGAAAGAGAGAATGACGTTTGATGCTTTAGCCTGTCTATTGTGACGCCATCTCGGTTCCCCAAGACATCAATCCCGCAAGGACCATGCCCATGTCCAAGAAAAAGAATGCCAATCAGTCCGTCGTCAGCGACGTCCTGCCGGTCAATGCTGCATCGGCGCCGCATATCGATATCGGGATCAAGGCAAGCGATCGCAAGCGGATCTCCGACGGTCTGGCCCGCTACATGGCTGATGCCTTCACATTGTATTTGAAGACACACAACTTCCATTGGAACGTCACCGGGTCGATGTTCAACTCGCTGCACACCATGTTTGAAACCCAGTACACTGAGCAGTGGGCGGCGCTGGACGAGGTGGCCGAGCGTATTCGCGCCCTGGGCCACAACGCCCCTGGCTCGTACCGCGAGTTCGTTGCGCTGACGTCGATTCCGGAAGAGCCGGGCCTGAGCGACAGCGCCGACTGGCGTGAAATGGTGCGCCAGCTGGTCAGCGGCAACGAAGCGGTTTGCCGCACCGCACGCAAAGTGCTGGGTACCGCCGACGATGCCGGCGACGACCCGAGCGTGGACCTGTTGACCCAGCGCCTGCAAACCCACGAAAAGTACGCCTGGATGCTGCGCTCGCTGTTGCAGTGATCGGCCCGACCGCCGATCCGCCGACTGCTGCTCCGATCGCCACAGCCGCACCGGCGCGCGCACCAGCAAGCCGACCGCCACCTGCACCACCAGCGCCGGTTGCGGCATCGGCAATCGCGTCAGCACCGGAGACCTGCACGACCTGCACCAGACGATCCGAATATACGAATGACTGACCGGCTGCGACGGTAACTTCCGACCCTGGCTTGCAGGCTCTGAGGCAGGATCGACCAAGTCCAGGGCGCGACCCGCGCGGTATCCTAGGCAGATGTCTTCCCCTGCCCACGAACTGCTCAGCCGCGTCTTCGGTTACGACGCCTTCCGCGGCCCGCAGCAAGCCATCGTCGAACACGTCGCTGCCGGCAATGATGCCTTGGTCCTGATGCCCACTGGCGGCGGCAAATCGCTGTGCTACCAGGTGCCGGCGCTGCTACGTGATGGTATCGGCATCGTGGTATCGCCGTTGATCGCGCTGATGCAGGATCAGGTCGAGGCCCTTCGCCAACTCGGCGTGCGCGCCGAATTTCTCAATTCCACCTTGGATGCAGAAACCGCGCAGCGCGTCGAACGTGCCCTATTGTCCGGCGATCTGGACCTGCTCTACGTCGCGCCAGAACGGCTGCTGACCCAGCGCTTTCTCTCGTTGTTGGAACGCAGCCACATTGCGCTTTTTGCCATCGACGAAGCTCATTGTGTCTCGCAATGGGGACACGATTTTCGCCCGGAATACCGTCAGCTTACCGTGCTGCACGAACGTTGGCCGCACATCCCGCGCATGGCGCTGACCGCCACCGCAGATCCGCCGACCCAGCGCGAAATCGCAGAGCGCCTTGACTTGGTGGCGGCACGTCACTTTATCAGCTCTTTCGACCGCCCCAACATCCGCTACACCGTGGTGCAGAAGGACAACGCGCGCAAGCAGCTACAGCAATTCCTGGGACGTCACCGCGGCGCGGCCGGCATCGTGTACGCGATGTCACGGCGCAAAGTCGAAGAAACCGCGCGGCAACTATGCGTACAGGGCTTCAATGCACTGCCTTATCACGCCGGCCTGCCAGCCGAGGTGCGCGCAGAAAATCAGCGCCGTTTTCTGCGCGAAGACGGCATCATCATGGTCGCTACGATCGCCTTCGGCATGGGCATCGACAAGCCGGACGTGCGCTTTGTGGCGCATGTGGACCTGCCCAAATCGCTGGAAGGGTACTACCAGGAAACCGGCCGCGCCGGCCGCGACGGCGACCCTGCCGAAGCCTGGCTTTGCTACGGCCTGGGCGACGTAGTGCTGCTCAAGCAGATGATCGAACACGGCGACGCCGCCGAAGAGCGCAAGCGCCTGGAACGCGCCAAGCTCGATCACCTGCTGGGCTATTGCGAATCGATGCAATGCCGCCGCCAGGTGCTGCTGGCCAGTTTCGGCGAAATCTATCCCACCCCCTGCGGCAACTGCGACAACTGCCTGACGCCGGCTGCTGCCTGGGATGCCACGGTGGCCTCGCAGAAAGCACTCAGTTGCGTCTACCGCAGCGGCCAGCGCTTCGGCGCCGGTCATCTGATCGACATCCTGCGCGGGAGCGATAATGAACGCATCAAGCAGTTGCGTCACGACCAGCTGAGCACCTACGGCATCGGTCGGGATCTGGACGAACGCACTTGGCGCGGTGTGTTTCGCCAGTTGGTGGCCGCCAGTCTGCTGGAAGTGGACAGCGAGAGCCATGGCAGCCTGCGCCTCACAGATGCCAGCCGTCAGGTGCTCAAGGGCGAGCGCCAGGTGATGATGCGGCGCGAAAATCCAGCTGCCGGACGAGACCGCAGCGGACAGCGCACCGGCCTGCCGGTGCAGGCGCAGGACCTGATGTTGTTCAATGCATTGCGCAGCTTGCGCGCAGAATTGGCCAAAGAACAGAACGTGCCGGCGTTTGTGATCTTCCATGACAGCACGCTGCGCAACATCGCCGAACAACGTCCCACCAGCATCGACGCACTCTCACGGGTGGGTGGCATCGGCGGCGGCAAACTGGCGCGCTACGGAGCGCAACTGATCAAGATCGTGCGCGAACAGGGCTGATGCATCAGCATCTGCCACCGCCACACCGCAGACGGCATGCCATCGGCAGGATCGACAGCGCGCATTCAATCAGCCGTTGCTAGTTTCACCCAACACGCTGGCATGCGCTGCCAGCACCTCTTGGTAGAGTTCAATCGATGAAACGCCGCCTGCTTGTCCTGGTCTCTCTGTTCGCCACCGGCAGCGCAATCGCCCAAATGCGCAATGGCAACGCCGAAACGGCAACACCACGCACGCTAGACCTGAGCATTCCGCAGGCTCCGGTGCAGCTGCGCTCCGATCCGACATACAGCACTGACCCTCCCGGCACGTTCTACGGCGACAAGAGCGGTCCCAAGCCAGCGCTAGCCCGGTCAAGCGCTGCGTCCATCGCTGCCGAGCGCGCAGAGCAATGCCAAGGTACGCTGCACGGCGCCGTGGGAACCGGGCTGGGCTATTCCAACCGCGGCGGCAGCAGCAACTGGCAGGCGCTTAGCCTGAATTCCTGCAAGACCTATTACGACGACGAGGGCAAGGCCCACCAGATCGGCGTTAGCATCAGTGTCGGGCGTGGCCAAGGCTCTATTTTCGGGCAAGGTTACGCACCCGGCGGGTACGGTCCCAGCCCGTTCGGCTGGTAACTGCGCTTCTCGGTCTGCGTTGACAGAGGGTTCACTGCCGCATCGCCGAGAATGCGATCAGACTTACGAGACCTGCTCATGCCACAAAACAAGGAACGGTCGGTTGTATTCGTTGTCGAAGATGGCGACGGTACGCGGCAACTTAGCTGCCTTGTGCTGGAGAGCTACGGTTTTACCTGCCGCAGTGCCCACTCAGTCGAAGAAGCGTTGACCTTGATCGAAAGCGATCCGCGCGTGGATGTGCTGTTCTCTGATATCCACTTTCCAGATGGTCTGACTGGTGTAGACCTAGCGCAAAAGATGGCGAACGCACCATATAACTTGCCGGTGCTGCTGACTTCAGGCTTGGCCGTCGAGTATGTGGAAGAGATCCTGCCCGACGGCGTGGCCTTCCTTGAAAAACCCTACACACCTGAGCAATTGCTGAGCGCGATCCGTAGCGTCATGTCAGAGCGCCGCGCGCTGGCGACTCCGGTCGCATAAGGCCAACGGTCGTCGCTGGACAGCAGTTGGCAATCCCGCAATGAAATATGAACCATCGCCGAATACGGCACTCGACTTCAGTCGGCTTTTGCTTGATTAGGCACTTCGCTCGCGTTTTTTTGAATAAACAGACGCTATGCAGCGTTCAGTCTGACGCCACGCCTCCAAGCCTGTCCGCATGGAGCCAGCACGCCAACGACCAGTGCCCTTTCAACCTTGCAGCTGCTCCCGTCCGCTCAAGACACTGCTCCAGCGACATACCATCATAAATACGCTGCACTTATACGCATCATTACGGCAGTGAGAACTGCTTGCTCACCGGCAGATAGCGCCATTGCCTAACGATAGCGAACTCAGCAAAAGCAAGGACCGCGTGCTGAGTCAAGGTGATCTGCGCCGCCGTTGCCAATGCCTGCGGCTCTTCGCCCCCCATCCACGCTCACCCAGCCGCCCTCGATGTACCGTTGCACCTGACCATGCGAGCAGCCGAACGCGGTAATAACACATTTATCTAGACGGATCACATCGGGGATCGAGCGAGCTGAGCATCAGGAAACCAGGCTGTACACGCTGTGTCCATGCATGCGGGAATCGCTACCCGGCACGGCGATGGATTACCTACCGATGTATTGCCAGCGCTGCGCATGCATCGGCAGGCAAAGCCTATAACCAGCACACCGATGCACGCCGTCCACGTACGGGCACAGGCACATACTTCTGTGCTAAGCAACAACGTGGGAAACTCACAGCAGCCAACGATACCTAGCGTGCAGGGATCAGATGTGTGCGGATAGCGCGCGGCAACCGCAGTGGACGCGTGGCACCTGCCGATTCCAGGTACCGGTCGCGCCCGCCTGCTGCGCAGTCGCTTTGTTCGCCGCTCTTAACCGACATACGGGAGATTGCATATGTTCATCAAGTTCGGCACCGCCCGAGTCCGCCTCAACCATATCTCCGTCATCAGCGACCCTTTCAACGCGGGCGAAAGCTTCGGTTCCTACTGTCACTCGGTTCGAGTCGGGCTGATTTCCGGCGAGGAAATCTTTGCGCGCTTTAACACCCAGAGCGATGCCGAGCAGTTGCATGCCCAAGTGCTTACCGCGCTGGAAGACTGAGCGGACGGCTACGGCCATCGCATTGCCCAGCGCGCGCGAGATGGAGCGTCCAGAGACTGGTCGGCCCACGTCATGCAGCCCCCCCCCTCACCGCCGACAACAGCAAGGAGTTCGCCGATCATCAGCACATTGCCGCCTGCCTGCAGAGCGATTTCTATGCCGCAGATCTGTCCCGCGCATGCCAGCGCGGAAGCAACGAACATGCCAACGGCTTGACGCGTCAATACTTGCCACGACAGACCGATTTCAGCACCATCATCGATGCACACCTACGATGGATCGAGCAGCGGCTCTACCATCGTCCGCGCAAGCTACTTGGATTCAAAACGCCCCTCGAAGTCTTCTCCGAGGAGGTCCTCAACAGCGTTGCGAATCGGAGTTGAATTCGCCTTATGAGAAAAGCCGTTGTTTTATTGTCCGGTGGCATGGATTCGGCCACCGTCATCGCACTCGCGCAGGAGCAGGGCTTTGCCGTCTACGCCCTGAGCGTGTGCTATGGCCAGCGTCACACCTGTGAATTGGACGCGGCCGCGCGTGTTGCCGCCGCGCAGGGCGTCATCGCGCACAAAGTGGTCAACGTGGATCTACGCAGCATTGGCGGCTCGGCGCTGACCGACAACATCGACGTTCCCGACGCTGGCGGCGATGGCATCCCGGTCACCTATGTACCCGCTCGCAACACCATCATGCTATCGCTGGCACTCGGCTGGGCTGAAGTCATCGGCGCCAACGATCTGTTCTGCGGCGTCAATGCAGTGGATTACTCTGGCTATCCGGATTGCCGGCCCGAATTCGTGCGCGCCTTCGAAGTGCTGGCAAACCTTGCCACCAAGGCAGGCGTGGAAGGTGCCGGCCTGCGCGTACATGCGCCGCTACAATTCCTGAGCAAGGCCGACATTGTCCGTGAAAGCGTGCGTCTGTGCGTGGACTTGAGCCTCACCGTGTCCTGCTACCGGGCCGATGCAAACGGGCGCGCCTGCGGTCACTGCGACGCCTGCCGCCTGCGCGCCGCTGGGTTCGCCGACGCCGGCATCCCCGACCCAACCCATTACGCCATTTTGTCTTGACCCTCACCTAGGGTAGAATGCGTATTCCGATGCAATGTCAGGCTTAGTGGGCCGTTAGCTCAGTCGGTAGAGCAGAAGACTTTTAATCTTTTGGTCGATGGTTCGAATCCATCACGGCCCACCAATAAAATCAGCAACTTAAATTTTTCCTCGGGTGCCTTTCTTGTGCCTGCGGGAGAATAAGTGGCTGGAAACTCAGTTCCACGGCCAAGTAGTTGAAGCAACGCCATGCCTGACGAAATTCGGCGAGGCGGCTTTACGACTGGCACATCGTGCGAATAACGCCGCGTCATTTCCTAGGTGTTGTGGCCTGCGGCGTCTTGCTTGTCAGCCATGGTAATCCCCGGGCAAAAGCGCAGTTCAGTTACGTCGCTTGTACATTTCCCGGCTGTACTCGGCGGTATCAACTTGCGAGTTGAGACCACACCATCATCAATCCCATCGTCGCCGCCGATCCCAACTCTGGCATCACAATGTCCCGCTCCACCGTTTGAACGGATGCGAGGCCAGCTCCAGGTTGTAGTAGCGCACGTCGTCGGTGACTTCGGCCCCGATCCACTCAGGCTTGGCAAACGCTTCGTCGGCACGTTGGAGTTCGATCTCTGCAACCACCAGACCGGCGTTGTCACCAAGAAATTCATCCACTTCCCATACATGGCCTTGATAGGCAACCAGATGCCGGCGTTTTTCGATCAGGCCGCCCACGCACAGCGCAAGCAACGCGCGGGCGTCGGCAAGCGGAATCGCATATTCGAACTCCTGCCGCGTATGCCCAACTTGACGCGATTTCAGATTAAGAAACGCACTTTCGCCCTGAATCCGAACGCGCACGGATGCATTCTGCGCGCCACTGCGCAGCGCTATCTGATCGTTGATGTACCCCTGGGCCATCGGAATCACCGCATGCGCGGTGTTGCGCCAACCATCGCCGGCAACCAAAAATTTGCGTTCGATTTCTAAAGGCATGGGAGGGGGAATGGAGAATAGGCATTCACAACAGTATCAAGCGAACCGCTGCTGCAGTTCCAGAATCCCGATGTTCCACTTCACAATCACCGCCACTCAAACACCGCAATGCTTTCCACATGCGCAGTGTGCGGGAACATGTCCATTGCGCCCGCCGATATCAGCGTGAACCCTTGCTGGTTGACCAGATAATCGGCATCGCGTGCCAGTGAACCTGGGTGGCAGCTCACATAGACGATGCGCTCGAACTGCTTCAACGGCAGTTGCTGCAGCACTTCCAGTGCACCGGAGCGCGGCGGGTCCAGCAGCAGTTTGTTCAAACCTTGTCTCATCCAGGAGGTATTGCGCTGATCCTGGGTTAGGTCAGCGGCATAAAACTGGGCGTTCTCCAAGCCATTGCGCTGAGCGTTTTCTTTCGCCCGCGCTACCAGCCCTGCATCCCCTTCCACACCCACCACCTCGCGCACTACACGTGCCAACGGCAGGGTGAAATTACCCAGGCCACAAAACAGGTCCAGCACACGGTCATTGGGCTTGGCATCGAGCAGGCTCAGCGCGTGCGCGATCATCTTTTGGTTGAGCGCAGCGTTGACCTGGATAAAATCCAGCGGTCGGAACGCCAGTTCCACGTCCCATTGCGGCAGATGGAACGACAACGGCACGTCTTGCGGCCATAGCGGCTGAACACTATCCACGCCGCCGGACTGCAGGAAGATCGCAACATCATGCTCCTGCGCATATGCGATCAAGGCCTCCCGATCACGCTCGCTGAGTGGCCGCATATGGCGGATGGTCAATGCCACCGCTTCGTCGCCGGCAATGAATTCGATCTGCGGAATATCACGCTGACCATCCATGCGATCAACCAGCGCGGCCAACAACGGAATCTTTTCGCCGATCTGCGGAATCACTGTGTAGCAAACAGACAGATCAGCCACGAACCGTGGGTCAATCTCGCGAAAGCCGACCAGCGTCTTGTTCTTCTTCTCCACGCGGCGCACCGACAAGCGGCCTTTGCGCCGATACCCCCAGTCATAGCCCGTCAGCGCCGGCAGCACAGCCTGCGGTGTGACGTGACCGATGCGTTGGAGGTTATCCATCAACACCCGCTGTTTGGCAACAATCTGCTGTGATGCCTCCAAGTGCTGCAACACGCAGCCGCCGCAAACGCCGAAATGTGGGCAGCGCGGGGGCACCCGCTGCGGCGACGCTTCCAGTACCTCCACCGTCTTGGCCTCATCGAAATGGCGGCTGCGGGCGGTGGGCTCGGCACGCACCAGCTCGCCCGGCAGAGCACCACTGACGAAGGTGACCTTGCTGCCCTCGCCGTCGCGGCGGGCCACTCCGCGGCCATCGTGGCTCAGATCGGTGATGACGACCTGAAAAGAGGTGCGGTCGAAACGGTTTCTAGTTCTGGCCACGTGGCGACACGCTGGGGCAAAAAGGGTGCCTATTGTCGCAGATGCGATCAACGAAGGCCGCGCCAGGCAACGCAACGATTGTCGTGCCTCATAAAAACAGGCAGAATTCGAGTGTATGCGGCGTATCGGTACGCAGCATCGCTGACAAGGAGGCAGCATGAATATGGCGACTCGCCAAGAATCTCATCCACATCTTTTGCTGGTTGAAGACGACCCGATCAGCCGTGGGTTTTTGCAGGCTGCGCTGGAGGGCTTGCCGGCCCAGGTGGATTGCGCCGATTCACTTTCCTCCGCACTCGACCGAGCGCGCGAACGTCGTCACGCATTGTGGCTGATCGATGTCAATCTTCCCGACGGCTCCGGCAGCGGTCTGCTCCATGCATTGCGCTTGCTGCACCCGGACGTGCCCGCATTGGCGCACACCGCAGACGCCACATTGGCGATGCAACGCGGCCTGCAGTCCGATGGATTTCTGGAAATGCTAGCCAAACCAATGACCTCCGAACGCCTGCTACAGGCGGTGCGACGCGGACTGGCGCATGGCCGCTCCAGCGTGGCTTCGGTGGAGGTGCTGGATATTGCCGCCAGTGACTGGGACGAGGCAGCCGCACTCAGCGCGCTCAACGGTCAGCAACATCACCTCACTGCCCTGCGCGAGCTATTCCTGGCCGAACTTCCCGGCAGCCGGGATGCAGTGGATTCGGCCCTGCAGATCAGCGACGAACAGGCGCTGGGCAACCACCTGCATCGGTTACAAGCCAGCTGCGGCTTCGTCGGCGCCGCGCGGCTTGCCGGCGCAATACGCGTGCTACGCGGTGATCCACAATCGCGGACCGCGCGTACCCAATTCCATGCGGCGGTGGCTGCGTTGCTGCACTGAAGAGGCGATCTCACCTCAGAGCGCTTTCCAGTTCAGCGCAACGCTCAATGTGTCGCCAACGTTTCGGATTGAGCTGTTCACCGCTGGTGGCACTGACGCACTGATTAAGACATCATCGCATACGTGCCCGAGGCTGGTTCGATCAGCGCCGCCGTGTCATCTCTTCGAGCATTTCCCAGGATTTCAGGCCGCGCCCCCCCAGATGATGCAACAGCACACTGCGCATGCTTCGGCGCAGGCCAGGCATATCCTCCGCTGCAGGCATGATGTCTTCACCCAGTGCCAGCAGCGCCGCGCCAGTGATGGTTTCGCGGCGGTCTTGCGCTAGCGGTTCGCTCAACACGCGCAATGCGCCCTCGTGTGGATCCAGCCGATACCGCGCTGCCGGGTCGATCGGCTGCCCGTCGCTGTCGTGCTGCAGATCGAAAGCGAAGCCCAGCCCTTCCAGCACGTCGCGCTCGAACCGACGCAGCCCCCACGCCAACGGCAGATCCGACGCCAAGTGCGTGCGCGCCTGCGCATAACAGGCATAGAGTTCGGGCGCCGGATCATTGCGTGGGGCCAGGCGCAGCAATAGCTCGCTGATGTAGAAACCAGCCAGCATGGTTTCCCCGACCAAACGCGGCGCAGTATCCAGCGCCTCGGCCTGGCGCAACTGCGCCAGCTCGCCGCGCTGCACAGCGCTGAACTGGATGAGCTGTAATGGCTGCAAGGCAGCACGCAACGCCTGCTTGCGCGGCCCATGCACACCCCGCGCCAGCAGCCCTACCCGCCCATGCTGCTCGGTCAACACTTCCACCAGCAGGCTGGTTTCGCGCCAAGCCCGAACATGCAGGACAAAGCCGTGTTCGTGCTCGATCAGCATGCGCAAAGAAGCAGAAACGGAAGATCGGAAAACGCAGACGCGAGGAAATCCCAGGATTGCGCAGCGACTGGCGCAACGGCGCGGCGATGTTCAGCCAGGCCGACGCTGCCAGGGCGATGCGCAGATCTGGAGAAGATACAATACCCTCTCTCAGGCGGTATGCCGGCCAACTGCTTGACCTGGATTTGTCCGGGGACCGGGTCCCCAGTTCCAGGTCCCGGCGTCATTCGTAGCCGAACGCCTTCAGCGCAGCCTCGTCGTCCGACCAGCCTTCGCGCACGCGTACCCAGGTTTCCAGGAACACCTTGGCACCGAACAGGCGCTCCATCTGCAGACGCGCCTTGCCACCGATTTCCTTCAACCGCGTGCCGCCCTTGCCGATCACGATCGCCTTCTGGCCTTCGCGCTCGACCCAGATCACCGCACCGATCCGCAGGAGTGCGCCATCTTCGGCAAAGCGCTCGATCTCAACGGTGGTGGCATACGGCAGTTCCTCGCCGAGTTGACGCATCAATTGCTCACGTAACAGCTCGCCGGCCAGGAAGCGCTGACTGCGATCAGTGATCTCGTCTTCGCTGAACATCGCCTCGGCTTCGGGCACCAGCTTGAGCAGGTCGCAGACCAATGCTTCCAGGCCCTTGCGCTTGAGCGCGGACACCGGGTGCACGGCAGCGAACGCACGCCCATCGCTGACATGAGCCAGGAACGGCAACAGCGCCGCCTTGTCCTTGAGGCGGTCGACCTTATTGACTACCAGTACCACCGGGACCTTGGCGTCGCTGAGGACGCGGAACGCCAAAGCATCTTCCTCATCCCAGCGGCCGGCTTCGATCACCAGCACTGCCGCGTCCACGCCTTCGAGCGAGCCGCGCGCAGCGCGATTCATCACCCGGTTCATCGCACGCTTCTGCTCGCGGTGCAGGCCGGGGGTATCCACTAGCAGCAACTGCCCTTGCGGGAAGGTCGCGATGCCAAGCAACCGATGGCGCGTGGTCTGCGGTCGGTTGGAAACGATGCTGACCTTTGCACCGACCAGTGCGTTAGTCAGGGTGGACTTGCCAACGTTGGGCCGACCGATCACAGCAACGCTACCGCTGCGGTGAGGAGAAGATGTGACGCTCACGTATGTGAATCCAGTTGTGCGATGACAAGCGTCGCTGCTTCTTGTTCGGCCAGACGACGTGATGTGCCCTGGCCCTCAGCCCGGGCAACAGGCTGGTGCAGAATGCAAGCGACGTGGAACTGCTTGGCGTGTTCGTCGCCGCTCTCGCTGATCAGGGCGTAATGGGGCAGTGGCAGTTGGCGCGCCTGCAGCCATTCCTGCAGCCGGGTCTTGGGGTCTTTTTGCGCCTTACCCACTGGCAATGCCGCCAATGATGCTTCGAACCACGGCAACACCACCGCTCGGCAACGCTCGAAACCGCAGTCCAGGTAGATGGCTGCAACGATCGCTTCGACCGCATCGGCCAGGATCGAATCGCGCCGGTGACCACCAGACTTCAACTCACCCGGCCCCAGCGTCAGGCGCTCGCCCAGATTGAGGGTCCGACCGATCACCGCCAGGGCACCTTCACGTACGAGTTCGGCACGCGCGCGGGTCAACGCGCCTTCGTCGGCCTTGGGCCAACGCTGATACAACGCTTCGGCGATCAGCAGATTGACGATGCCGTCCCCAAGAAATTCCAGTCGCTCGTTGTTCGGGGCGCCGGCGCTGCGATGTCGCAGCGCCTGGGCGAGCAGAGCCGGATCAGCGAATGCATGCCCAATCGGATCACCGCGCGGGAAAGTTCTACTGGACACCACGCTTGGTCAGATCCTGTGCCGTATCGAACTTGCCGACCACATCCAGATTGCCCAGCAGCTCACGGCGCACTTCGTAGTTGACCTTCATGCGCCAGCCGCCTTCGATGCGCTCGAATTTAACGTCTTCTTTTTTGACGTTTTCCGAATAATTGATGTATACGCGCTTGAAGAACATGTCCCGCAACTTGGACGGATCCATGTCGGCAGTACCGGCTTCGTTGGCCAGACCCTTCATCGACGTACGCACCGCATAGTATTCCTGATACATCGGAAACAGCTTCATTCCGACGTACAGAGCAAACCCCACCACCGCCAGCACCGCCACGAACGACAGCAACGTCATACCGCTTTGCTTGCGCTTCATTGTGCTTCCCCTTGCACGCCGTGCGTGCATCTACTGGATTACAGTCCCGATCCGCGATGGATCGAAACCTCCCTTGCAAAACCATCCTTCGCAATTGAGCCAGATCACGAACGCCTTGCCGCGCAGATTCGCTTCCGGCAGAAAGTGCGTCTGGGTCCAGAAGCGACTGTCCTCGCTGTCGTCGCGATTATCCCCCATCACGAAATAGCTGTTCGCCGGCACGGTCCAGTCCCCCTGCCCGGCAGGCATGTTACGGTCCAGCCACTCCAGCTCGGTATGCGTGCGGCCCGGCAGGTCCTCCACGAGCAGTGTGGTGCCGGTCATCTCGGCACCCTTGCCTTTGCCGATGTACTCACCCTTGACCGTGTAATGCATTGGCTTGCCGTTGATATACAGGGTATCGCCGTGGAAGCCGATCTTGTCGCCCGGCAAGCCCACCACTCGCTTGATCCAATTCTCGTCTGGCGCATGCGGCGGCTTGAACACTACCACGTCGCCACGCTTGGGCTCGCCGGTGGAAATGAACTTGGCATTATTGATCGGCAGGCGGAAACCGTAGGCGAACTTGTTGACCAGGATGAAATCGCCGATCAACAGATTCGGCATCATCGAGCCGGAAGGAATCTTGTACGGCTCGGCCACGAAACTGCGCAGGATCAGCACCACCGCCAACACCGGAAAAAAGGCACGCGAGTAATCGACGATCGCCGGTTCGCTGTCCAGCAGCCCGGCACGCGCCTGGCGGCGTCTGGCCAGAAACACCTTATCTAGCAGACAGATGAAGCCGCTGCCTAGCGTCAGGACAACCAGGACGATTTCAAACCATTTCATTGATGTTCCTTCTCATTGATGTTCCTTCGGAACGGGACTGGAGATTTGACAGTGGGGTTTGGCAAAAGCGTGGGATCTGGAAAGCCGCTGCCAATTCCCAAGACCAACTCACGAATCCATGCTACTTATCCATCTGAAGCACAGCCAGAAAGGCTTCCTGGGGAATCTCCACGCGACCGACCTGCTTCATGCGTTTCTTGCCTTCTTTCTGTTTTTCCAGCAGCTTTTTCTTGCGCGACACATCGCCACCATAGCACTTGGCCAACACGTTCTTGCGCATTGCCTTGACCGTGGAGCGCGAGATGATTTGCGAGCCGACAGCGGCCTGAATTGCCACATCGAACATCTGCCGCGGAATCAGCTCTTTCATCTTTTCGCACAACTCGCGACCGCGGCGATCGGCGTAGCTGCGATGCACGATGATGCTCAGCGCATCGACCTTGTCACCGTTGATCAGCGTGTCCACACGCACGAACGGGCCAGGATCGAAACGCAGAAAGTGGTAATCCAGCGAGGCATACCCGCGCGAGACCGACTTGAGCTTGTCGAAGAAGTCCAACACGACTTCGGCCATCGGCAATTCGTAGCTGATCTGCACCTGGCTGCCCAGGTAATTGATACCAATCTGGCTCCCGCGCTTTTCTTCGCACAAGGTGATGATGTTGCCGACGTAATTGGGCGGCGTTAGGACATTGGCGCGGATGATCGGTTCGCGGATCTCCTCGACATTGTTCAGCGGCGGCAGCTTGGACGGGTTATCCATGGGGATCACACTGCCGTCGGTCTTGAGCACCTCATAGACCACGGTGGGCGCAGTCGAAATCAAGTTGAGGCTGTACTCGCGCTCCAGGCGCTCCTGCACGATTTCCATATGCAACATGCCGAGGAAGCCGCAGCGGAAACCAAAACCCATCGCTTCGGAACTTTCCGGCTCGAAGCGCAGCGCAGCATCGTTCAAACGCAGCTTGTCCAACGCTTCGCGCAGGTCCGGGTAATCCTCGGCATCGACCGGGAACAGGCCGGCGAAGACGCGCGGCTGCATTTCCTGGAAACCGGGCAACGCATGCGGCGCCGGGTCGGCGGCCAGGGTCAGCGTGTCGCCGACCGGCGCACCGTGCACGTCCTTGATGGAAGCGTTGATCCAACCCACTTCGCCAGCGCCCAGCGCAGACAATTCTTTGCGCTTGGGCGTGAACACGCCGACCTTGTCGACCAGATGCGTACGACCGGTGGACATCACCAGAATCTTGCTGCCCGGCTTGATCTCTCCCTGCATCACGCGCACCAGCGAGACCACGCCCAGGTAGTTGTCGAACCAGGAATCAATGATCAGCGCTTGCAGCTTGTCGGTATCGCGCGGCTTTGGCGGCGGTATGCGATGGACGATCGCTTCCAGCACCAGATCGATATTCAGACCGGTTTTGGCGCTGACCGCCACCGCGTCTTCGGCGCCGATGCCAATCACCGCTTCGATCTCGGCCTTGGCACGATCGACATCAGCAGTGGGCAGGTCGATCTTGTTGAGCACCGGCACCACTTCCAGTCCCTGCTCTACCGCGGTGTAACAATTGGCCACCGATTGCGCTTCCACGCCCTGGGCAGCATCTACCACCAGCAGTGCGCCCTCGCACGCGGCCAACGAGCGACTGACTTCGTACGAAAAGTCGACATGCCCAGGGGTGTCGATGAAGTTCAGGTGGTAGACCTGCCCGTCCTTTGCCGTATACGGCAAGGACACCGACTGGGCTTTGATCGTGATGCCACGTTCGCGCTCAATCGGGTTGGAGTCGAGCACTTGGGCCTCCATCTCACGTGCTTGCAGGCCACCGCACAGCTGGATGATCCGGTCAGCCAAGGTGGATTTGCCGTGGTCGACGTGAGCAATGATGGAGAAATTGCGGATATTCCGCATTGAATCAGAGGACATTGAGGTGGGCGCCGGCGGTGCCGTCGTCAGGATAGCGCAACAGTATCGCACGCCCGGCCCCATTGGGGCCGGGAAACGGAAATCGGGATTGGGAAGTCGCAACGGCAAGAGCGATCATCTGCATCGCAGAGTCGCTGTTGCCAGACCCGAACCAGGAACGCCAGATTCCAATCCCTTTGCTCAATCAGCCACCGGCCTTCAACGCCACATAGCTGGTCGCCTTGCCGTCGGTGACCAATACCATGACCACGTCGCCTTTCTTGTAACTGGACAGAGCGCGGTTGAGTTCGGCAACACTGCCGACCTTGGTACGACCGACACGGGCGATGATCAGGCCCGGCGACAGCGGCGGCTGAGTGCTGCGTGCCGCCGCGCCGGTCACAGAGGCGATGCGCACACCCTCACCCGCCTCCAGGCCCAGGCGGCTGCGCTCGGCGGCGGTCAGGTCGGCCACCTGCAGGCCGAGCAGTTCCACATTGGTCGGGGCGCTGGGCTTGGCGTCGTCAGCAGCGGTGCGCGGGACAGCATTGCCGGCTGAATTGTCCAGCGGCGCCAGCGCCACCGCCACCTTGCGCAGCTTTCCGTCACGCAGCACGTCCAGTGTCACCTTGGTACCCGGCGCCATCAGGCCGATCATGGGCGGCAGATCGCTGAAGACATTGATTGGCTTGCCATTGACCGCACGGATCACATCGCCCACCTCAATTCCAGCCTTGGCCGCCGGGCTACTGGGCGGAACGTCATTGACCAGCGCGCCACGGGTATCGGGCAGGCTCAAGCCCTGCGCCTTGAGCGAGTCGATCGGGCCGACCGCCACCCCTAGCATGCCGCGACTCACATGCCCAGTCGCCTTGATCTGCTCGGCCGCACTGAAAGCAAGGTCGATCGGGATGGCGAAACTAATCCCCATGTAGCCGCCGGAAGCGGAGAAGATTTGCGAATTGATGCCGACCACCTCGCCACGCGTATTGAGCAGCGGGCCGCCTGAGTTGCCTTGGTTAATCGCCACGTCGGTCTGGATGAAGGGCACGTAGCGCTGATCGGCATACGGATTGCTGCGCCCGATGGCGCTGACGATGCCGGCGGTGACCGAGTGATCCAACCCGAACGGCGAGCCGATCGCAACGACCCACTGACCCGGCTTGAGCGTGTTGGAATCGCCCAGACGCACGGTTGGCAGACCCTTGGCCTCGATCTTCAGCAGCGCCACGTCGTATTGCTCATCGCTGCCGACCACCTTGGCCTTGAATTCGCGACGGTCGGTAAGCTTGACGGTCACTTCGCTGGCGCCATCGACCACGTGATGATTGGTCAGGACGTAGCCGTCGGCGGAAATGATGAAGCCCGAACCCATCGACTTGCCGGCGATGCCGTCGTCGTCGCCTTGGCCCGATCCGCCCGGCCCCTGACGCGGCCTACCCGGCATCTGGAAATCCGGCCCGAAGAAGCGGCGGAAGAACTCAGGTATCTGTTCGTCGTCAGGCATCGCACCTCGGCCACGCCCATCCGGACCACTGCGCTGTTGATGGGCCATGGCGTCCTTGCGGGTGATGACGGTTTCAATATTGACCACACCCGGACCGACCTCCTCGACCAGATGAGTGAAATCCGGCAGCCCCGCCACCAGCTGTGGCGCCGGAGTGGCGCTGCGGTTGACAGCAATCGGAGCGAGGTCCTTCGCAGCGGGTGCGGCCTGCTGCGCGCAGGCGGCCAGCGGCAGGGTCATGGCGATCAGGCCAAACATCTGGGTGCGGATGCGATGGTTCATCAGGTTGCCTCCGATGGCAGGACGACGGGGAGAAGAACCCGCGTAGCGACACGGGCCCGGCACAACTAATGGGAGAGAGAGCGCCAAATGGATCAGGGCCGGCGACCAGATCAGTTCTGCGGGACCTGTACCGGCAATGGGTGGTTCGGCGCCGGGTTGGAGAGCGTCTGAGCCGCCGGCTCGAATGGATAGAACGCCGCGCCCGGTCGGCTCTGGCGGACACTGGTATTGAGCGGACTTTCGACAGCCCTGGATAAGTCCGAGCGAGGCCACGGGCGTGCCTCCAACGTGGCGTCCGGATGCGTGAACGGGTTGGACGGCGCGACCGCCACTGCGGATGCAGCAGATGCTGCTGGAGTGGCCGTCGCTCCTGTGCGTGCGGGCGTCTGCTGCTGGCGCGCGAGCGCGCTGCGTGCAACGTGCTGATACCGCGTCGCAGCCCCACGCCGGCTGGATGCCAGCGCAGCGGCGGGCACAGCCGCAGCGAGCGCGACCACCTCATCCGGCTCTCCGGGGGTCGGATCCGCCGGAGACTTCGATACTGCAGGCACACGCGGCGGCGATGAAAGCGGACGCTGCGCAGCGGTCGCGTACACCGGGGTTTCAGCAACAGAGGCGGCGGTTCCGGGTAGGCGGCCGTGCGCGATGAACAAAGCAATGGCCGCGACCGAGGCCGCAATCGCCGCACCGCCAGCCCAGCGCCAACGTGCACCCGGGCGAACCACAGGCTGGACTTGCGACGCATGCTCATCGGCGATGGCACGGCGAATACGCGCCGCGAAATCCAGCGGTGCCGGCGCAGTGACAGCACCACGCAGGACATCACCGCACAACTGCCAGCGCTCGTGGCAGCCAGCCAATTCCTCGTCGTGGGCCAGACGGCGCACCAGCAAGCGCGACGCGTCGGCGCTCAATTCACCATCGACCAACGCGGACAGCTGCTGGCGATAGTGACGCTCGATCTTGTCGGTGGTGGACATGGCAGGGTTATGACTCATACACGGTGTCGCTCACGGGTAGCGCTTTCGGTCTCCAGCAGAGGCCGCAGCTCGATGTCGATGGCCTCGCGCGCCCGGAAGATGCGCGAGCGCACCGTTCCGATCGGGCAATCCATCTTTCGCGCGATTTCGTCGTAGCTCAGCCCTTCCACCTCACGCAGGGTGATGGCCGACCGAAGTTCCTCCGGCAAGGCTTGGACCGCGCGCATCACCGTTTGTTCCAGCTCCTGTCGCATCAATTCGCGCTCCGGGGTGTCGGTGTCGCGCAACCGGCTCGCTCCATCGCATTGCTCGGCATCAGTGATCTCAATGTCGTCGGTGGGCGGGCGGCGGTTGTGTGAAACCAGATGGTTCTTGGCAGCGTTAACGGCAATACGGTGCAGCCACGTATAGAACTTGGCGTCGCCACGGAAACTGTTGATGGCGCGGTAAGCGCGCACGAACGTGTCCTGGGCAACGTCCTGGCATTCGCTCCAGTCGGCGATGTAGCGCCCGATCAACGCAACGATCCTATGCTGGTACTTACGCACCAGCACATCGAACGCCGCACTTTCGCCGCGCTGCACGCGCCGGACCAGTTCCAGGTCCAACTCCTGAGTTGTATCGACTTCGGCCATATCGGGCCGCACTCCTGTCAGCCCGCCGAGGTCGGGCAATGAGACCGTCATTGAAAAGAAAAGTTCATACCGATCTGTACGACCGTCACGCGTTAGGGTACCGGTAACGATGCACCGCTGGCGACGCCGGGCCGAAACGAGCATCTTTCCTGCCCACAGCGATAGGTATTTGACGCGAAGGAAACAACCTCTGGATGATAACGACCTTTCCTTCCATGCCGGACGGCCAGACGCATGCTTCCAGGTTTCGACGGGCTCCGATTCAGCCATTGGCAGGCCGACCTGCGCGAAGACGGCGTGGTCGTACTCAGCCTCGATCGCCTGGGAGCAGCGGTCAACGCGTTCTCGCATGAAGTGCTGCTGGAATTGGAGGCCGTGGTTGAGCGCCTTGCACTGGATCCGTCCAAGGGCTTGGTGCTGCGCTCAGGCAAGGCCAACGGCTTCATCGCCGGCGCCGATCTGAACGAGTTTCAGGAATTCGACCGCAAGGGCACGGTCAATGACGCAATCCATCGGGGCCAGCACGTCTTCCAGAAGCTGGCCGAACTGCCCTGCCCCACAGTCGCGGCGATCCACGGCTTTTGCATGGGCGGCGGCACCGAAATCACGTTGGCATGCCGCTATCGCGTAGCCTCCGACGATGACAGCACCCGCATCGGATTGCCGGAAACCAAGCTCGGCATCATTCCCGGCTGGGGCGGCAGCGCCCGCTTGCCGCGCCTGATCGGTGCACCGGCCGCGATGGATCTGATGCTCACCGGTCGCACCGTGTCGGCCAAGGCCGCGCGCGCGATGGGTCTGGTCGACAAGGTGACCGCCCCTGCCGTGCTGGTCGATGCGGCTGCGGCTATGGCGCTCGCAGGCACTACTCGCCCGTTCAAGCAGCGTGCTATTGCCTGGGCCACCAACACCTTGCTGGCGCGCAAAATATTGGCGCCGCAGATGCGCAAACAGGTCGCGCGCAAGGCGCGCAAGGCGCACTATCCGGCGCCATATGCCCTGATCGATGTGTGGGAGCGAACTGGCGGCAGCGGCATCCAGGCCCGTCTGGCAGCCGAGCGCAAGACGGTGGTCAAACTCGCCGGTACGCCGACCGCACGTAATCTGGTGCGCATTTTCTTTCTGACCGAACGCTTGAAAGCGCTGGGCGGCAAGGATGCAGCCGGCGTGGCGGCGGTGCCGATTGGGCATGTGCATGTGATCGGCGCCGGTGTGATGGGCGGCGATATCGCCGCGTGGGCGGCTTACAAAGGGTTCGAGGTCACGTTACAAGATCGCGAGCAGCGTTTTATCGATACGGCACTGACGCGCGGCGGCGAGCTGTTCGCCAAACGCGTCAAGGACACCGCCAAACGGTCCGCGGTGGCGGCGCGTCTACGCGGCGACCTGGCTGGCGCGTGCGTGGCGCAGGCCGATCTGGTGATCGAGGCAATCATCGAAAATCCGCAAGCCAAGCGCGAGCTGTATCACTCGATCGAGCCGCAGCTCAAGCCGGATGCGCTGCTGACAACCAATACGTCTTCGATTCCGTTAACCCAATTGCGTGGACATCTCCAGCGCCCGATGCAGTTCGCCGGCCTGCACTACTTCAATCCGGTGGCGATGATGCCGCTGGTGGAAATCGTGCATCACGATGGTCTGGATCCGGCCAACGTGGCGCGTCTGGCTGCGTTCTGCAAGGCGTTGGACAAATTGCCGGTCCCGGTGGCCGGCACGCCGGGTTTCCTGGTCAATCGGGTGCTATTTCCGTACCTACTCGAAGCGGCTACCGCCTATGCCGAGGGCGTTCCTGGCGCGGTGCTGGACAAGACGGCGGTGCAGTTCGGCATGCCGATGGGACCGATCGAACTGATCGACACGGTGGGTCTGGACGTGGCGGCCGGGGTGGGTGCGGAGTTGGCGCCGTTCCTGCATTTGCCCATTCCGGCAGCACTGGTGACGGTGGAAACTGGCAAGCGCGGCAAAAAGGACGGCCAGGGCTTATACAAGTGGGAGAACGGGCGTGCAGTCAAACCCAGCATTGCCAGTGGCTACACCGCACCTGCAGATTTGGAAGATCGCTTGATCCTGCCACTGCTCAATGAAGCGGTAGCATGCCTGCATGATGGCGTGGTGGCGGATGCTGACCTGCTCGATGGCGGCATCATCTTCGGCACTGGCTTTGCGCCCTTCCGCGGCGGCCCGATCCAGCACATCCGCAGCGTTGGCGCAGACATGCTGCTGGAGCGTCTACAGGCGCTACACGCACGTCATGGCGAACGCTTCGCACCGCGCCCAGGCTGGGACTTACCGTTGTTACGGGAGGCAGTGGCGTAAGACCTGCGTCCATCCGCTCAAGCGCGTCGTTGACGATAAGAAGGTTGCTGTCGGCGGCCTTCTTTCTTCCTCCCGTCGGCAGCCTTCAGACGCTGGCGCCTGTGACCTGGCCGTTGAAAGCGATGGAGATCCCTTGTGCCAGCGCCGGACCCTCTACTGTTGCTGGTGCACAGCCAAACACGCTGATTCGATCAGCTGCCAACCTGCCATCACCCCAGGTCAGTGATGCGAATGCCCATGCGAATGATGCGCGGCGTGCCCTGCATGTGCGGTCGGCTTGGGTGTGCCGCAGGGTTCGGTACCGCAGCCGCCGCTTTCTACCTGCAGGGTGACGTGCGCAATGTCGAAACGATCCTGCAACAGGATGCCGAGCGTGTCGCGCAGACAGTCGCGATCAGTCGCCTCGTCGACCACGATATGTGCGGTGAGCGCAGGCGTGCTGGAGGCCAACGCCCAGACGTGCAGGTCGTGCACGTCTTCAACACCTGGATGGCTGGCGAGGGCCTGCTGCACCTGGGCTAGATCGATGCGCTTGGGCACGCCTTCGAGCAACACGTTGATCGCTTCGCGCAGCAGCACCCAGGTGCGCGGCAGGACCCATAGGCCAATCAGCACAGCCAGCACCGGATCGATCCATTGCCAGCCGGTCAAGTGGATCACCAAGGCGCCGATGATCACCGCCACCGAACCGAGCATGTCGCTCCAGACCTCCAGATAGGCGCCTTTGACGTTGAGGCTTTCGCCGCTGCCGGCGTGCAGCAGCTTCATCGCGATCAGATTGATCAGCAGGCCGAAGCTGGCGATCAGCAGCATGCCACTGGACGAAATGTCCTGTGGGGCGCGAAACCGTTGCGCGGCCTCCCACAGGATGTAGCCGCCGACTGCAAACAGCAGCGCGCCATTTGCCAATGCGCCCAATGCTTCGAGCCTGACGTACCCATACGTGCGCCGGGCGTCGGCCGGACGACGGCTCAAGCGCACCGCGACCAGCGCGATCATCAGGCCGACGGTATCAGTGGCCATATGCGCGGCATCGGACAGCAGCGCCAGGCTGTGTGTCACGAACGCGCCGATGACCTCTGCCAGCAGGAAGGTGGCAGTCAGCCCCAGTGCCCACCACAATGGGGTTTCGTGGCGAATTTCGCTCGGTGCGTGGTTGTGGTCGTGTCCCATGGAGGTCGTGGTCTTGTGCGATGCGCGCATCTTAGGCGCATGCGATGGCGGAGACTATTACACCGGTATGTAATGACATCACATTAGGCAAGCCATGTGGGTGGCAGGCAATGCATTCTGGCTTGATGCGAGCAGACGATGCCAGTTGCCAACCCTCTAACCCACAGCAAGGTCGGCGACTCCCAGATCGGCAAGCGGGTGGTGTGCGCTCGGCCAAGGCGCGAGGAAAAAATCTGCGGCCCAGTGCGCATCAGCAGCTTCCAGGGACGCTGGCTGCCAGTGCGGTCGACGATCCTTGTCGATCACTAGCGCGCGAATGCCTTCGGCAAAATCGCCATGTGCCGCGACATGTAGCGCAACCACACATTCGGTACGAAAGGCGTCAGCCAGCGTGGTGCTGCCCGGATGACGATACAGCTCCCAGGCCAGCCGCGCCGAACCCGGAGCACCCGCCGCCAAGGTGGCGCGTGCAGCCTGCAACCAGCCGTCCTCGCTCTGCAGTGCCAGGATTGCAGCGACGACATGTTCCAGCGATGGGCCGGTCATCAATCGTGCAATGAGCTGTGCGTGAACTTGCAGCGGGCCTGGCACTACCGGTTGGGCGATGCCATGCAGGAACGCACTGAGCTGAGTGCGGTCCTCGTCGGCATGGCCTGTCCAGCTGTGCGCACTCAGCGCATTTATCACCGCTGTGTATTGCGTATGCTCCAAGCGCACGTCGGCCAGCCCTGCATAGATCGCATCGCTGGCATCCAGTGATGCGCCAGTGAGGGCCAGAAACAGGCCGGCATGCAGCGGAACACGACGCAGCAACCAACTGCCACCCACATCGGGAAACAGCCCAATGCTGATTTCCGGCATGGCCAAGCGCGAGCATTCGGTTACCACGCGATGGCTGGCGCCGGACAGCAAGCCGATACCACCGCCCATCACGATGCCGTGGCCCCAGCACAGCAGTGGCTTCGGGTAAGTGTGGATGCGGTAGTCGAGCCGATATTCCTCTTCGAAGAATGCGGACGCATGTGCATTGGCCTGCGGCGCTACGCGTCGCGCTGCACTGTTGGGCACCGCAGCGCGATGTGCACGCATGCTCTGGTACAGGTCATGCAGATTTCCACCCGCACAGAACGCTTTTTCACCGGCGCCACGCAAGACCACGCAGGCGATCTGCGCATCGTCGGCCCAGGCGCGCAACTGCGCATCCAGCAGCCGCGTCATCTGCAGTGACAGGCTATTGAGCGTCTTGGGCGCGTTCAAGGTGGCGATTCCGATGCGATGCCCATCGGCACACGTGGGCTGCTCGAACAGCACCGGTGCGACATCGCTTGCGCTGAGCTCGGCCATCAAGGGTCGCTCAAGCACGGGCCGTGCTTTTGAAGATGCGCGTTGACCGCATCGATACGCTCGCCGATCAGGATCATGCGCTTGTCCCAGTCTTCGCCCACCCAGCACGGCAGGGGTTGGCCTCGGCATCCAGTGCACGCGACAACTCGCGCAAGACGGCACCCTGTGCACGGTGCACATCTTGGCCGGCGGGTTGCGCAGGGCCACGATGGCTAGGTAATCCCCGCGCACGACTTGCGAACCGGTAGGGACGCGTCCTCCCCAAATCACTCATCGCAGCTGCTCCTCGCCGTTGAGCAGGTGACGCGCCACGATCAGAACGCATCGCCTCGTTGATATCTTTCAGGATGCGATGTACGCGGCTGTTGCGCAATAAACGCGTGATCGGATACTCGCCGATACTCGCCGAGATAGCGGTCGCCACCGTGAATCTGCACTGCATCGTCGCAGACAACGAAGCCGGCGTCGGTGGCGAAGCGTTTGATGAGTCCGCGGGAATCAGGGGCCGGGGCACCGAGCTGGGAAGCAGCACGCCCCACCATGACGAACCAAACGCCACTGCCGCGCTGAGGACGCTCAAACTCTCGATTTTTCGACGTTTGCGGCGCAATTGCGGGGTGTTCTCCCCGTTACAGGCACACCTTCCCCACGGCAGGCATCAACTGCTTTTGCTTCAGCCACAGGTTCGATAGCGCAAACAGCATCAGCACCTGCGCGGTGTTCTTTGCCAGGCCGTGATAGCGCACCTTGGTGTAGCCAAACTGACGCTTGATCACCCGGAAAGGGTGTTCAACCTTTGCGCGCAGGTAGGCGAAGGCTGGTTTTACGAAGGCGCCGGCATCTACCGGCATGTGTGGCTCCAGAAGACCGATTGAACGGTGCACCACTCAACCTGCACGGCACCAACAACTACCAGGATCATGCCGGCGTCGGCACCGCCATTGCTGATGCCTTGCACGAGTGGCGCCTGCGCCAACTCAAGTCGATGGGCTGCAACACCTACCGCAGCGCTAGCAATCCCGCCACGCCGCAATTGCTCGCGCTGTGCGATCGCCTTGGCATGTTGGTGATCGAAGAAATCCGCCGCATGTCCACCGATCCAGAGGCGATGGGCGAACTGGAAACGATGGTGCGAGGCGGTCGTCAACACCCCAGCGTCATTCTGTGGTCGCTCGGCAACGAAGAGCCGCAGCCAGTCACCGAACGCG
>Ga0207791_1000075_pt1 | contig 30172 bp, 22 predicted proteins | sample HigsolmetaGSP16D_FD_184844 | JGI IMG/M metagenome (GOLD analysis project Ga0207791, IMG submission 184844) | High solid enriched microbial communities from the Joint BioEnergy Institute, USA - SP1-6-D (SPAdes) | ecosystem: Engineered > Bioreactor > SSF (Solid state fermentation) > Aerobic >...
CTTCCAATATTCTTTCGTAATTTGCAAGTAAGTTGTTCATTGTAAATGTTTTGTAATTAAAACAATTTACTGATTTTCAATCAAATGAACAACTTTATTCTTTATTAATCAAAATGCACAACGGGTTTTTTAATATATTTCTCTAAGCCGATATTTAGTATGATCAGTTCTTTAACAGCTAATTTCGAAACTTCTTCGGCTCCAAGTTTTGATAGATGAGTATCATCGTTTTTGCCTTTTGGATAATAATCAATTTCATTTGGTTGATAATGTAAATGCAATTTTTTAGAGTTTCCTGGACCATATTTTATTTCCAATTTCTCTGTCAAATATTGCATATCAACAAACGGAACATCCAAATCTTTTGCAACACTTCTCACAATCAAAGGATATAAACCGTGAGTGTCAACCAAAACGCCTTTTTCATTAAAATTTCGACGAACAATAGAAGTCATTAAAATCGGAATAGCACCTTTTGCTCGTGCTTCTGTAACATATTGTTCCAAATTTGCGCGATATTGAGTGACAGGATTTGTGTAACGAACAGAATCTTCAATTTTTTGATCGTTATGTCCAAATTGAATGATTACATAATCACCTTTTTTCAATTGATTCTGAACTTTTTTCCATCTTCCTTCTGTTCTAAAACTTTTGGAACTTCTTCCATTTGTTGCATGATTCTGAATTTCTAAATCAGAATTCATTAACTCAGGCAAAAGTTGTCCCCAGCCATGTTCGGGATTTTTAGTTGGATTTTCTTTATTCGCCATTGTCGAATCTCCAACAAGAAATAGGGTTCTTTTTTGTGCGAATATTATGCTAAAAAACAAGCATAAAATCGTTGATAAAATTATTTTTTTCATGTTAATTCTGCTTTGGATTCCATCCGTTAAAAATATTCTCGATGGTATATTTTTGTATTTCTTTTTCGGTTAATTGATGCGACCAAATTGCTCTTTTTTGAGGATTATTTCCTAAACCTTTATTTTTATATTCTGCATAATAAGCTTTTTTTTCTTTATCTGGAAACATTGCATCACCTTTCCATTCGTTCCAACCAATAGGAAGAATATGTTTTCCCATTTCGGTATGTATAAAAACTGTTTTGGCAAAAGGACGCCAAGGTCTTCCCAAATAAACTTTTGTCAAATTGTCTTCTGCAATAAGACTACAATTGAAAAAAACATAACCAAATTCTTGCTCTTGATGTGTTGCCGCAGCTGTAATATAAGAATTAGCCAAACTTTTTATGGTACAATGCTCAAAAACGGCAATTGCTTCACCAAAAATAAAATCTGTCGTTCCTTCGATATAACAATTTTGATAATATTGACGACTTCTATTTGTAGCTGTGTACAATGTATCTTGACATCCTAATAACCGAATATTTTTTGCCACAAATTTATCGCCTTCCACATGCAGAGCAACAGCTTGACCTTGGTTACAACTTTCGTTTTGTATCGTGAGATTTTCTAATTGTATATCATCTGCTTCAACCAAAAAAGTGTAGGAAGTATAGGTTGTCATTTTTTGATTGGTTAAACCATCTATTTTTCCTGAAAAATCATTATTAGTAATAATAGTTTTCTCTGAATCTTCACCTTTTATCTTTATTTTATGTTTCCAAGAAGGAATTCTAATTTTTTCGTGATAAACGCCATTTTTAACAAGAATCAAAGCTTGATCTGGTCCTAAATCTCTCAACGAATTAATCGCTTCTTGAATAGATGTAAAATCTGCTTGTTGATCTTTTGCAACAGTAATTGTTTTGTATTGAGCATTTACATTAGTATAGATGAAATGTAAACAAACTATAAAAATGAATTGAATGATTTTCATTTGTTAAATCGTTTCGTTAAAAAATCAATAATGTAGTCTTTCGTTTCATCAAACCAAGGATTCATCAACCAAAAAGAATGAGGCGAATTCTTAATTTCGTATGCTTCATTTAGAATATGATAATCGCTTAATTTTTTCATCATATCATCTCTACCAGCTCGAAATCTCGGTTGCGAACTATTGATAAATAGAGTAGGAGGCGTTTTAGAAGTAACATATTCTAAAGGCGAAGCTTCTTTCCAAAGTTCAAAATTATCTTGTTTCGTATAACCGAAAAAATAACTGGCATAAGTACCTTCTTCAGCTTCGGGATGAATAAAAGAAACAATTCCATCAATATTGATAATTGCAGCAATTTTCTTTGATTTTACGCCGTAAAGTGTTGCCAATTGAGCACCTGCAGAAGCGCCAAGAATAACGATTTTCGATTGATCGAGTTTGTGTTTTTTACGATTCTTTCTCAAATAATTAACCGCATCATCCATATCTTCTAAAGGAGCTGGATATTTTGCAGCATCACTTAATCTATAATTTATCGCCATCGTTACAAAACCAGCTGAAGCCAACGTTTGAGCCATTGGTTTTTGATTTTCTTTGCTACCCGAAATCCAACCTCCACCATGTACAAGAACAATTGCTATAGAGGATTTAGTTTGATTTTTTGGTTGATAAATATCTGCTTTTAATTGATGTTTTTCTTGATAAATTATATCTTCAAACGCATTAATGTTTTCGAAGTTTTTAGAAGAAATCGGCGTAATAAAAGGGTAATTTTTCTTTAATTTTTTGTAAGTCGTTTCGATTGTATAAGGCGAAGCCTTCGGTCTCTCAACTTGACCGAAGGCTATCACCAAATGCATCATAAAAACAAACAAAATCTTTTTAATTGATAACTGCATTCTTTTTAACTTCTTTAGAACTTGTTACATTCTTCTTATCAAATGCTTTTGGTAACTTGATTTTATCAGATTCATTACCAATAATCTTAATTTCTGGAGTTGTAGCTGACTTGAATTCAGTAGTGCTTAAATCAACATTTTTACTGTTAAAAATTGTGACCGCTTTTCCCTCTTTGTAATTGAATTTTATATTTTTCAGTTGAATTCCATCAGCGTCAATAATACTTAAAGCTTTTTTCGTGTCGAAAGTTGAATTTTCAACCACAATATTTTTAATATTCATTTCTGCAAGTCCCATGATAAACAAAGCTTCGTGAGAACTTACAACATTAATATTTTTGAAAAATATATTTCGAATTGTTGGAGTTTCCTCTGTTACAGGAACTTTTTTATCATTTCTTTTTTCGTCATCTGCATTTTGATCATCTTCTACAATCGGAGAATTTCCTTCGTAAAACATGTTAAAACCAATTGCTTGCGCAGGAATATTAATCATATCAATATTAGAGATGTAAATATTTTCGATTAATCCACCACGACCACGAGTCGTTTTGAATCTTAAACCAATATCTGTTCCGATAAAAGTTGCACCAGAAACATGAACATTACGAACACCACCAGACATTTCGCTACCAATCACAAATCCGCCGTGCGCATGATAAACTGTGTTATTTTTGATAATTACATTTTCAGTAGGAATTCCACGATCGCGACCATCTTTATCTTTTCCAGATTTGATACAAATCGCATCATCACCAACATCAAACGTATTGTTGTAAATCAACACATTTTTACAAGATTCTAAATCCAATCCATCTCCATTTTGCGAATACCAAGGATTTCTAACATTCAAATTTCGAATGATAATATTCGAACTCATTAACGGATGAATGTTCCATGCTGGTGAATTTTGAAACGTTGGACCATCTAAAAGTACACGATCCGAATTAACAATACTAACCATTACTGGACGTAAAAAATCTCTTACTTTAATTAGATCTTCTTTGCTAATTTTATCAGGAACATTAAAATTAGAACTGCTGATATAACCTAATTTAGAACCTTCGCTTGGAAACCACGTTTTTTTATCATCTGATAAAACTCCGCCAGACGCAACTAGATTTTTCCATTGAGAATCTGTCATTTTACCCTTCTTTACAAAACGCCACGCATCACCATTTCCATCGATTGTTCCATTTCCTGTAATCGCAATATTCTGCGCATTTTTTGCAGAAATAGGAGAAGCAGTACGCGTTGTATTTAATCCTTCGAAGCTTGTTTCAACTAAAGGATAATCGTTAAAATCTTTACTAAAAATCAATAAAGCGCCATCTTCTAAATGTAAATTGATATTACTTTTAATTTCGATAGGACCACTCAACCAAATTCCGCGCGGAATAACAACTTTTCCTCCACCTTTTGCACTTGTTTCTGAAATAGCTTTGTTGATTGCTTCTGTATTTTTGAAAATTCCGTCTGATTTTGCACCATATTGAGCAATTGAAACAACACGATTTGGAAACGAAGTTTCTTTTACTTTAGGCATATTAAACTCAATATCCTTGTAAATATTCTCATCAACTTGAGCTGATATATGAGAAGAACAAACAACCGCTAACGCAACTGTAAGTAGTTTTATGTATTTTTTCATTATTTAATGGTTTTGTTTTGAATGATATTTTTGAATTCTTTGAAAACAATTGATGCGACAGCTTTTGCGCCTGCAATTTGAAAATGTGTATTATCTTTTTGTCCATTTGGATAAGCATCGTACAAATTCGCTTCAAAATTCATGAAATAGGTTTTTGTCACATATTCTTGTCCTTTTTGGTTAAAAAAATCCATCGATAATTGATTCAAATCTAAGAATGGAACATTTTTTTCTTCTGCAATTTCTTTAGCGACAAATGGATATTCGCCATGTACATTTTCTAGTTTTCCATTTTTCCATGGATAATTTCTCGCAACAGGACTTAGAATAATCGGAATTGCACCTTTTTCTCTTGTTTGATCCACATATAATCTCAAAAATTCTTTGTAACCTTCTAAATTTACAAATCGTTCTGGTTTATCTTCGGCGGCATCATTATGTCCAAATTGAATCAATACATAATCACCTTTTTTTAGTTGAGAATAAACCTCTCGCCATCTACCTTCTTGAAAAAAAGTACGCGTACTTCGACCACCTTTTGCTTTATCCTTGACGATGATATGTTTATTGGCTAAATGTTTCACATCTTGTACATTATCTTTTACAAAAAATGGTTGAAATTCTTGTCCCCAACCAGCAATTGGATATCTGTTTTTCATATAGTTTTTGCCCGGATCATAATCGTCTATATAATCTGCAACAGTTGAATCTCCGATTAAGAAAATGGTGATTGATTTTCCTTTTTGAGCATGACAAAAATTTGACAAAGTAACGAAGCAAATTAAAGCATATAAAAATTGTTTTGTCTTCATTATTTCTCATTTTTATCTACTCTGAACCAATCAAAATCAGCATAACCACCACGTTTCGCATCTTGAGAACTTATACTATATATACCAACTTTTGCTCCGATCCATTTTCCTGGTTTAGCTTGAAATGGTTCTCCGATTGATGTATATTTTTTTCCGTTTTCACTAAAACTAAATTGACAAACTCCGTTAGGTTCGCTCACTCTTACTTTCAAGAAAACTTCATTAGTTCCTAATTTTACTTCGGATAGAATTTTTTCTGGATTATTTTTCTCTGCTTTTTCTGCACGAATCAATTGTAAATAATAACCATCTTTTTTATTTGTGATAACCAAAGATTGATAATCTGTTCCCATGATTAATAAACCAGCAGTTTTCCCTTCTGTAGCATCTTCAGGCGTAAGTTTTATTTTTGTTGAAGCTGTGAAATTTGGTGCAGGAAATTTTTGGGTTAACAAATTAGGAACCGTCCAAAGATTATTCGAATTTTCTGGAACTTTGATAGAGAAAAGACGAAGAAAATTTTGATTTGCTAATTTACTGTACCAAACAATTGAAGGATTTGCGCTCCATTGCCATTGTAATCCAATATCATTTTCTTTAAATTCATCTGTTTCTGAAGGATTTATAATGTCAGACTTATTCGAAATTGTAGGTTTTTTATACGTTAAAACTGGTTCTCCAATTCCATTTTTATCTTGATCAACACCAATAAAGGGCCAATCGTTGATCCATTTCATTGGTTGAAGATGAACAATTCGTCCATAAGTGTCCGCATCTTGAAAATGATAGAACCAATCTTCTCCATTTTTTGTATCCACCCAAGCACCTTGATGAGGTCCATTGACATTGGATTTCCCTTGTTCTAAAACAATTTTTTCATCATAAGGCCCATAAATATTTTTTGAACGTAAAACTAATTGCCAACCAGTAGCTACTCCACCTGCAGGAGCAAAAATGTAATAATAACCGTTGCGTTTATAGATTTTTGGTCCTTCGACAGTTGGATGATTTTCGTGTCCATCGAAAATGTGTTTTCCTTTATCTAAGACTTTTGTTCCTTCCGCATTCATTTTTTTGATTGTCAAAATACTTTTTACACCTGCACGACTTCCTGCCCAACCATGTACGATATAGGCATTTCCGTCCTCATCCCAAAACGGACACGTATCAATAATACCTTTTCCTTCTTGAACTAAAATAGGATCTTCCCATTTTCCGAAAGGATTTTGGGTTTTGACCATGTAAATTCCGAAATCTGGATCGCCCCAATAAATATAATATTCGTTGTTATGAAATCTGATACTCGGCGCCCAAACACCATCACCTCTTTTTGGCGTACTAAAATGTTTAATAGGAAAAACATCGGGTAGGGCATGATTGACCAATTTCCAATTAATCATATCAGTTGAATGTAAAATTGGTAAACCTGGCGCTTCATTAAAACTAGAAGCTGTCATAAAAAAATCATCACCGACACGAATTGCATCAGGATCAGAATAATCTGCATATAAAACAGGATTTTTGTACGTTCCGTTTCCTAAATCTGATATCCAGACATTTGATTTTTGAGCGTGTATTGGCAAGAAATTTAATCCTAATAATGATAGGAGAATTAATGTTGATTTCATGGCGATTAACGATTTAATTCTAATGCAGCTAAAATAAATGGTCCAGTACCTTTCGGATCATTTGCTCTTATTTCTTCACTAATGTAATACTCGTAAGAACCATCGCGATAAGGATTTCCACCTAAACCAGCAACAGAACAACATTTTTCTAAACTTACAATACCTTTTTCATCGACTTGAATAAACTCTTTTAAAATTCCTTCAAATCCATTTTTGGCATTTTTCATGTATGATTTTGGTAAATAACCTTTGTTAACACCTTTTGCTAACGTATAAACGTACATCGATGAACCTGTTGCTTCCAAATAATTTCCTGTTCTATTTCCTTGATCCAAAACTTGATACCAAGTTCCCGAAGAATGTTGAACCTTCACAATTGCCTCCGCATATTGATTAAGGTATTTGATTAATTTATCACGACCTTGATAATCTTTTGGTAAATAGTCTAACACATCAACCAAAGCCATTCCGTACCAACCCATTCCTCTCGACCAGAAGTGTTGAGAAAGACCTGTTGTACTATTTGACCATTTTTCTTTTCTGCTTTCGTCCCAACCGTGATAATATAAACCAGTTTTTGGATCGCGGTTATATTTTTCGATTAAGTCAAATTGTAAAACAATTTTATCATACGATTTTTTCGCTTCAGTTGCGCTCTGAAATTTTGTAGCATATTTTGCATGAAAAGGTTCGGCCATGTAAACACCATCTAACCACATCTGATTTGGATAGATTTTTTTGTGCCAATATCCGCCTTCCGTTGTTGTTGGTTGTTGTTCTAATTGTTTATCTAACGTTTCCATTGCAATTTTGAATCGATTTTCTTTTGTTTTTTCGTATAAATCAAAAATTGCGTCGCCAGATTTAATCATATCTAAATTATAATTCTCGAACTTATACGTATCAATTTTTCCATTCGAATCAATCATTCTATTTGCATAATCGTAGATATAATTATAGATAGTTTGGTTATTTGTTTGCTCATATACTTTGTACATAGCGTCTAAAACCAATCCATTTGTATAACTCCAACGTGGTTTTTTTTGAAAATCTAAAAGTGTAGGATCAGGGAAACGAATAGTTTCTGAAATTGCCATTCTTTCTGACCATTTTAACTTTGGATCGACAAGAATATTTTCTGTATTTTTTTTCTGACTGATACAAGACGTACTCGAAATTATCATCAAACCACAAACCGTTGTTTTTAAAATATTTTTCATTATCAACTATTTATAAACGATTAGACTTTTCTAATTGAACTAATTTCGAATTCAAATCATTGTAGAATTCAGTTTCGTTTTTAAGTCCATTTGGCTCTTGTGCCCAAGCTGCCAAAATATAATATGTCATTGTTTTGGTTGTCGGTTTGAAAACGATTAAATGATCATCTTTTCCGTTTACTAATTTTTCGACCTCATCCGATTTATAGAAAATTGCCATTCCAAGCAAATCATTTTTGTCAACTAAAGTTTGTTTTCCGTAGGTTGCGATATATCCCCAACTTCCATTTGCGCTTTTCTTTTGCTGCAACGGAATATTTTTGAATTTCACCAAACCAGTTGTTAAACCATTCGTTAAGACAAAAGTTTTCAATTCAAATTTAGAAAAACGATCATAAGGATAAATCGAAACTTTTGCTTTTACATCTGTTGTGTGATCCGCAGTTTTCCATTTAGAATAATCAATTTCAAAACTCGAAACATTTTTACTGTTTTTAACTTTGACATATGTATTTTCAACTTGATGCAAATGCGCAACCGTATCATTCACTAATCGTCCAAAACCACCAATTCCAAGCGATTTACCAGCTTTCAGAATATCTTGTCCCCAAGGTTGAGGATCGTGATAAGAATCAAATCCATCTTGTCCAACATCTTGCAAAACTTGCGTTTTTACTTTTTTTCCGAAAATATCAACAGCATTTCTCCAATCCAAATACAAACGATAACCAACATTTTGATTTTCCCAACCTGGACCTTCGTATCGAATATCGAAAGCATGATCGGTATGCTGAGGATCAAGAGTATGTTCTTGTACATTTCGAAATGTTCCGCCTTCGTACTCTTTGTGACCTCTTTTTCCATCTACCCATTTTCCGCCTTCTTTTATAGAAATTTCGGAATAGGTAAATCCATTGTTTTCATGTTGAACCAATCTGTTACTACAAGAAGTGACAAGGATTAATGTTGTTATTGTGGCAATAATTTTTTTCATACGTATTTATTTTTTAAAATTAGTGAGGAGTTTAATTGACGATCCAATCACCTAAAACATTATTTTTAGAGAAAGCTAAAGCTTCTTGAGCAGTTAATTGACGACTCCATTTAACTCTTTTATTTGCGATATGTTTACCTGTAGATTTGTATTCGGAGTAGCGTGTTGTAGATTCATTTGCAACTTTCCCCCAATTGTTCCAACCTTCTGCTTTAACAGACAAATCCATGTCACAATTGATGAAAGTAGTTTGAGCAAAAGGTCGCCAAGGTCTTCCCAAATGATGAGAATCTTGATTGTTCCCAGAAATCTTACAATTCTCGAAAACGAAACCGTATTTCTGATCTTCTGTCGTTGATGCCGCTGTAATGTATCCTTTCCCTTTATTATTTAGCTGACAGTTTTCAAAATAAGCGGTTCCTGCTCCGAAAATGTAATCGACTGTACCTTCGATGTAACAGTTCTTAAAATATTGTCTGCTTCCGCTTTTCACTAAATATAACGTATCTTGATTTCCTAAAAACCGACAATTTGTAAATTTTATTTTATCTGCATCAACGCGAACAGCAACAGCTTGTCCAACTTCGCCTGCGCTATTTTCGAATGTTATATTTTCGGCTGAAAAATTATCTCCAAAAATAAAAAATGAAGCCGAACCAGATGTTCCAATTTCTTGACCAATATTATTTAATTTTGATGCGTAATCATCATACGTCAAAATGGTTTTGTGTTGATCTTCACCAATAAAATTAATCATCGTTTTAGAAGGAGGTAAGGTGATTTTTTCTTTGTAAACACCATTTTTAATCAAAACTTTTACAGGAACTCGACTAAAATCGGGTAGTGCAGCAATTAATTCTTGAATAGTTTTGAATTGCCCTGAACCATCTTTCGCTACAATAAAATCATAATCTTTGACTTTGTTATTCGCTGAATTAATCTTTTCTGAAACTAATGATTCTGCATAAACTTCTAAATTGGTATATTGACTTGATAAATTGTAACCGTTTGCATCGTTAATGCCAACTTTCAAATTATTTCTTTTTTCCCATTCATCGTCCATTCCATCCTGATCTGTATCTGTAGGAATATTGTATGTTTTTAACGTAGGAAATCCGCCAACTTCTGTTTGACTATCGATAATTCCGGTCATATTTTTTGGATATCCGTTTGTTAAATAACCAATTAATCGATTATCAACTTCATCGCGTTTTAAACTTGCTCCCGCATGTGCTTGAACCATTTTGTAGGCATTTTCAGCAGAATGAGTGATAATTTCATTTTTACCAAATTCAGTTTCAGCTTTTGCTTTTAAAGGTTCATCGGCTTGTACACCGCCATTCCAGTTATTTGCTGTTATATCAGCATAACCTTTTACAAAATTTCCGTTGACATAAAATTTACCATATGGAATAGAAGGATTTACAATTCTATTTTTATGTTTTGTGGCTGGTCCAGATTTGAAATAATTATTAATCAAATTATATTTTCCTTTTTCTCCGCCATAAATAGAATTTGCGCCCCAATTAAAAATTACATTATTACGAAAATCAACCATTTCATCTTCAGGATTCATCGTTGATTCTGACCCACTAAAACGAGGATTTCGACTATTGTTACTCATAATTAGATTGTGGTGGAAACTTGCAGGCTCACCACCCCAAATTCCACCATAACCATGCGCTCCTTTTACATGGATAGATTTATTAAGAGCTTCTGATATGATAGACCATTGAATTGTAAGATTTTTGACACGATAAAACGAGATGTTTTCATCTGTAGCCCAACTTACCGAACAATGATCTATGATTATATTTTGTGCATTTCGACCACCCAAAGCATCACCTTCTACTTTTGCTAAATCGCCTAAACGAAATCTCATGTAACGAATAATTACATTGTCAGATTTGATGGTTACAGGATAATTAGAAACCGTAATACCATCTCCAGGAGCAGTTTGTCCAAGAATAGAAATATTTCCGTAATTAATATCCAAAGGAGATTGCAATATAATGTTTCCAGAAACAGCAAAAACGATTGTTCTGCTCAATTTTTTTTGAATTCCGTATCGTAAACTTCCTTTACCAGAATCGTTGAGATTTGTGACAATATAGACTTCTCCACCTCGTCCACCAGAACTGTACCTGCCATATCCTTCGGCAGAAGGAAAAGCAGGTAAATTCTGTGCAAATAAACATGAATGAATTAAAAATATAAATGTAATTGCGATGTGTGATTTCATTTTTTATCGTTTAATTAATTCCACCATCTTGGATCTCCAATCGCAGCACCTGTAGAAGATGCAGTTCTTAATGGAGAATTGACTGGTAATGTAAAATCAATTGTTGTGTTTGTCCAATTTAGAGCATTTTCTTGATTATTCGTAGAAGTTACTCCTCCAGTAGGAAAAACAAGTTTTTGTAAATCAGCTGCTTTACCATTCGTCAAATTATAGAAATTGTTGAACGTAAAAACAGCTGTACTTGAAGTAGCTAAACGAATTAAATTATTACTCGATAAACTTCCTCCAACTCTTGGCGAATTTGCAATAATATTATTGGTAAAATTAGCTTTGATCGGCACGTTATTATTGTCTAATAGTGGAAAAGAAGAACTTTGTCCAAAACTATTAATTGTACAATTGTTGACATTAATTGTTGCGTTAGCAGATGGCGTAGTAATACTTTCTCTGTATCGAATAAATAAATCTCCAACTTCTGTAAATGTTGAATTTTCGATATTAACTTCGTTAAAAACTAATTTGTCTAAATGTAAAAATCCGTAAGATGAAGCTGGGAAATTCTTGAAGAAAGAATGTTTAATCTCAAATTTATCCATTACATATCCGCTATTTGGACCTCTATTTGCTCTGAAAGCTGAGGTTTTAACACTACTTACAATACAGTTTTCAATCAATACATTTGCAAAATTAGCCTTCGCACCATTGCTGCTGCTGCTTGTCAAATTGATTAAATAATCTGCCGTATTTGCGCTTCCATCTAATTCGATATTCTTTAGATGTAAACCAGCCCCAGTATCATTTAACGTAAATTCTTTGAAAGAAACTTTTGTATCTTCTGGATTTCCAGAAATTCCAATCAATGAAATTTTCTTCGCATTAATTGCAAACAATTTATCTCCAGAATCATATTTACCAGGATTTAATCCAATGATATCACCATCTTTTGCATTGTTAATCAAGGTGATTAAATCATCGCCAGAATTAGCAATAACACTATAACTTGTAGACGATTTAGTCGTGAAATTCTGAGAACCAACGCTTGTATTTCCTTTATAAATTTCGACTGTATATCGTGTACTTGGATTAAGCCCTTTTGTTGTTTTAAGTCCAGCAGTAGCTTCGCTACTTGTAATTTGACTTATAATAGGATCGCTAACATAAACAGGATCCTGACCAGAAACTTGTGTATATGCTTGAAATCTCAATTCAGTTACTCCAGCAGTTACATCCCAACTAACCGTTGCTTGATTCTCCAGAATATTTGGATCATAAATAGGATGCAAAATTTGGATTCCAATAATTTTAATTCGCTTACTAACAGACCAGTGAGATTCTGGTCTGTTTTCGTAAGCATTTGTTTTAACACGTATAAAGAAATTTTTTCTCACGGGAATTTCTTGATCCGTAATAACAACTCCAGCAGAATCTGTTTTTTTTGTTAAAATGATATCTTTTGGATTTGTAAATAACGAATCGCTTGAAACTTCTGTTGTATAAGTTTCGTCAATATTATTAGTATACAGAGAAGGTGACCATGTGACTTTAGTTTCTGTTTCAAAATTTTCGGCAGATAAAGACAATGGTGTAAACATTCTCATTGGATCGTTAGATTCTGACTGAAATTCATCATCATTACAAGAGATTACAGCATTTGCAGTAAGTAATACTGTTCCTATAATCAATATTTTATAAAAAGTTTTTTTCATAATAATTGTGTTTTAGTATCCGTAATCTTGTGTTAAATTATAGTTTGTATTGATGATGTCTTGATAAATAGGCAACAGTTCTGAATGATTTGGTTTGTAATATTGTAACCAACCTTTTCGCTCGTCGTTAATCATTGTCGCAGCCATTCCAGTTTGCCAGTTTATGCGTGTATATCCCGTTGGAGTAGAAGCTACAGAAGGCGTGTAAAACAATTCTGTTTTATCATTTCCAACAAAATAAGTATCTAAATTCAAAACAGTTTTTTGTGCAGTTTGCGTTGGATCGTATTTACCAATTTTGTAATAAATGTATTTAGGTACATTGGCATATTCTCCCGTTCCATCTAATAGATTTTGTAATTTAACACGAGTTTCTGTTACCACTTGACCTAAAAGATTCCATCTGATTAAGTCATATTTTCGGATAGATTCTCCACCAAATTCTAATAATCTTTCGTGTACAATTTGCTCAAAAAAGCCTTGATAACCATTCGCTGTAACCGCAGGCATTTTATCAGGATTGTTCGCATAAGCTCTTGCTCTAACTTCTCTTAAAGCATCTATTGCAGCAGCTGTTGGTCCACCATTTAATTCATTTTCTGCTTCAGCAAACATTAATAAAACATCAGCAAAACGCATAATAGGCCAATTGATTCCAACATTTTGAGAAGGACCAGTTACTTTTGTCCAAGACTTTCTAAATTTTCCGTCTGTTAAAGCATCAATTTTTACCACCTGTGTTAAATCATCTGCATTAATTTCGAACGCATTGATTGTTACATCTCGTCTTTGATCATATTTATCAAATTCATAAAAATAAGTTGGTAAAGCATTTATTCCGCCACCACCATTCCATTTAGAAGCTGCATTATGACGTAATCCGTTGTAATAACCAAGTTTACTATCAGTTCGCGCATTTCCGCCAAAAGCACCTACTTGAAAAATCATTTCGTTTGTATTATCCATGCGACCTTCGTGAATAGCACGGAAAACATCTTCGTAATTTGGATTGATATTATGACTTCCACGTTGTTGCATAATGTCAAACGTTTCGTTGCGAGCAATTTGGTAATATTTTTCTGGATTTGTTCCTTTAACCATCTGTACAGGCTGTCTTCTCAACGAATATCCAGCTCTAGCAAGTGCAATACGAGCACGTAAGCCTTTCACAAAAGCTTTTGTAATTCGTGTTGTAGGATCTCCAGATTCGGCTCTCCATGGAATAACTTTTGAAGCAGTTTCTAAATCATTTAATAAAACTTCATACACTTCATCACGATCAGTTTTTGGAAGGAAAATATGTTCGTACTGAGAAGATGGTTTATCTTGAAATGGAACATCACCAAAGTTTCTGATTAATTCGTAATAATATTGCGCTCTTAACGTCAATGCTTCTCCGTAATATCTATCCATTAACTTTTTGTCACTATCACTTCCAGATTTGTAGACATCAGATGTCGGAATATTATAAATTAATAAATTTGCTCTTTCGATTCCTGTGTATAATTGACGGAAAGGTTTGTCTAATTCTGGATTTGTAGGACATGCATTGTACATACTAATTCCACGACGATCGTTACAATTGTAATCACCTGATGTTTTGAAATCATCTGCAGCTTGTCCAATGATAGAAGAAATTCTGTTTCCGTAACCATTATCACCAGCCAATTGATTATATACGCCAACCAAAGCAGAGTAAGTGTAACTTGCATCGTTGTAAACCTCTATTTCGGAAGTATTGGAAGGGCTACTAACATCCAAATAATCATCGCATGATGTTGTTGTTAATAAAACGATGCTAACGCCTAATATTTTTATAATTGTTTTTGTTTTCATTTTTGATGTGTTTTGAGATTAGAAAGTAACATTAATACCTGTTAAGAAAAATCTGCTTCGTGGATAGGCAGCGTAATCAACTCCAGGAGTTAAAGGACTTGTGCGTCTTGTATTTGCTTCAGGATCATAACCAGAATAACCAGTAATTGTAAATAAATTATTGATTGTTGCGTAGATTCTTACTTTGCTAATAAATTTCGTTTTTGCTAACATATCTTCTGGTAAAGAATAACCAACTGTAACGTTGCTTAATCTTAAATAAGATCCATCTTCGATGGCATAAGAATGTAAAATATAATTTCCAGAAGGAGGTGACCAAAATGTAGCATTTGCGTTTAGAGCTTCTAATTGTGTAGGATCTGTTACTCGATTTCCGTTATCGTCAAAATTTCTCCAAGCTCCAGCAACTGCTTTTAACATATTGTTGTCGCGGTATAAATATTGTGTTGTAAACTCAACTTTATTGGCATTGTAAACTTTATTACCAACAGAATAAGTGAAGAACATACTTAGGTCGATATTTTTCCATTGAAATTGTTGATTAAATCCACCATAGAATTTAGGTTGAGCATTTCCTAAAACTGTTTTATCATTATCATCAATTATTCCATCGTTATTTAAATCTTTCAATTTTAAATCTCCAGGACGCACATCTTTTGAACCTAATGCCGCAGCAGAATTGCTTGCAACACCAGCTTTTAATGTATATTTTTGAGTTGATGGATTGTAATCGAAATCGCTCACTTTGTACCATCCGTCTGTTACATAACCATAGAATTGTCCGATAGGTTTACCTACTTCAACTTTGAAATCTTGCAAATTATTTACCCATCCAGATGATTGATAATAGTATTGTAGACCATCACCAGTTACATCTTTTCCTAAAGATTTGATAACATTTTGATTATGAGAAATATTGAAGTTTACATTCCATTTAAAGTTTTTAGATTTCGCAATATCAGCACCTATTGTAAATTCAATTCCTTTGTTTTCCGTTTCACCAGAGTTTTGATATTGGTATTCGTATCCGCCTGTTTGCGGAATTTTAGCCAATAATAATAAATCTTTTGTATTTGTTACATAAGCATCGATACTACCATAAACACGTTTATTGAATAAAGTATAATCTAATCCAATGTTTTTAGAAATTGTTTTTTCCCATTTTGCACCCGAATTTGCCAACCTTTCATTAGGAGCTAAACCTGGAACTACAGCATTATCAAATGAATATCCCCAGTTACTTGAACTACTAAAGAATGTTGAATATAAGAATGGCTCAATGCGGTTATTACCCGAAGTACCATAGCTTAAACGTAATTTTAGTTCGTCAATCCAAGAAGAATCTTTTAAGAAATTTTCTCTTGCAACATTCCAAGCAAATGAAGCAGAAGGGAAGGTAGCATAACGATTATCAGGAGAGAATACACTCGATCCGTCTGTTCTGACAGAAAGTGTTAACATATATTTTTTATTGAACGAATAATTAACTTGTCCAAAAAACGAAGCCAATCGATCCACATTTACTGATGTTGAAACTGGATCTTGTACCATTCCTGCAGGAGGAACCGCACTTTGCAAATTAGAAAATGCTTGATTAGCCGAAATATTTTTTGGTAACCATTTGATATACGTTCTTGATGTTTCTCCGTCTGTTTTTACAATTTCCTGTCCAATCATTACATCTAGTTTATGATTAGAACCTAATCTTGGTGAATATTGTAATGTATTTGAATTTGAAATTCTTCTTGTTTGACTTGCACGCATATCAACCACAGGAAGATTAGCATTTGCCATTGCAACACTTGTGATATTTCCGTAAAAACTATTGTCATTGCGATCTGTTTGTACATAACCAAAAACAGATTTGAAGGTTAACCCTTTGACAATTTGCCAAGACAAGTAACCATTCATCAAAAGGTTTTGTCTTTCGTCTTCTCTTACTTCATTATTCGCTAGCAAAACAGGACTTGTAAGGTTTGTTTGTGCATAATAATCTGGATCGAAGAAATCAACATACGATTCGTTTCCTGGAGCAGCAAAAGGTTGATATCTCACTGAATTACGAAGTCTGTTATTTGATTGAGAACCTGTATTTGAAGTACCAGCTCCCATGATTTTATCTTTACTATATCTAAAACTAACTCCCGTTTTTACTTTGTCGCTGATTTTATGATTTAATTTGAAGTTTGCTAAATTTCTTTTGTAACCAGAATTCAGCATAATTCCATCTTCGTTGATGTGATTTAAATTTAAACTGAAATCAGTCGATTTATTTCCACCAACAATCGAAACGTTATGATTTTGAGAAAAAGCTTTTCTACCAAAAACTTCTTCTTGCCAATCTCTCGCTTCCATACTTTTATAGATATCTATATCGTTAAAATCTCCATATCTTTTTCTGAAAGAATCTGCTAATTGCTCATCATTATTAATATTATACAATTCATACTGATAACGTACAAATTCATACGGAGTCATTACTTCTAACTTATTCTGAATTTCTCTAAATCCAGTATAATTAGAATAAGTAACTTGTGTAGGCATGTTGAAACCACTTTTTGTCGTAATAAGCACAACACCGTTTGCACCTCTCGCACCATAAATAGCAGTAGAAGCTGCATCTTTTAAAACATCAATACTTGCAATTTCTTGTGGAGATAAAATAGATAAGGCATTTTCTACTTGTATTCCATCCACGATATACAGAGGGCTGTTGTCTTGTGTAATCGATGTGCCTCCACGAACTTTAATTGTAACATCAGCTCCTGGTGCACCTTCGGACATACTAACTTGTACACCAGCTAATCGACCTTGTATAGCTTCAGCAGCAGAATTTACTGCCATATCTTTTATCTGATCAGCATTTACACTTGCCACAGAACCTGTTAATTCATCACGTGTTACAGTTGTATATCCAATTACAACAACTTCATTTAGATTTTGTTGCTCTGTTGCAACAAGATCTTTCAGTTTTATATCGATTGTTCCTTTCTTATTAACAGGAATAGTCTGTATTTCATAACCATCATAGGTAATGGTTAAAGTCGAGTTATCTGGAACAACAATTTCATAAAATCCATTTTCATCTGTAATTGTTTCGTACGTTGTCCCATCTACATAAATGTCAACTCCATTAAGAGGTGAATTATTAATAGATGATTTAACTGTTCCGGAAACTTTTATTTCTTCTTGCGCAAAACTCGCAATTGGTAGAAGCAAAAGCGTGAATAACTTAATTTTAGATATCCTCATATGTGTGGTTTTGTGTTTCTTCTGTTAAACTAAATAATTTTTAGCGTAATCGATTACATTATTAAATATAAAAGTGTATATAGTACACTAAAATATAACTATTTTTTTTAAAATCAAATAAAATATTAAAATTTATAAAAAATAATTAATCTATTTGTTAGTTATTGATATTTAATACAATATCTGTTTGTGTTGACTGATATTTATATATACTCTAACTTAAATAAGCTAAAGTGGTTAATTTAGATCATAATTTTTTTGGTGATTTATTGAATTTTTGAATATAAAAATATATAAATTGAAGTAAATTTGTAATCGATTACAAATGTGTTTTGAATGCTTTTTAATAGTTTTAGAACCATTGTAATTTATACATTACTATATAATACTATTGAGATTTAATTTATATTTACCGAATCTTGATAACGAACTTGAATTTTACCTTATTATGAAAAAAAGTGCTACAATATATGATATTTCTGAAAAATTGAATATTAGTGCTGCTACCGTTTCGAGGGCTTTAAACGATCATCCTAAAATTAGTCAGAAAACGAAAGAGTTGGTTATGAAAGCTGCTAAAGAGCTTAATTACAAACAAAATACTTTAGCGCAGGCTCTAAAAAGTGGGAAGACAAATAATATTGGGATTATTGTTCCTTATATTAATACAAATTTTTTCTCATCTCTAATTCGTGGGATAGAAGAGGAGTTGTCTCCACATGGTTACCATGTTATTATTTGTCAAAGTCACGAAGATGTAGATTTAGAAAGAAAACAACTAAATACATTATTGAATGCACAGGTTGATGGTATTTTTATGTCTGTTTCTAAAACGACGGAAGATATTTCGCACATAGAAACTGCAAAAGAATCTAATACTCCAATCATATTTTTTGACCGTAAAAAAGATATTGCAGGAATCAGTACTGTAACAATTGATGATTATAAGGGTGGATATTTGGCAACCGAGCATTTGATTAAACAAGGTTGTCGTAGAATTTGTCATTTATCTGGAGATTTGCGTTTAGAGATTTATCAGAATCGTTACAATGGTTATATCGATGCATTGAAAGATAATAAATTAGCTTTTAAAGAAGAATATGTTTTTTCAATTAAAAGTTCGATAGAAGATGGGGTTGAAGCAATAAAAACATTATGGAATTTATCATCGCCACCAGATGGTATTTTCTCGGCCAGTGATTATGCAGCGTTGGGAGCTTGTCAACAATTGAAAAAGAAAAATATAAGCATTCCTGAAGATGTTGCAATAATAGGTTTTAGTAATGAGCCATTTACGCAATATATGGAATTACCTATTAGTAGTGTAGATCAGACACCAGATGTAATGGGAAAAATTTCCGCTCAAGTATTTCTGGAATATATGAACGAAAATTTTTCAGGGATAAGCATAGAAAAAAAGGTTGTTTTAAATCCTCAAATTCATATTCGAAAATCTTCGAAAAGAAAATAGGTTATAAAGAAACGCCTCTTTTCCAAGGGATAAAATCGTTTTGATTTAAAATCTTAGCTTTTACTTTGACTTCACCGCTTGCAACTTTTATGATAAATTCTAAAAGTTCGTTAGCGGTTTCTTCAATTGTTTTATTTCCAGTAATGATTTCTCCCGTATTAAAATCGATAATATCAGGCATTTTTTCTTGTAATGCTGTGTTCGAAGAAATTTTTACAACAGGGGCAACAGGATTTCCAGTAGGCGTTCCTAAACCTGTAGTGAACAAGACGATATTAGATCCAGTTCCGACTAATGCAGTTGTACATTCAACATCATTTCCTGGTGTACATAGCAAATTTAAACCAGGTTTTTTGATATATTCTGTATAATCTAAAACATCTTGAATAGGAGAGGAACCCCCTTTTTTAGCTGCACCAGCAGATTTCATCGCATCTGTTATTAATCCATCTTTTATATTTCCAGGAGAAGGATTCATGTCAAATCCAGAACCAGCGGCAACAACAGAATCTTCGAAATCTTTCATTAATTGTAAAAATCTTTCGGCATCTTTTTCATTCACACAACGATTGATTAATTCTTGTTCAACTCCGCACAATTCGGGAAATTCGGACAAAATGGTAGCACCTCCAATTGCAGCCATAATATCTGATAAATAGCCTAAGGTTGGATTAGCAGAAATACCAGAAAAACCATCTGATCCTCCACATTCTAATCCTAAAACTAATTTAGATAATGGAGCTGGTTTACGTTCAATTTCATTGGCTTTTTTGATTGCTTCGAACGAATCTTTAATAATACCGTTCAACATATTATCAACTGTTCCAGATTTTTGTTGCTCGTAAACGATAATTGGTTTTTGATTATCAGGATTGATTTTATGTAAAGCTTCTTTAAAAATATCAACTTGTAAATTCTGACACCCAAGACTCAGGACTGTTGCACCAGCGACATTCGGATTGTTTACATATCCAGCAAGCAATCTTCCTAAAGCTTCAGCATCTTGTCGAATTCCGCCACAACCTCCTTGATGTGTAACGAATTTAACATCAATATTTTTGAATACTCTAGTGTCTTCTTCATCTGTGTCTTGCTCGTTTTCATCAGAATTCTGAATTAACGAACGTAAAAGCAGTTGATGTTTTGATGGTTTTTCGAATAATAATTCTTTTTCGAAAACATCTTTCAAAATTTCAACATTTCTATTTTCGCAAAAAACCAAAGGAAAAAACAACCAAATATTTTCCGTTCCAACTTGTCCGTCTTCTCTGTGATATCCCATAAATGTTTTGTCTTTCCATTTATCGATATTTGGAGGAGTCCATGACGTTGTAGCTGTTTTCTTTTCGACTTTAGAACTTTGATGTTTTACATTTTCAGTCGTAATAACTTCACCTTTTTTTATGTTGCAAACGGCTTTTCCGACAGTAATACCATACATCGTAATCGTGTCATTTTCTACAAAATCTATTGCAGCAAACTTGTGTTTCGCATTCGTATCTTTCTGAATTTCATATTCAGCATTATCAACGACCACAATTTCATTTACTTTTAGGTCAACTAATGCAACAATTACATTATCCGTTGGATTAACTTTTATAGCTTTTTTCTGCATTTTTTTCTCTTAAATCGTTTGGTTGCTATATATTTCATAAGATTTTTCAATTCCATATTCATCAATTAGCCGAAGAGCTTTTTCAATTTCATTTTCTAATTGATTAACCTTTGTCAAATCTTGTTCCCAGAAATTTATATTCTTCAAAACAGAATGACTTATTTGTTGATAATCATTGTTTTTCCAAATATTTCTGAACTCACTTATAATCGCTTCGTCATCATTTATAGGTAATTCTTCATTGTTCCAATCACCTTTGTAAAAACGAATTAAACAAGCCAAAGAAAATGTAATTCCTTTCGGAATTTGATTGAATTTCTCTACATAATCTAATAAACTTGGAAGAACACGAACTTTGAATTTAGAGATAGAATTTAACGCTATACTCGATAAATAGTGCTTGATAAAAGGATTTCTAAATCGATCTAAAACATCTTCTGTATATTCTTTTAATTGTTCTTCTGGTAAATCAAGGATAGGAATGATTTCATTATAAATAATATTTTTAATAAAATCTCCAGCTACTTTGTTATCGATTGCATCACGAACAGTTTCTATACCTAACATAATAGAAAAAGGAACCATTGAAGTGTGAGCGCCATTTAAAATTCGAACTTTAGAAGTACGATAAGGTGCTATATTTTTGACAAGCAAAATCTGTTCATTTGCTTTACTAAAAGGAATTTTTTCTTCCAATTTTTCATCGCCTTCAATTGCCCAAAATAAGAACGCTTCTGAAACGACAATCAATTCATCTTCATAATCTAACTGATTTGTGTAGCTTTCTAAATCATCTTTTGGAAATCCAGGTACAATTCTGTCTACTAATGTATTATGAAATTTATTTGAAGTGTTAATCCAAGTAATAAATTCATTTTCTAAGTTCCATAATTTAGCGTATTCTAAAATATAATCTTTCAAAATAATGGCGTTATTCTCAATTAATTCACATGGAATAATTGTTAAACCTTTGTCAGTATCTCCATTAAAATAAAGATATCTTTCATATAAGAACGCAGTTAATTTTGCAGGAAAATTTTCGTGGGGCGCATTTTCTAATTTGTTTTCTGAAGGATCAAATACAATTCCAGATTCTGTTGTGTTAGAAAAAACAAATTCCAATTGTTCTTCTTTTGCTAATTTCAAAAAATCTTGGTATTCTTTATAAGGATTAATCGATTTTTGAATCGCAGAAATAACACGATTTTCATCAATCAATTCACCTTTTTTAATTCCTCGAATAAATAAAGTATACAGATTATCTTGTTCTTCAAAAGTATGAAATGAACTTCCAGAAGGTGTCACTTTTATGTTTGCGATTCCTGCATTAAAATTGGCATCTTTATTCAGTTTATCGATTACATAGTCTGTAAAAGCGCGCATAAAATTTCCACCTCCAAATTGAATAATTTTTATAGGAAGTTCATTTTCTTGATGATATAGTTTTTTATTTAATTTTGTTTTCAAGTTATTGAATTTAAATTGATTATTTAATCACTTTGTATTTTGGTACTAATATTTTCATGACAATCCATGCTGTTAAATAAGCAACCCCACAAATTGTAAAAATGATCATATAACCTTTGTTGATTCCATCAACTATAATTGCTCCTGATTTTTCTAAATCTGAAAGTAAATTTTCTGGTAATCTTTCGTTGATGTATTGAGGATATTTTTCTAATAATGGAGTACCATCGATAGTTGTCCAGTTTTTGTGTGAATAATCAAACAAAACTCCTGATGATTTATTGATCAAAAAAGAACCAATTCCACCAGCCATACCACCGATTCCAACTATTGTAGCAATAGCACTTTTAGGAAACATATCACCAACTGTAGAGAAAATATTTGCAGACCAAGCTTGATGAGCTGCTCCAGCAATACCGATGATAATTACGGGAATCCAAAAAGAGGTTGCACCAAGAGGTTGAGCTAATAATGCCAATAATGGAAAGAAAGCAAAAATTAACATTGCGCGCATTCTTCCCGAATATGGATTCATGTTTAATTTATCGACAAAATATTTTGGTAACCATCCCCCAATAATAGAAAGTAATGTGATGATGTAAAGTACAAACAAAGGTAAGGCACTTTGTGTGCTATCCATCTTGTAGACTGAACTTAAGTAAGCTGGAGTCCAAAAAAGGTAGAACCACCAAACACCGTCTGTCATAAATTTTCCGAAGATAAAAGCCCACGTTTGTTTGTATTTAAAACATTCAGAAAAAGTTAGTTTTCTTCCTTCTGTAGATGTTTCTGTATTTTCTTCTATATCTTGTTGAATATACTCTAATTCAGCGCTATTAACTTTTGGATGTTTGTGTGGTACTTGGTATAAATAAATCCAAAATCCCATCCAAATAAATCCTAATGCTCCGATGATGATAAAAGCCATTTCCCAACCCATCGATTTTGCAATAAATGGAATTGTAAGAGGAGCAGCTAATGCTCCTACAGTAGCACCAGCATTGAAAATACTTGTTGCAAACGCACGGTCTTTTTTCGGAAAATACTCGGCTGTTGCTTTGATTGCTCCTGGAAAATTACCAGCTTCACCGATTGCTAAAATTAATCGAGCAAAAATAAATAAGCTAACACTTGTTGAAATAATTAATGAGGTGTCACTTACTTTTTCTAAGATTTCTTTTGCTCCAGCAAATCCAACAAACCAATTATCTGTAATATACCCTGCTGTTGCAATTCCACAAAAAGCGTGTAAACATGCTCCAATTGACCAAATTGCAATAGCGTATAAGAAACCTTTTTTAGTTCCCATTTTGTCAATAAATCGGCCAGCAAATAACATACTTACAGCATAAAATATTGAAAAAAGTGCGGTAATATTTCCGTAGTCATTATTATTCCAGTGAAACTCTGGAACTAAGTAATCTTTCCAAGTTAATGATAAAACTTGACGATCTAAGTAATTTATGGTTGTGGCAACAAATAGTAAACTGCAAATAGTCCATCTAAAATTACTTGGTTTAATGGAAGTTTCGTTCTTCATTTAGTGTGTTTTTGTGATTTATTATTTTTGACTTCTTCCTTTAAATCATATATTTTTTAATTCTTTATAAATTTGTATTGATTCTCCAACTGTTCGTTCAATTTGAGAGTAATCATATTCATTTGATGAATTTTTTGTGAACAATTGTGATCCAATTCCAACACAATAAGCGCCAGCATTTATCCAGCTTGTTATGCTTTCTTTTGTAGGCATAACACCTCCGCTTGGCATAATATTCGTCCAAGGCATTGGTCCATTTATAGCTTTGATAAAATCTGGTCCTCCAACTTGTGTTGCAGGAAATATTTTAACGATTTCTGCTCCTAATTCTTCTGCTAAAGAAATTTCCGAAACAGATCCACAACCAGGCATCCAAGCTACTTTTCTTCGGTTACAAACTTTTGCTACTTCAGGATTTAAAGAAGGGGCAACAATAAAGTTTGCTCCAAATTGAAGATATAATACTGCTGTTGGTGCGTCTAAAACAGAGCCTATTCCTAAGATTAATTCGGGTAATTCTTTTGCCGCATATTTATTTAATTCAGAAAAAACTTCGTGCGCAAAATCGCCTCTGTTTGTAAATTCAAATAATCTTGCGCCACCATCGTAACAAGCTTTTATAATTTTTTTAGAAATTTCGATGTCTTGATGGTAAAAAACAGGAACAATTCCAGTTTCTTTTGCTTTTAAAGCGACTTCTATTCTTGTAAATCGTGCCATTTTTATCTTTTTATTCTTCCTCCAAAATTTCCATTAACTAACTCTAAAATATCATCAACAGAAGCTAAATTTGTGTCACCTAAAATAGTATGTTTCATTGCGCAAGCTGCGTTTGCAAAATTTAAAGCAAATTGATCATCGTGATTAATCAAACCATAAATCAAACCTGCAGCAAATGCATCGCCAGTTCCAATTCTATCAACGACATGGTTGATATGAATTTCTTCTGTTTCTAAATATTCATTATTAATCCAAGCTCTACCTTGTGTTGCTTGCGAACTTGCATTAATTCCAATTCTAACTTTATCAAATACTTTTTGAATTGACGGAATTTCTTTCATCAATGTTTTAGATGCTTCAGTAAATCCATTCTTATCCGTTGAGAAATTTGTTTCTAAAATTTCATTGATTTCATTCACTCCACCAATAAAAATGGTTGAATATCCGATTAATTCTTTCAAAATATCTTGTCCTTTCTTCCCGTAATTCCATAAATTACTTCTATAAGCAGGATCAGTTGTGATATGAATACCTTTGAAATAAGCGAATTGTAAACCTTGCTTCAACGTTTCGTAAGCAGATTCTGAAATTCCAGGTGTAATTCCTGTCCAATGGAAAAAGTTGCAATTTTCTAAGGCTTTATTCCAATCAACTTCGTTTGGTTTTATGTTTGAAAAAGAGCCATTTAATCGATTGTAAGCAATACGACTTGGTCTGACGTCAGAACCAACTTCTAAAAAATATAATCCTAGCGGATGTTCATTTTTTGTGATAAAAGAAACATCAATTCCTAAACTCTTCATGTAAGAAATAGCTGCGTCTCCGACAAAATCATTCGAAACATTTGAGATGTGCTGCGTTTTACAACCAAAAGTTGACAAAGAAGCCGCAACATTCATTTCTGTCCCGCCAAAAAAGAATTCTACTTCTTTACTTTGTTGCAAAGTTTTATGATTTGATGGAGAAATTCTCATTAAAACTTCTCCAAAAGTCAAAATATTATTGCTCATAAATAGATCTAAAAATCAAAATATTCTTTTGCATTGTAATAACAGATATCTGATATTGTTTTTCCAACTAATTCAATATCATTTGGTAATTCTCCATTTGCCATTTCTTCTCCGAATAAATTACAAATAACTCGTCTGAAATACTCATGCCTAGGGAAAGATAAGAAACTTCTTGAATCTGTTAACATTCCAATAAAGCAACTTATTAACCCCATATTAGATAGGGCATTTAGTTGTTTGATGATTCCATCTTTTTGATCTAAAAACCACCAACTTGAACCAAATTGTACTTTTCCTTTTACGCTTCCATCATTGAAATTTCCAATCATTGTTGCAAAAATTTCATTATCAGCTGGATTCAAATTATAGATGATTGTTTTTGTCAATTTATCATTTCCATCTAGTCTATTTAAGAATTTAGAAAGATTGGCTGCTTGTTTAAAATCTCCGATAGAATCCCAACCTGTATCAGGCCCTAAAACACGATGCATACGAGCATTGTTATTGCGAAGTGCGCCTAAATGATATTGTTGAATCCATCCAAATTGATGATACGTTTCTCCTAAAAATAGAAGTAGGGCAGTTTTGAATTGCTCGATTTGAGTATGATTTAACGGCTGATTATTTCTTTTTGATTCGAAAATTGTATTAATTTCAATATCAGTAAATTCTACGTAAGAAATATTATTCAAACCATGATCACAAATTTTGCAACCGATTGCATTAAACGCTTCAATTCGATTATATAACGCATCTTTCAAGTTTTGGAACGAATTAATTTCGAAACCAACAACTTCAGAAAGTTTATTGATGTAAGAATTGTAATCCTGATTTTCAATTAGAATCGCTTTATCTGGTCGAAAAGCTGTACTAACTTTTGTCTTGAAATTGCTTTTATTTAACGTTATATGATATTCTAACGTATCTGTCGGATCTTCAGTTGTGCAAACCGTTTCAGCATTTACTAAACTTAATAAACCTTGACAAGATTTATCTGCTTGTTGTAATTGAGCGGAAGTATTCTCGAAAATTTCTTTTGCGTTATTTTCGTTCAATAATTCATCGATTCCAAAATATCGTTTTAATTCTAAATGAGTCCAGTGAAATAAAGGATTTCGAAGCGTATGAGGAACAGTTTTCGCCCACGCTTCAAATTTTTCTAAATCAGAAGCATTTCCTGTGATGCAATTTTCGTTAATTCCTAACGTTCGCATTGCACGCCATTTGTAATGATCTCCAGCAATCCAAACTTTCGAAATATTTTCAAAAACTCTATTTTCTGCAATATCTTTTGGCGATAAATGATTGTGATAATCTATAATAGGAAGTTTTTCAGCATAGTTGAAATACAATTCCTCGGCATATTTATTTTGTAATAAAAATGTATCAGTTATAAATGATTTCATATAATATTTAAATTTTACTCGTTTGATGGTTTACCTATTGTTGCTAAAATTCCTCCATCGACATAAATGATTTGTCCATTAACAAAATTACTCGCTTCCGAAGCTAAGAAAACCGCTGTTCCAGCTAAATCTTCGGGATTTCCCCAACGACCAGTCGGCGTTCTGTTGATAATAAATTCGTTGAAAGGATTTCCGTCCACACGAATCGGCTCTGTTTGTGAAGTTGCAAAATAACCAGGTCCGATTCCGTTTACTTGAATGTTATGTTTTGCCCATTCTGTAGCTAAGTTGCGCGTTAACATTTTCAATCCACCTTTTGCCGAAGCGTAGGCAGAAACATTGTCTCGTCCCAATTCGCTCATCATCGAACAAATATTAATTATTTTTCCAGTTTTACGCTCAATCATTCCTTTTGCAACCAATTGCGACATGATGAAAGGACCAACTAAATCGACATCGATAACTTTTCTGAAATCTTCGACATTCATATCTACCGCAAGAACGCGTTTTATAATTCCAGCATTATTCACAAGAATATCAATTTTACCATGATTCTTTTCGATCAATTCAACTTGTTCTTTTGCTTGTGGTTGATCAGTTACATCAAAAATATATCCTGTTGCAGTAAATCCTTTACTTTTATAATATTGTAAAGCTTCTTCTAATTTTGAAGGAGTTGTACTTGTAATAACTAATTCAGCACCAGCTTGCGCCAATCCTTCTGCCATTGCTAATCCTAAACCGTGTGTTCCACCTGTGATTAAAGCTATTTTTCCTAATAAATCAAATAAATTCATAATTCTATTATTTTAATTCATCCGTATTTACACCATCCATATCGCTGTAATCCATATTTTCACCAGCCATTCCCCAAATAAAAGTATAATTTGAAGTACCTACACCCGAGTGAATAGACCATTCTGGTGAAATAACTGTTTGATTGTTTTGTAAGAAAATGTGACGTGTTTCATTTGGTTGTCCCATAAAGTGGCTAATCGATTGTCCTTGTTCTAAATCAAAATAAAAATATGCTTCCATTCGTCTTTCATGTGTATGAGCTGGCATTGTATTCCATACACTACCAGGATGTAATTCGGTCATACCCATTTGTAATTGACAAGTTTCTAAAACACTATTTACAATAAGTTTATTAATTGTTCTTTTGTTTGCATATTTAGAATCGCCTAACTCAACAATTTCAGCTTCATTTTTTGTAATCTTCTTAGTTGGATACGAATGATGAGCAGGAGCAGAGTTGATATAAAACAAAGGTTGTTCGTTATTTAGTTTATCAAAAACGATTTCTTTATTTCCTTTACCAATATATAAAGCTTCTTTGTTGTTCAATTCGTATTCAGTTCCATCAACAGTTACTTTTCCTTTTCCACCAACATTTATAATTCCTAATTCTCTTCTCTCTAAAAAAAAATCTGCTTTAAGATCTGTTGTTGGTTCCAAAGTTATTGCATGATTAGCTGGGTAAATACCACCAATAATCAAGCGATCATACATCGAATAGACTAACTTCACCTGATCTTCTATAAATATATCAGGAATTAAAAAATGTTCTCTTAGTTCTTCAGTTGTATATTTTTTAACATCATTAGGATGATGTGCATATCTAAATTCAGAATTTATCATAATAGTTATTTATTAAAATTAATGTAATCGATTACATTTTAAATTTAAAAAAATACATCGAGATGATGTTTTGTAAAAGTATTAAAAAGTTTTTTAATAATGTACATAAAACACTATAAAAATTTCTTTTCAAAAGATGATGAATGTAGTTGTTTGGAAATAAATTTATTCGTAAATATTTTTAACAATACTCTTTGTTGAAATATTGAATATGACAACAAAGAGAGAAAAAAATAAGTTACATTTTTGTAAATTATATTTTGGTTATTAAACCTTTTAATATTTTGTTTAGTTTTCTATTATTAAGAGTAGATACTAAAACTTAAAATTCAGAAAGTCGAATGATTTGTTTCAGAAAAAATTTTTATAATAATAAATGTTAAATATTCAAAAAACTGTTTTAAATCATGTATCTTTAACTTAATTAACTAATTAATATGGATTATGAGACGAGTTTTATTTCTATTTCTCGATCATTTCTCATCTACTTACCTTTTATTGTTTTGCTTTTTTTGTTCAATTTATATTAATGCGCATAATGTTGAAATAAAAGAAAGAGATGATTCTATTCCAACAATTTCTAAAGGTTTAGTCACAATAAAAGAAAATACTACTTTTTACATTTCTAAAAATACAATTATATCTAATTTTGAAATTAAAGATTCTATTAACCATGAAAAAAATATAAAACAAAGAAAATCAAAAGAAAAAATCAAAAGAAAAAATACAAATAACTCAAAGCTTAAAAAAAGCAGAAATAATTCGTATGATTTATCTACACTAACAAATAAAAAAATATATTATTTACCGTATAAAGAATCAACATTTTTCATTAGTAGTAAATCAATTCTTTTAGCACTTTATCCTATCAATTCTTATAATATAATTATTTTTTAACCCGTTGTGCATTTTGATTAATAAAGAATAAAGTTGTTCATTTGATTGAAAATCAGTAAATTGTTTTAATTACAAAACATTTACAATGAACAACTTACTTGCAAATTACGAAAGAATATTGGAAGTTCTTCGAAAAATATCAACAGATACACTTTTAATTTATCAACGTAGAAGACCTAAACTTTTTGATTTAGAACTCATCAGTCTTGTCTTAACAGCTGAATTTATGGGTATTGATAGTGAAAATCATTTATTTCGAAATCTTCCTAATGCGTTAAGTTGTAAAATTGAGCGTAGTATTTACAATCGTAGAAAACGTAGATTAT